>Ga0307291_1000066_pt1 | contig 26464 bp, 26 predicted proteins | sample ER_DNA_148_FD_194474 | JGI IMG/M metagenome (GOLD analysis project Ga0307291, IMG submission 194474) | Bulk soil microbial communities from the East River watershed near Crested Butte, Colorado, United States - ER_DNA_148 | ecosystem: Environmental > Terrestrial > Soil > Floodplain | place: USA...
GCGCGGGCTGTAGCTCAGCCGCACCAGTCGTGGTGGCCTGGCCGAGCCGCCACCGACCGCCATCAGGCCGCCGTACCCGTCGCGGCTCAATGCCTTCTCATCCAATACGTCGATCGCGATCTTCCTACCTCGCACCAGATTGCGTACCTCGTTGGCGAATGACTCGGGATAAAGCAGGTTCGCAGGGATGTTCACCCAGTCGCGTACGGTTACGACCGCCCGGGCCACGATCTCTGCTGCAGAGGCGATCGAGTCGTCCCGCACCTCACCTGAGTGGACGACAGTGATGGCGTTGATCTTGCTGCTGTTTGCCGTAGCTGCACTGATCGGCTCGTAGTGATAGCTGCCGAGCAGCGCACCTTCGGCGACCGCCGCGAGCTGCTCGGTATCACTGCTCCCTAGCGAAATTGCCACCGACAACGCATCGCTGCCGGCCAGCGAGGCTGCATGCCGGACGCCGGTTCCAGCGGCGCGCCGCAGATCCTCTGCATTCGGCTGCTCGGACTCCAAGCCGACCACCACAATGCGTGGTCCACCGTCGACTGCAGGCAGAGTCCGTTTCGAATCGGCGCTCGCCTTCGCCCCTAGCGACGTCGCCATGTCAAGCACGGACATGCCGAACCGTTTCGTGAACGCGGCATCGACTGTCTTGGGTACCTGCCGCGCGCCCGAGGTGGTCAAGCCCACCACGAGTGCGTCGACGTGACGCGGTACCGCGTTGGTGATGGCAAGCGAGGGAAGTGCGCGACTGGGCACAATGGCCACATCCTTCCGTGAGCTAGGCGTGATCCAATGAGGGCTTGAACAGGTTAGCGCCGAAGCTGGCGTACGAAATGGAGTGAGGCGTGGCGGAGAATGCCGAGGCTGACGCGTTACTGACATCGCCGTTGCACGAACGACTCGTCGTGGCCGGCGCCAAGTTTGCAGCCTTCAGCGGATGGTCGATGCCATTGGAGTACGCCGGCGCCGGGGTGCTGGCCGAGCACGCGGCGGTGCGTAACGCCGTCGGCATCTTCGACGTCAGTCATCTTGGCAAAGCGACGGTGACCGGTCCGGGAGCGGCTGACTTCGTCAACCGGTGCTTGACGGCGGACCTCGGCAAGATCAGCCCGGGTCAGGCTCAGTACACCTTGATCTGCAACCCCGATGGCGGCGTGGTCGACGACATCATCGTCTATCTCAAGTCGGCCGAAGAGGTCTTCATGATCCCCAACGCTGCGAATTGCGCGCAGGTGGTGGCGCTGCTGGCGGAGGCTGCGCCGCGCGGTGTCACGGTGATCAACCAGCATCGGGATTACGCCGTGCTGGCGGTGCAGGGCACCTTCTCCGACGAGGTGGTGACGGCCGCCGGCCTCCCGGCGGGCCACGACTACATGAGCTTTGTCGGCGTCCATCGCGACGGTGCTCCGGTCACCGTGTGCCGGACCGGCTATACGGGGGAGCGAGGCTACGAGCTCGTGGTTCCGGTGGCCGGCGCCGAGGCGGTGTGGGACGCCGTGCTAGCTGCTGGGGAGCCGTACGGATTGCAGCCTGCTGGACTGGGGGCGCGGGATACGCTGCGGACCGAAATGGGCTATGCACTCCATGGTCAAGACATTTCACCGACTATTACCCCCGTCCAGGCCCGGCTCGGCTGGGCAGTGGGATGGAAGAAGAAATCCTTCTTCGGAGACGACGCGCTGCGCGCCGAGAAGCTTCTCGGTCCCGCGCGCCTATTGCGAGGGCTGCGTGCCACCGGTCGGGGTATTCCGCGACCCGGCATGATCGTCCGCGCCTCGGACGGCCACCAGGTCGGCACGGTCACTTCGGGCACGTTCTCGCCGACTCTCAAGATCGGTATCGCTCTTGCGCTGATCGAGTCCGGGCTCAGTGACGATGATGTGGTGACGGTGGACATTCGCGGCCGCGAGGAGCCCTTCATCATCACCAAACCACCGTTTGTGACGCCCGGCGTCCGCGAAGCCTGAGAACTGCAAAACGCTAAACGTCGAAGACGCAGCCGTCGCGATCCTCTAGCGCGCAATGAATTCGACGTCGCTGGATCTCACCAAGATCATCAGGCAGCTCGTGCGCAGCAAACCAGGCGACCTCGAGGGACTCTTCATCGCCCACCTCGGCCTCGCCAGACAAGTACTGGCAACGGAAACACATCGCGACGAACTGGCATTTGTCACCGTTCGGATAGACCACGTCCGGATCTGTCGTCAGCAATGCGAGCCGCTCGATGTGAGCGATGACTCGGGTTTCCTCGTACAACTCCCGCAGCATCGTCGCGGCCGGTTGTTCGAATGGCTCCACGATCCCCGATGGCAGGCTCCAACGCCCAGTGTCGCTACGCCTGGTGAGCAGGAGATGGACGCTGCCGGGTACTAAATCCTTACGAACAACAACTGCTGATACGCCTGGCAGCAACAACCTGTCCTGCCCGTACGCCCGACGAATCGCGGCGACGTAGTCAGGGGTCGGCACCCGTCGACACTAGCGGGCCCGTACGGACCAGGATCTAGACGTCGGGCTCCAGCGGCATCGGACCGTAGACCAACCGGTCGGCCTCATAGAGACTGACCGCCCGTACGCCGGCACGCAGCAGGCTCGGATAGAACTCACCCAGCCAGGTTTCCGCCTCACCTTGAGTCGGGAAGGTGCGGTTGATCGAAGGTGAGTCAAGGGTGGCGCGGCTCGAGCTGGGCTTATGGTCGGGCACCCAGCGCCAGCTCATCAGATCACCTCGCGGTCGTCGCACAACGTCAGATCGGTGAGGTCACCCGTCATAGAAACCATCACCAGCTCAGTAGGTCTCGCCGCGCTTGATTCGAGGAGGAGGTGATCGGAACCGCCTGATCTGAGTGCTGCGGGTCATTCCGTACATCAGCAAACCTTTTGGTGAGGCTTTGGGCAGCCGTTTAGCCAACACCTTCTTGAAGCCGCGCCACATCAAATAGCCGTCAACGAACACCCCGATGATGAACAAGTACATCGCCATCGTTGCGATCAAGGTCACTACTGGCCAGTAGCTGCCGAGGAGAGTGACAGCCAAGATCACCACAACGGAGGGCAGCAAGAACTCGCCCAAGTTGAACCGAGCGTCGATGTAGTCACGCATCAGCACCTTTTCGGGGACAGCCTCGCGCGCGCTGATCGTCTTCATCCGCTCGGACCGAGACTGCCGACTAGCGGCGGCTCGGGATTGCTTCTTGCTGAGCGTTGTATTCATGCGCTCACGTCGCGCAGCCTCAGCTTCTTTGCGCGTCGGTGTCGGGCGATCCTTCTTGCCACTCGGTGCGGACTCGAGAGTGGTCGTCGGCTCCGGTGTAGCGGGCTGACTATTGCGGCGGAAGAGTGCCACGGGTCCTTCTTGTTGGTTCTCGTGCTGCGTGAGCAGGGGTTTACGGGGCCTGGCCCTGGATTGTCTCAGGGGATCACCCCAAAGACGAAACTACCCTGCTCCCTCGCTGTGTTCGGTTTCTCCGCAGAGATACGGTGGAAGCCTGCGAGCGGCCCTGGCCGCGGAACCGGAGTCTGGAAGGACTAGCTGACATCTCATGAGCGGCATTTTTCAGCGGATCTCGATGATCTTTCGTGCCAAGACCGACAAGGCCCTGGACAAGCTTGAAGATCCGCGCCAAACCCTTGACTACTCCTACCAGCGCCAGCTCGAGCTGCTGCAGAAAGTCCGCCGCGGAGTTGCCGACGTGGCGACCAGTCGTAAGCGGATCGAGCTTCAGGCCAACCAACTGAACACCCAAGCCGACAAGCTCACGAATCAGGCTCAGAAGGCCCTTGAGGTCGGCCGTGAAGATCTGGCCCGTGAAGCCCTGACGCGGCGGTCCGGAATACAGCAACAGCTCAGCGACCTTCAGGTTCAACACGCCCAACTGCAGGGCGAAGAGGAAAAGCTCACTCGCGCCAGCCAGCGGCTACAGGCCAAGGTGGACGCGTTCCGTACCAAGAAGGAGACCATCAAAGCCACCTACTCGGCTGCTGAGGCCCAGACCAGGATCAACGAAGCGTTCTCGGGCATCGGCGAGGAGATGGGTGATGTCGGCCTGGCGATCCAGCGGGCCGAGGACAAGACGGCTCAGATGCAGGCCCGCGCCGGCGCGATCGATGAGCTGCTGGCTAGCGGTGCTCTGGACGATCCCACTGGAACGGCGAAGGACGACATCACTCTCGAGCTGGAGCAGCTTGCCTCGACGTCGGATGTCGAGAGCGAGTTGGCACGAATGAAGGCGTCGCTGTCGGCTGGCCCTTCCGCGGCCCCTCAAGCAATTGAGGGCCAGCAAGTTCCGAGCCAGCAGCCCCCAACTCAGGCCGCCCCGCCGCCCAGCCTGGATGCCCAACCTCCGCAGGAGTTCCAAGCCCCTCCGAGCCAAGGCCAAGAGGCGCCCCCGGCGCAGCCACAAGGTGACTTGCGATGATCGTTCGGATCCTCAATGAGGGCCAGTGGCGGCTGAGCGATGACGCCGTACGCGGGCTGAACTCCTTCGATGATGCCGTTGAGCAGGCCGTCACCGCCGGTGATCAAGATCAGCTCACGAGTGCACTGCACAAGTTGTTGGACCGTATTCGCGTCAGTGGAACTCGGGTGCCGGACGAGGAACTCGAAGACTCCGATCTGATCTTGCCCGCTGCCGATTCGACAGTCGAAGACGTACGGCAGCTGCTGAGCGAGTCCGAAGAGGGCCTGATTCCCGGCTGAGTTGGTGCTACCCGGGCCAGCCAGCATCAGGGACTGACACCTCTAATCCCGGGCGGTTTCTCCTGGCAGATCGAGCATTCGTTGCAGCGCGGCTCTGGCGTAGTGCTCAGTCTCTGGATCGACGGTGATCTGGTTGACCACGTGGCCTTGGGCCAGGTTCTCCAACGCCCAGACCAGGTGCGGCAGGTCGATCCGGTTCATCGTGGCGCAGTAGCAGACATGCTGCTCCAGAAAGACCACTTCCTTGTCGGGATGATCATGGGCGAGGCGTTTGACCAGATTGAGCTCTGTGCCGACGGCCCACTTTGATCCGGGCTCGGCCTGCTGGATGGTCTTGATGATGAACTCCGTGGAGCCAATGAAGTCCGACTTCAGTACGACCTCGTGCTGGCACTCGGGATGAACTAGGACATTGACGCCTGGTATCCGGGCGCGTACGTCGTCGACGGCCTGTTCGGTGAACCTTCCGTGCACCGAACAGTGACCCTTCCACAAGATCATGGTGGCTGCCTGCAGTTCCTCCGCCGTCAGGCCGCCGTTGTATTGGTGGGGGTCGTAGACCACACAGTCGTCCAGGCTCATGCCCATCTGCAGCACGGCGGTATTGCGGCCGAGATGCTGGTCGGGCAGGAAGAGCACCTTGTCGCCGCGCTTGAGCGCCCAGTCCAGCACCGACTTGGCGTTCGAGGAGGTGCAGACCACGCCGTCGTGCTTGCCGCAGAAGGCTTTGATGTCAGCTGAAGAGTTCATATAGGTCACGGGCACGGTGCGGTCAGCTACTCCGGCGTCGGCGAGCACATCCCAGGCGTCCTCAACCTGGGCGAGTCGGGCCATATCGGCCATAGAGCATCCCGCCGCCAGATCGGGCAAGATCACCTTCTGCTCTGGCGCCGTCAGAATGTCGGCTGACTCGGCCATGAAGTGCACGCCGCAGAACACGATGAACTCCGCATCGGGCCGGGCCGCGGCATCTCGGGCGAGCTTGAAGGAATCGCCGGTCACATCGGCGAACTGGATGACCTCGTCGCGCTGATAGTGATGTCCCAGGATGAACAGGCGATCGCCCAGAGCGGCTTTAGCTCGCCTCGCTCGCTCAACAAGAGAAGGATCGGAGGCCGGCGGTAGATCGCCGGGACACTCCACGCCCCGCTCGGATCGCGGGTCGGACTGCCGCCCGAGAACGAAGAGCGAGAGCGGCGTTCCGGACCCGAGTGCCGATGTGGGAGTGCTGGTCACGCAACAAATGTACTCAGCGCGTCTGCCTGAGCCGATCCTCTCTACGATGGCACCCGCACCCCGACCAGAAGGAGACAGGCGAGGATGCGGATGCTGGTCGCAACCGATGCCATCGGCGCGCTGTCTTCGCGTCAGGCAGGTGAGCTCATCGCGTCCGGATGGCGACCGAGCGCAGATGTGTCGGTCTTGCCCGTCGGGGAGGCTGGCGGCGCCTTTGTTGCCGCGTACGCCGAGCTGGCCGGCCTGAGGATCTCAACCGAGCTGGTTGACGGGCTCATCGTGACGTCTGGCGTTGGGTCAAACAGCGGGCTGGTTCAGGTCCTCGGCTCCGATCGAGGCACGGGAATCCCGTTCGGACAGACGTCGCGGCCGATCGGGGAGGCCATCGCCGCGTTAATCCGCACGGAAGCGCCGCCGCAACTCGTCGTAGATCTAGCCGGCCTGTGGGTCCATGACGCCGGAGCTGGTCTGCTGGCCGCGCTCGGAGCAGTCGGCGACCGTCCGCTCGATGAAGGAGTCGACGGTCTCGTTGGGCTCAGCCAGCTGGATCTCGCACAGGCCCGAGCCCGGTTGGGTGAGACCCAGTTGGTCGGCGTGGTGCCAGCCGCGGAGCGTGACCAGCTGTTGTTGGGTTTGCGCGGCATCACCGCTCGAGCTGGCCGCGAGTCCGGCGTGCAGCCTGAGCTGATGCTTCGCACCGATGCAGCGCTCGAAGCCTTTGCCAGGCTCGCTGCTGGTTCACAGGCAACGGTTGGTGGCGCCGGAGCTTGCGGCGGCCTTGGGTTCGGGGTGCTTGCACTCGGCGGGCGACTGAGTACCGGACCGGCTCTCGCGTTGTCCTCGCCCATCGGGCAAGCGGCGCTGCGCGGCCTGGACCTCACGGTGACGGGCTGTTCGGCGTTCGACTTCGCCAGCCGCGGTGGTGGTGTCGTGTCAGCAATGGCCGAAGCTGCGTCGCACTCGCTGAGCCCATGCATCGTGATCGCCGGCGAAGTGCTCATCGGATCCCGTGAAATGCGCGCCATGGGTATCGAGGCGGCGTACCCGGTGCGCGAGTCCACACTCGACCGGCCGAGTGGGGATGTGAGCGAGGAGGAACTCGCGACAACGGCACGTCGGGTTGCCCGCTCATGGAGTTGGTGATGCGGCACACGCTGGAAGCAGCTTGGACAGGCCAGCGGAGCCCCTTAGACTGACACGCATGACGACAACCGAACAGACCTTCGACACTTCTGTCGTAGCAGACGGCATCATCTTGACCGACGGGGCTGCGGCCAAGGTCAAGGCCCTCCTGGAAGGCGAAGGCCGCGAGGATCTTGCGCTCCGCGTGGCTGTGCAGCCGGGCGGTTGCTCGGGCCTGCGTTACCAGCTGTTCTTTGACGATCGCACTTTTGAAGGCGACATCGTCAAGGCGTTTGGCGGTGTGGATGTCGTGACCGACCGGATGAGCGCTCCGTACCTGATGGGCGCCACTATCGACTTCGTCGACACCATCGAGAAGCAGGGCTTCACCATCGACAACCCGAATGCAACGGGCTCGTGCGCCTGCGGCGACAGCTTCCACTGATCTGACACTGATCTGAAACAGCAAGAATCCCCGCCGGACCGGCGGGGATTCTTGCTGTTTCAGGACTCGCGTCGTACCAGAAAGCGTGGCGGATCGGCCGTGACGAGTGTTTGCCCGCGCATCCGGCACCACGCGGCAAGATCGGGTCCCGCGGCTGGGTCATCGGCCAGCAACTCCACGACAGCGCCGATACCAACCTCGCCGATGCGACGCGCAATTTCGATGATCGGCCGCGGGCATTTCATACCGCGACAGTCCAATGACAATCCTTCGAAGGGCGCTGCGACCTCGCTCACGAGGCACCAACGGTTGCTCGGATCCCAGCGACGATCGGCGGCAGCACGGCCAGGAACCGATCGATCTCGGCGTCTGTCGTCGTCCAGGTGAGCCCGATCCGTACGTTGCCGTGGGTTAACGCACCCATAGCCGCCAGCACATGGGATGGATGTTCGCTGCTGGCACTGCATGCCGAACCGCTGGCGACCGCAATACCAGCCTTGTCCAATTCCAGGGTGAGCGTCTCTCCGTCTACGTAGAGGACTGAAAACGTCAGCAGGTGCGGCACTCGCCGTACCGGATCGCCTGCCACATCCACATCCGGTATGTGCTGCGCGATTCCAGCACGGAGTTTGTCAATGAGCTGTCGCTGGTGCCTCCCGATGGTGGGGCCCGCCCGCAGCCAGCAGTCGAGGGCGACCGCCCCTGCATAGATCGCCGGGACGTCGGGCACGCCTGGCCAACGGCCTCCCTGGTAGTCGTCGGTGGGGTAGGGGGCTCGCCAGCGAGCATTTTTCTTGATCACAAGGATTCCGACCGATGCCGGACCGCCGAATGCTCCGGCCCAGCCGGTCAGCACGGACCAGCCGCCCGCATCGGCCAGCTCGATGCGCCCCAAGGCGGCCGACGCATCCAGCACCAGCGGCACGTCAGCTCGTTGGCAGATCTCCGCTGCCTTCATGAAGGGCTGCAGCGTACCGACCTCATGGTTGGCCACCTGGATGCATGCGGCTGCCGTACCGGCCGCGCCCACTGCATCGGTCCATCGCTCCAGGTCGACATGGCCTTCATGATCGACTTCCACCGCTGTATAAGACCCGGTTTCGCGTGCCGCTGCCAGCACCGACGAGTGATCGATGGCCGTCGTGACGATGTGGGAGCCGACGCGGCGCCGACCCAACGCGAGCCCGGCGATGGCAGCGTAGTTGGAGTGTGCGGCTGAGGCGGTGAAGACAACCTCATCGGGTCGTGCTCCTACCGCCGCCGCAACCACCTCTCGCGCCTGGTCCAATGCCTGTGCCGCGAGACGACCAGGACGGTGCAGCCGAGCCGGATCGCCCCAGCCTGCCTGTTGTGCATCTAGCCAGGCTTGGCGCGCATCCGGGAGCATCGGCTCACCCGAAGAACTATCCAAGAAGACCTCGGAAACAGGATCGGCCACGCCTCGAAACTAGCGCGTTGTGGGTCACACGCGAAGTGCCAAAAACGCAACACGCACACCAGTGATCGGAGCGTCTACCTAGGTTAGGGTGAACAGCAAAGACAAGGGTGGTTGCTCGACGATAGGGCAAGCACCGCTGCTCGGTGTGTACCGATCCGACGAAAGGCGCAACGTGGGTGGCAGGGCTGAACGGTCCGCTATGGACGATATGAAAATGCTCAGGGGCCGCCGGACAATCAGGCGTCTCCGCCCTGTCGTGCTGAGCCTTTCGTTGTTCGGTCTACTGTTTCTGACTGGTTGCTCTGCAGAACTCACAGCTCAAATCAAGCGCCTGGGCTTCCCGCCGCCTGCCAGCGATCGGTCTCCCGATATTTTGAATCTCTGGATCGGCACCTGGATCGCTGCCTTTGCGGTCGGCATCATGGTGTGGTTTCTGATCTTGTGGGCAGCGAACCGGTACAAGACCAAGCACGCCAAGTTGCCAAATCAGAATCGCTATAACCTGCCGATGGAGATCTTCTATACGATCGCGCCGTTCATCGTCATTGCGGTGCTCTTTTACTACACGGTTCTGGCTCAGAACGCAGTGCAGAAGAAGGTGGCCGATCCCCAGGTCACGATTGACGTCGTCGGTCAGAAGTGGTCATGGACATTCAACTACAAAGCAGCTGGCAATCCAGCCGTCGGCCAAGACGTCTGGGAGGCGGGGACGATCAACAAGACTCCGGATCTTTACCTTCCCATCGGCAAGCTGATTCAGTTCAACCTCTCCTCGCCAGATGTGATCCACTCATTCTGGGTCCCCTCCTTCTATGAGAAGTTGGACGTCATCCCGGGCCGCCATAACAGCCTGCAGATGACCCCGACAGCAGAGGGCGTCTTCGCCGGCAAATGTGCCGAGCTTTGCGGTACGTATCACTCGGCGATGCTCTTCAACGTCCACGTGGTGAGCGAAAGTGATTACAACACCTACCTGAAGTCGCTGATCGCTAAGGGGCAGGTCGGCCAAGCCAAAGGTCCGGCGCTGGCCAACGCCCCCGTTAAGACAGGTTCCGAGGAGGGCACGCGATGACGACGCTGCAGCGTACGGCCACCGCCGCCGACATTGCGACGCCAAGACGTCAGCTTGGCCAGATTGTCTGGAAGTGGATGATCACCACCGATCACAAGGTGATCGGAAACCTCTACTTTGTGACATCGATGGTCTTCTTCCTGTTCGGCGGTGTTCTGGCTCTAGCAATGCGGGCCGAGCTGGCGTGGCCGGGCCTGCAATTTCTTTCGTACGAGGTCTATAACCAGTTCTTCACCATGCACGGCACGATCATGTTGCTGCTCTTCGCGACGCCGCTGTTTGCCGGCTTCGCCAATGCGATCATGCCGCTGCAGATCGGTGCGCCCGATGTGGCGTTCCCGCGCCTGAACATGCTGGCGTATTGGTTCTACCTTTTTGGTGGGTTGATCGCCTCCGCAGGCTTCCTGTCGCCGTCGGGCGCGGCAAGCTTCGGTTGGTTCGCCTACGCCCCGTTGAACAGTGAGGTCAACTCGCCTGGAGTCGGCGGCGATCTATGGATCATGGGCCTTTACATGGCGGGCCTTGGCACCATCCTCGGCGCAGTCAACTTCACCACCACGATCCTGACGATGCGGGCGCCCGGCATGACGATGTTCCGGATGCCGATCTTCACCTGGAACATCTTGGTGACATCGTTCCTGGTGCTGGTCGCCTTTCCGATTCTGGCCGTGGCACTGCTGGTACTCGAGGCTGATCGGGTCCTTGGAGCCCACATCTTCGACGCGGCCAATGGCGGGCCCATCCTCTGGCAACACCTGTTCTGGTTCTTCGGCCATCCCGAGGTCTACATTATCGCCTTGCCGTTCTTCGGAATTATCACCGAGGTCTTGCCGGTCTTCAGCCGAAAGCCGATCTTCGGCTACGTTGGCCTGGTTCTGGCGACGATGTTGATCGGCGCCTTGTCAGTCGCCGTGTGGGCACACCACATGTTCGTCACCGGGGCGGTCAACCTACCGTTCTTCTCCTTCATGACGTTTTTGATTGCCATACCGACAGGGGTGAAGTTCTTCAACTGGATTGGCACGATGTGGGGCGGCAATATCGCCATGCGTACACCCATGCTTTGGGCTGTCGGCTTCTTGACGACGTTCCTGTTCGGTGGCCTTACCGGCATCGTGCTAGCCAGTCCGCCGCTGGACTTCGCGGTTTCTGACACGTATTTCGTCGTGGCGCACTTCCATTACGTCGTGTTTGGCACCGTCGTCTTTGCGATGTTCGCCGGCTATTACTACTGGTGGCCCAAGTTGACCGGCCGAATGCTGGACGAGACGCTCGGCAAGATTCATTTCTGGCTGCTGTTCATCGGGTTCCACGCAACGTTTCTCATCCAGCACTGGCTGGGCGTCGAGGGCATGCCGCGTCGCTACGCGGACTACCTGCCGAGCGACGGTTTCACTCTCGGCAACCAGATCTCCTCGGCAGGGGCATTCTTGCTCGGCGGCTCGACGCTGGTTTTCTTCTACAACGTCTGGAAGAGCCGGAACAACCCCAAGGTGACTGAGGACGATCCGTGGGGCTGGGGCCGATCGCTTGAGTGGGCGACCACCTGCCCGCCGCCACGCCACAACTTCACCCAGCTGCCCCGGATCCGCTCCGAGTCGCCGGCGTTCGATCTCCATCACCCCGAGGTTGCGCTCAAGGAGTATGGCGACGACGAGGAACAGGAAGAGTTCGACCAGGGAACAATAGATGCCCCCGACGACACCGGTCGGAAAGCAGAGCTGCGGCATCGGGTAGCCGGAGACACCAGCGACCTGGCCGCACTGTGGGAACATGGCCACCACGGCCGATCACCTGAGCCCGAGGAGGATCAGAAGTGAAGGTCGAGGCCTGGGTCTTCGGTTCTCTGACAATTTTCATGGGCATTGTCACGCCGGTCTACTGGCTGATCACCGCGGATGCTGCCGGTGTGCCGGAGATAACCGGTACCGTCGCGTTGATCTTGACCACTTTGCTGGTGCTGATGATCTTCGTCTATCTGCTTTTGGTGGCGCGGCGCATGGAGCCGAGGCCTGAGGACAAGAAGACCGGCGAGATTGCCGAGGGCGCAGGGGAGCTGGGCTTCTTCCCGCCGCACAGCAAGTGGCCGTTGTTCCTCTCCCTCACCTTCGTGCCTGTGGTGCTGGGTCCGGTCTTCGGGTGGTGGTTGATGATCGTCGGCTTCGGCTTCGGCTTCATCACCTTGACGGGCCTGCTTTATGAGTTCTACCGCGGAGATCACGCGCACTGAGTGGACTCGCTTTTGGGTCGTTCTGTTGGGGCTGACCAGGCCCAACCCAGAGGATGATGGCTGGGCCTTGCAGTTCTTGGCAGTACCGCGGTGCTACCGATTCAAGCGTCTTAGCCTCTGGGATGGGCCTGGTCAGCCCCAACAGAACAAAGGGCGACCGCACCGGAGTACCGCGCGGCTACATGGGGCCCTGAGCTTGTCGGAGGTTGCATCGATAGCGTCGGGCAGAATAGTGGGATGTGTCGGAATATCAGACCCTTGAATAACTTCGAGCCGGCCGCGACCAGGGCTGAGGTGCATGACGCGGCATTGCAGTATGTGCGGAAGATAGCGGGGGTGTCGAAGCCCTCCAAGGCCAATGAGGCGGTGTTCAATCGGGCCGTCGAAGAGATAGCACATGCGACGCAGCACCTGTTGGATGAGCTGGTCTCTACTGCGCCACCCAAGAATCGTGAGGTGGAGGCGGCCAAGGCTCGGGTGCGATCGGCCAATCGCTTCGCCACCGCTGCACAGTGACCGCCGAAATCCTGCGCTATGCGGCGTTCACCGTCGATGGGAAAGGTGGGAATCCGGCAGGGGTGGTCTTAGACGCCACGAGCCTCGATGCCGCTCAGATGCAAGTCATTGCGACTGAGGTCGGCGACTCCGAAACGGCATTTTTGGTGGCAAGGGATACACGGCCGAATGTGTACGACGTGCGCTACTTCTCGCCCACCCAGGAAGTGCCGTTCTGCGGGCATGCCACGATTGCCTCAGCAATTGCGCTGGTCGAACGGTCTCAGGCTGACGTGTTGATCTTTCATACGCCCGCGGGGTTCGTCAGTATCACGACTTTCCAGAATGACAAAGGTGAGCTCATGGCAGAGCTGACGAGTGTTGCTCCCCGGGTGTCCCAACCACCGCCCGACCTGCTCGAGGGAGTACTCGGTGCGCTTCGTTGGTCCGCCGATGATCTTGACCCCGACTATCCCGTGCTGCTGGCAAACGCCGGAGCGGAACATTTGGTGCTCGTGACCAAAACTAGGCAGCGGTTGGCTGATCTTGACTATGACTTCGACGATCTTGCCAAGGTGATGCATCAGTACGGGCTGGTCACCGTGCTGTTGGTCTGGCCTGAGTCCAAGAATCGCTACCACGCACGTAACCCGGCTGCTGGCCTGGGAGTGGTCGAGGATCCGGCTACTGGCGCTGCAGCGGCGGCTTTTGGGGGCTACCTTCGCGAGCTCGCCATGATCGGGGAGAATGCCGAGTTCACAATCAGCCAGGGTGTGGACATGGGCCGCCCAAGCGAGATCGCCGTTAGCGTCATCGCCGGGGAGCCCGGCGTACGCGTGGCCGGCGGCGCCCATCGCATCGACGACTGACCCTGCACCTCCTTGGCTCGAGCTTGCCGCCGGCGGTCTACCAGCTCAAATGGCGCGGCCGGCCCTCCTCATATCCAGAGCTGGACTGCACACCCACGACCGCAAACTCGTGGAATTCCTCGAGGTTGGCGGCGCCGGCATAGGTGCAGCTGCTGCGCAGCCCGGCGACGATGGAGTCGATCAGATCCTCGACGCTCGGCCGCTCCGGGTCGAGATACATCCGGCCAGTGGAGATCCCCTCCTCGAACAGCCCCGCTCGGGCGCGATCGAAGCCAGACGAGTCTTTGGTACGCATCTTGACAGCACGCGCTGACGCCATCCCGTACGACTCCTTGTACATCCGGCCCTCTGCGTCGGTCATCAGGTTGCCCGTGCTTTCATACGTCCCCGCAAACCACGAGCCGATCATGACACTGCCAGCTCCAGCCGCCAGGGCAAGCGCGACGTCTCGCGGGTAGCGAACGCCACCGTCCGCCCAGATCGATCGGCCAGCTGATCGAGCAGCGTCCGCGCATTCCAGCACAGCGCTGAACTGTGGCCGGCCGACGCCGGTCATCATGCGGGTCGTACACATGGCACCTGGGCCCACTCCCACCTTGACCACGTCTGCGCCCGCGCCCACCAGATCATTGACGCCATCAGTGGACACGACATTGCCCGCAACCAGCGAGACTCGGCGTCCTTGGGTGTCCGCAAGCCGGTCCCGCACCTCGCGTATTGACTTCAGCGACTCCACCATTCGGTCTTGATGACCGTGTGCGGTATCGACCACCAGCACATCGATGCCGGCGTCGAGCAACGCCTCGGCTCGAGCCGCGACATCGCCGTTGATCCCGACCGCGGCGCCGATCATGAGCCGACCCTCGAGGTCAAGAGCCGGGCGGTACAGCGTGGAGCGTAAGGCATGCTTGCGCGTCATGACGCCGAGCAGCTTTCCGCCGTCGACCAGCAGGGCCACCTCCAGGTGCCGATGGGTGAGCTCGTCGAAGATCTCGGTCGGCGATGACCCAGGCGTAGTGATGAGCAGGTCGCTAGACATCACCTGATGGACCTGAGCGAACCGGTCGACTCCCGCGGTCTCTGCCTCGCTGACAGTGCCCAACGGCTGGCCGTTCTCGATGACGACTGCGAGCCCATGAGCTCGCTTCGGAATCAGCGATAGCGCCTCACCGACCGTGGTGTGAGGGGTCACCGAGACCGGCGTGTCGTAGATCGGATGTGATCGCTTGACCTTGCCGACCACCTCGGCGACGACGTCGGTGGGGATGTCTTGCGGAAGGATCGCGACCCCACCCCGACGTGCGACTGTCTCGGCCATCCTGCGACCGGAGATCGCGGTCATATTGGCCACGACAATAGGCAGCGTCGTGCCAATTCCGTCAGTGCTGGCCAGATTCACATCTAGCCGTGACGCAACGGCGGAGCGTCGCGGAACCATGAAGACATCGGAGTAGGTCAGGTCGTACGGCGGTAGCTTCTTGAGAAATCGCACCTGGACATTCTCACTGCCCGCGCCAAGGTTTGCCTAACACCGCCCGGCTATCGGCCCGTGCGTCGCTCACGCGACACACGAATCATGGTGGCTAGCCGCCGCTGCTGGGAGTCGAACTCGGCGCACTTGATGCCTCCGGCGTCGGTGCCTCGGTCGTCGTGTCGGTTGTCGCCTCAGGCTGGGAATTCGACGCCTGTGCCCTCGGCTCAGCAGTCGGTTGCTCGCTCGCGGACTCGGCTGTTGCTGTCGGGGTCGGCTTCTTCGTCGGTTCCTTCTTCTTGGTCTCCGACCCCTTGTCGGACGTTCCCTCGCTGACCTGCTGGAACGTGGTCCCTTTACCGCCGGACAACGCCTGTCCCGTAACAACCTCGAAGGTTGTCAGGGCGACGGCCGCAATGCCGAAGGTGACAAGGGCGACGACGAGCACCCGCTTCCAATTCAGCTTGGGACCCTGAGGCTTTTGATTGGGATCGGGCTCAGGTGCAACCAAGTGGCTGCGCTGTCCTGCGATGTGGCCCTCGCTGTCCGGAATGATCTCCATGACGGTGGGCTCTTTCACCGCATTTGGCTCTCCGGTCCAGAACACCGTCTTCACCTTGTCGCGGGTACGACGCAGGGAAGCCGTATACAGCGAGCCGGCGACAGCCGCGATGACACTGGCGAGTGCCGCGCCAACTATGGTGCCGGCTGCACTCAGCTGGGAGCCCAACGCGGCCGCAGTCATGGCCGCCAGCGCGCCGCCCACGATCTGGGTGACTGAAAACTCGAAGTTGCGCTTCTTGGATGTGTTGTCGCCAGGTTGATTGCCGGTGGGGGAGTCGGTCGTACGATTCGTCAGTCTTTGGTGTGTGCTCATGTCCTCGTCGCGTTTACTCGGGCGCTCAATGACCGTCGGGATGGTCTCGTCCAGACGCGTCAACACCTATTGGTTTCGGATCGTTGCCAGCTGCTACGAAGAGTGAGCGATCGCACACCCCCGCGCGGACGGTGACACGTGGGCCAGCCGCCGTAAGTCTGCCCAGCATCGTTGCGCTCTGCCTGAGTTGCACAGTGTGCAGACCGTGAGGAACCAACGTATACGCGGGCTGCGGATGTTGGGAAGTCGGGTTCAAACAGTGGAACGAGCAAATAGATGGCAACGCCCCGCAACTCTGGCGAGAGCGGGGCGCAGCTACTGAACTGCTTACCTGGCCAAGTGGTGCTCTTCCTCCTCGACCTCTTCGATCGCATGATGCTCGCCGTTGCCTTCGAGATGCATGGGATGCAGATGGTGGTGAGCTGCCTCTTCGATCTCCGCCCGGGTAGGCCGGCGCAGCGTGTCCATGAAGTAGAAGCGAGTTGCTCTCCGCCGGCGCTGCTCGGACTTGATCTCTTTCTCCGACATGCCGTCCACCTCGGCCACCGGCAGCAGCGCGGGAAGATCTTCGTGCTGGGTCAGCGCGAATGCCTCACCCTCGCTGATCGGCCGGTGCCGTTCGGAGTACTTGCCGGAAGGGGCGCGATCAAGGACACCGGACTCGGCGCCATGCAACATCCGGTCCCGATCGGACCGCTGGAGCCCGATGCAGATCCGCTTGGTCACCAGGAATGCAATCACCGGCGCCACGAATACGGCAACACGAAGGAAGTACGTCACCGCATTCAGTGAGACGTGGAACTGAGTGGCGACCAGGTCGTTGCCGCCACCGATCCACAGCATTGCGTAGCACGTCATGGCGGCAACGCCGAACGCCGTACGCGTCGGGTTGTTGCGGGGACGGTCCAGTACGTGATGCTCACGCTTGTCGCCCGTCACCCAGGCCTCCACGAATGGATAGATGGCCATGATCCCGAAAAACAGCGTCATGACCCCGATGCCGGGCAGGAAGACGTTCCACGACCACGTCGTGGAGCCAATGTGCCATTCCCAGTTCGGCATGATGCGAATCGCGCCCTCGACGAAGCCCATGTACCAGTCAGGCTGCGAGCCGGCCGTGATCTCGGCTGGGTTATACGGCCCGAACACCCACACCGGGTTGATCTGCATCGTCGCGCCCATCAAGGTGAGGACGCCGAAGACGATGAGGAAGAAGCCGCCGGCTTTCGCGGCGTACACCGGGAAGACCGGGTAGCCGACCACATTGCCATTCGTCCGGCCTGGGCCGGGGTATTGGGTGTGCTTGTGGTAAACGACCAGCGCCAGGTGCGCCGCGATGAGCCCGAGGATCAACGCCGGCAGTAACAAGATGTGGACCATATACAGCCGAGGAACGATGAGCTCGCCGGGGAACTCGCCGCCGAAGACGAAGAATTCGGCCCAGGTGCCGATCAGCGGGACCGCCCGGATCAGACCGTCGACGAACCGCAGCCCAGTTCCTGACAGCAGGTCATCCGGCAGGGAGTAGCCGGCGAAGCCTTCGACAAGGCCCAGGCCGATCAAGGAGACGCCGATTAGCCAGTTGATTTCGCGCGGCTTCCGGAATGCGCCGGTAAAGAAGATGCGGAGGCTGTGGGTGAGCATGGCGGCAACGAACAGCATGGCCGCCCAGTGATGCATCTGCCGCAGCAGCAAACCGCCGCGTATGTCGAAGGAGAGGTCAAGGGTCGAAGCGTACGCGTCCGACATGGTGATTCCGCGTAGCAACTCATAGCTGCCCTGGTACTCGACTTCCGACATCGACGGCTTGAACCAGATCGTCAAGAAGACACCGCTCAGCAACAAAACGATGAAGGAGTACAGCGCGATCTCGCCGAGGAGGAAGGACCAGTGATCGGGGAAAACCTTACGGAAGAACGGTCTACCCAACCCAGCCAGACCGACCCGATCATCGAGCCACTTGGTGGGTCCGGCAGCGACCTTGAAGACCGGGCCTAGCTCCTTTTTGGGGGTCTCGGCCCTGACTGCGCTGTCGTCATCGTTGATAGTGGCTGCAGGTTCGGCCATCAGTTATCGCCTCGCTTGAAATCATTGCGCGAATCCCGCTCGAAGAAGCTCGGGCCGGGCGGGACGAGAAAGTCACGCTGAGCCACAATGTAACCCTCAGCATCAACTGCAATCGGGAGCTGCGGGAGCGCCCGCTTGGCCGGGCCGAAGACCACAAGTCCGGCATCCCCGAGGTCGAAGGTGGACTGGTGACAGGGGCACAGCAGATGGTGCGTCTGCTGCTCCCACAGGCTGATCGGGCAGCCCACATGTGTGCAGATCTTGGAGTAGCACAAGATGCCGCCGATTTGCCATGTCTCTCGGGAGGGCGGAATGGTGATGGTATTGGGATCCATCCGGACCACGATGACCGCAGCTTTGGCCTTTTCAATCTGGTACTCCGAACCTTCCAAATCTTGGAGGTTCGCCGGCTCGCCATTGACCAGCTGACCGATCTCAACGTTCTCGGGCTTGATCGGTTCGAACGTGACATCGTTGACAACTCGGACGCCTGGCGCCCAGATGGTCCGCTCGATGGTCTCGGCGCGCTTCTTCTTCGTCGGCCACGGGCCAAGGTCGGCGAGTCCAACGACCATGGGCAGCAGGATCGTCGCAATTGCGGCAATCAGGGTCCGACCGATGATCTTCCGTCTGGTGAGCTTGGCCTCATCAGCAGCCTTGTCCAGCTCAGTCAGCATGTAGGTCTTGTCGTCGTCGCTGGACGAGGCGCCATGCCGGTAGTCGATCATCTCCCTGTCATCCATCAGCTTGCGCGCCCATTGCACGGCGCCAACGCCGAGGAAAAGTAGGGCGAGGCCGAAGGTCAGACCAAGAAGGAGGTTCCGGGTGTTGGCGCGCAACGGCCCGAAGTCGAGGTAGGCGTCTCCGGGCACGGCGAAATAGACGACGGCAAATCCGATCGACAGAACTGGCACCAAGCCGAAGAACGTGGCTACCTGGCGGGTGGCTCGATCGGCAGCCTTCTCATCGACGTCGGTCAGCCGCGGCAGGTGTGGTTCCAGACCCGGGTCCGGGACGGGGTAGCGCTCCTCGTCGACTGTCGCAATCTCGCTACTGGGCCGACCGTGGGTCGTATCCTCACTCACTTGGCTTTCGCCCCCTTGGCTGCGATCCACATAGCAAAGAAGATCAAGCTACCCAGACCTATGATCCAGGCCCAGAGGCCTTCGCTCACCGGGCCGAGGCCGCCGAGTCCAAAGCCGCCGTCCGTGGGTCGGGAATGGAGGGCCTCGAGATAGCCGATGATGGCTCGCTTGTCGTCGGGCGTCAGCACCTCGTCATCGAAGACCGGCATCTGCTGCGGCCCAGTCAACATCGCCAGATAGAGCCGCTCGGGCTCCAAGCCGATCAGCGGGGGAGCGTACTTGCCACCGGGGAGTGCGCCTCCGGCACCTTCGAAGTTGTGGCAGGCGGAGCAGTTGGTACGGAACAGCTCGCCGCCACGTGCCAGATCCTCTGCGCTCAGGTTCGCAGTGTCGAACTGTGCGGGCTCCGGGATGGCCGGGCCTGGACCGAGCGAGGCAACGTACGCAGCGAGTGCGGCAATTTCTTCATCTGAATAGAGGTTGGGCTTCACCGGGGCCTGCGGTCCGGGCCTGGCCATCGGCATCCGCCCCGTGCTCACCTGGAAGTCCACGGCCGCGGCGCCGACGCCGGCGAGCGGTGGTCCCTGGATCGTGCCATTCACCTGGCCCTCGCCATTGAGGCCATGGCAGGAGGCGCAACCCACGGCAAAGAGCGCCTTGCCTTCGGCGATCTGCTGGCTGTTTCCGGTGTCGGCCGACACTTGGGCCGGCGGAGCGATGACCGTATAGAGGGCGCCCATCATGAAGAGCCCGGACACCAGGAGCAAGGCCTTGGCTGCTGGGTGCCGGCGCCGTGAAGACAGGAGTCGCACTCGGGTCCCTCTCGTGTCTTTGATGCACTGTTGTGGGCCAAACATATTCAGTTCATATTCAGTTGTCCGGGCCCGAACGGACGCACAGGCCCTTGGTTTTCTTCCGTCTACCGCAAAATGTAGATGACGCCGAACAACGCAATCCAGACCACGTCAACGAAGTGCCAGTAATAGGACACGACGACCGCACTGACTGCCTGCTCGTGAGTGAAGGTGCGGGCCAGGAATGTCCGTCCCATCAAGAGCAGGAAGGCGACCAGACCGCCGGTGACATGGAGTCCATGGAAGCCGGTGGCGAGGAAGAAGACCGACCCGAACACATTGGACGAAATGGTCAGATTCTCGTGGAACAACGCCGCGTACTCATAGGTCTGTCCGCCGATGAAAAATGCGCCCATCAGGAATGTCAGCGTGTACCACTCGCGCAGTCCCCAGCGGCGCGGGTTGAACAGCGACCCTGTCCGGCTGACCTGCGCACGTTCTGCCGCGAACACACCCATCTGGCAGGTGAACGAGCTCGCGACCAGGACACTGGTATTGAAGATCGCGAACGGGACGTTGATCAAGTCACCCTGGGATTGCCAGAGCGGCACAGTACCTGTGGCCGCGGCTTGTGAGTTGGTCACGTTTCGGATGGTGAAGTACGACGCGAACAGCGCCGCAAAGAACATCAGCTCCGAAGCCAGCCAGATGATGGTGCCGACAGCAACCGGCTCAGGGCGATTCTCGCGGCCACGCAGGCGAGACAGCGGGATGGGATGCAGAGAACCCTCTGGCATCGTCATAGATCCAGAGACTGCGTGCGTGTGCATGGCCACGTGGTCATTATTGCCGGAACCCGTGCAGAGGTCACCCCACGGCACAACTTTGTTATTCGAGTCGTTCGCGGTGCTCCTCGGCCGAAACCGGTCAGCTGTAACTCCGGGACGGCAGCAATCTGGGTTGCATCAGACCGGTTACCTAGAGGGGCCGGGCCGGCACGCTACGATCCATCCGGGCAGGCGTGGCGACCTCAGACGGCGGCAGCAGTCACGCCATAAACCGTGGGCATCAGCCGACACGACCTGGAGATGATCAATGGCCGGCGATCAGGAACCTCGAGACGAGGAGGTTCTGACAATCCTGTTGTATGCCTCAAACCGGGCCACGCGGGAAGACGTCCGGCTCGCCCTGGGGCGCAAAGTAGCGGCCGATCTGCCGCCAGTCCGGGTGCTCGAGGTGGCGACCCAGCCGGCGGTGCTGACGGCAATGGACGCAGGCGGCATCGACCTTGCGATCTTGGACGGCGAGGCGGTGCCCGGTGGAATGGGATTGTGCCGCCAGCTCAAGGATGAGATTCTGCGCTGCCCACCGATCTTGCTGCTGATCGGGCGTCGGGACGACGCATGGCTGGCCACCTGGGCTCGGGCTGAAGGCGCGGTCTCGCATCCCATCGACCCGGTCCGACTGCCGGCGGCGGTGGCCGAGCTGCTGCGTCCGCCAGTGTCCACAGAGACGGCGGTGGCGCCCACCACTTCGCTGGCCTGACAAGATGCCCTCACGATGAACTGGCCAGAACTTCTCAGCAGCCTGGTGAGGGGCGAGGATCAACCGGCCGAGGCGACCGCCTGGGCTATGGAACAAATTCTGAACGGCGACGCGACACCAGTGCAGATGGCGGGGTTCGTCGTCGGATTGCGCAGTAAGGGCGAGACCGTTCAGGAACTGACCGGCCTCGCCGACATGATGATCGAGTTCGCGACGCCGATCGAGATCGGTGGGCCAGCTGTCGACGTGGTCGGCAGTGGTGGTGATCGATCGAACACCGTCAACATTTCCACGATGGCTGCCATCGTCGCAGCGGCGGCGGGTGCCAGGGTTGTCAAGCATGGCAATCGCGCATCCTCGTCAGCATGCGGTGCCGCAGATGTTCTCGAGGCGCTCGGTGTCGTGCTCGATCTCGCGCCTGAGGTTCAACCACAAGTGGTGGACCGGGTCGGCATTGGCTTTCTCTTTGCGGCGCAATACCACCCCGCATTGCGGCACGCGGCGGTGACCCGGCGTGAGCTAGGCATTCCCACGATTTTCAACTTCCTCGGCCCCCTGGCCAATCCCGCCCAACCCATCTCACAGGCAGTCGGGGTGGCCGACCCGCGGATGGCTGAGCTGATGGCCGGGGTCTTTGCATCGCGCGGCAATTACGGGCTCGTTGTGCACGGCGGTGACGGGCTCGACGAGCTGACCACGACAACGTCGTCGACGGTGTGGGTATACGCCGATGGGAGCGTGGTGCAAAGGGAGCTGGATCCGCTGAAGCTTGGCGTCCCGAGGGCCACTATCTCGGATCTGGTTGGCGGAGACGCAGTGGCCAACGCTCGGGTGGTCCGTGACGTGGTCGCCGGGCAGCCCGGTCCGATCCGGGACGTGGTCGTGCTCAACGCCGCTGCGGCCCTGGTCGCGTACGGCAAGCCAGCCCCCGCCAGGCTGGAGAACGACTTTGCCGACGAGCTCGAACGAGCGCGGCAGGCTATTGACTCCGGTGCCGCGGAGTCCAAGCTGCAGGAGTGGATCGCGGTCACCCAATCTCTTCGGTGACGCTGGTCACTTCAGCCCACTGAACAGCTTCGCACCCCCTCTGCAAGGGGTTAGCCTTCCCAGAGATTGAGCATCGCGTCGCCATGGGCGGCGGCCAGTCGGGCGACCAATATTTCATCATCTGATGAGTTATTATCGCGGCGCGATAGGGGGAAGCATGGCTGCTCGAGGCTGGCGGGTCACGGCGAGTGCCGTTTTCCTGCCGCTGGTCCTCGGCGCATGCACGAGCGGGCGCACATCGGTCGGGAGTACCGCCCTCGTCGAGCGCGCGACAATCACCGATCAGGTCAGCTCTAGCGGCGCCGTATCCGCCGCAGCGAGCGAAAATCTGGGATTTGCCAAAGGCGGTCGGCTGACCTCACTGAGAGTCAGGGTCGGTGATCATGTGACAGCCGGCCAGGTGCTGGCGAAGATCGACACCTACGCGGCCCGACAGGTGCTCAAGCAGCAGAAGGCCAATCTCGCTGCGCAGCAGGCAGCGCTGGACCGCATCATTGCCAACCCGGCGGTGCCTAACGCGAAAGCAACACTAAGCCAGTCGAAAGTAATTCTGACTGCAACGCAGCGCCAAGTCAGCGCCATTCAGACCGCCGACAACTCCGCGATCGATCGAGCTCATGCCCAGCTGCGCGCCGCGCGAAGGACGGAGCACAAGGCAGACAAAGCCCTCCACGCGGCAAAAGACGCCTGCAACGTGGCAGACCCGCGACCCGGTACCACGACCACTACGGCCCGTACCACCGCTACGACCAGCGAGCTCCGTACTTTGCCTGCAACGACCACCCCACCTGCAACACCAACCCCATCCACATCCACAACACCCACGGCCCGCCCGAGCTCCACAACCCCGCCGAGCCCTACAACCCCGCCGAGCCCTACAACCCCGCCGAGCCCTACAACCCCGCCGAGCCCTACAACCCCGCCGAGCCCTACAACCCCGCCGAGCTCCACAGCCCCTCCGGGTTCCACGGGCTCCGCGGCCACCTCGGCCTGCGCTTCGCAGGTTGCCATGGCAAGCTCCGCACAGGCCTCGGCCGCGCAGGGCGTCGAGGCGGCGAAGACAACCCTGACAGCGGCCGAGCAGAAGAAAAAGGTCGATGCAGCCGCTGGCCAGGTCTCAGTAGAGACCTCTAGAGCGAGTGTGGTAGCCGCACAGAATGCCCTCAATTCGGCGTCCTCCGATCGGCCGCACGCCATCGACCAGCAGTTGGCGCTTGTCGATGGCGCTGAAGTGCTGGTTCGCTCCGCTCAGAAGGACGTCGCCGACGGCACGCTCACCGCGCCCGCCGATGGGGTGATTTCGGCGGTCAATGGTGTGGTCGATGAGTACCTCTCTCCAGCCAGTGGAACGACGGCGTTGGCGCCCGGGAGCCGCGCTGCGATCCCCGGGTCCGCGTCTGCCGGCGGCGCGACCGGGGCTACTGGGGGTGGTGCGGCACCGACCCGACCCGGCGGTTCTTCGTTTCTTGTGTTGTCGAACGCCGAGAGCTTCCAGGCCGTAGTCCCGTTCGAGGAATCAGACGCGTCCCAGATTGCACCCGACCAACAGGTGTCGGTGACCTTCGACGCCATTCCCGATCTGACCGAGAGCGGTAACGTGGTAGCGGTCGCGCCATCGGCGACCGCAATCTCCGGAGTGATCAGCTACTACGTGACGATGAGCCTTGATGAAGCCGACCCTCGGCTGAGGGACGGGCAGACCGCGCGTGCAGCGGTGATCACTGCTGAGAGGCAGAACGTCTTGAGTGTGCCCAATTCCGCTGTACGCCGGCAGGGGGACGCGGCGATTGTCAGCGTCGTAGACCCGGCCGGCCGGCCGCGCGTCGTGACGTTTCAACCCGGGCTCGTCGGGCCCGACCGCACCGAGGTGTTATCCGGCCTCTCCGAGGGCCAGCGCGTGGTTGTGAATCCGGGCGGATGATGCCGTGACAGAGAACGCGGTGACCGAGTCAGCGAGCGAGCCTGAGGCGGCAGCTCCCGAGGCCGCGCCGAGCGCACCGGTACGCCGGCGCTCGCTGAAACGCGCGACCAAGATCAGGTTGCTGGTCATCGGAGTACTTGCGGTGCTTGCCGCAGCGGCATTCGTCATCTACTACATCTTCAACACAAGTAATTACGTCACTACCGACAACGCCCAGATTGACGGGAACCAGATCTCGATCAACGCACCGGCAACGGGCACCCTGATCGATTGGCGCGGGCAACAGGGCACGCAGCTGCACAAGAACGCCTCGGTCGGGAGGATTCAGATCCAGGGCGGCTATGTCCAGCCACAGATGGTGATCCGATCGCCTGCGGACGGAACAGTGGCGGTGGACAACGGGGTAGAGGGGTCTTTTATCACCGCTGGCACGCAGCTGGCCATCGCGTACGACAGCGCCGGCGTGTTCGTTACCGCTCGCGTGAAAGAGACAGACATCGACAAGGTGCAGGTTGGCCGGGCGGTCAACATTTCGGTCGACGCCTTCCCCGGCGAGCAGCTGACCGGCAGGGTGGCTGAGGTCAAGGCTGGCGCGGCTGGGGTCTTCTCGCTGTTTCCGCAGTCCAACACATCGGGCAACTTCCAAAAGGTCACCCAGGTGATTCCGGTCAAGATCACCATCGACGATCTGAAGAATCTGCCGCTGGTGCCCGGCATGAACGTCACCGTCAAGATCCACCGCAACTGACCGTGGCAGCCTCGTCGGATGCTTCGGCGACAGTGGCCGCTGACCACGGCATATGCTGACAATGTTGGGGCCCGCGCGGGTCGCTAAGTAGGTAGGTCGATGAGTACCGATACCGCTCCTGGCGTAACCGCCGTCCGCGACGATGCAGCGCAGCGTCTTGTTGAGCGGCCGCGTCCGTCTGCACCGTCGACGCCTCAACCGCGCCGGGCCGAGCAGGTGGATCAGCCGTCCACGGGGTGGCGCATTCCCCTCGCGGTCCTCATCGGCGGAATGTTCATGTCCATACTCGACGTGAGCATCGTCAACGTCGCCATCGCGACCATCCAGTCCGATCTCGGTGGCAGCACTGCGGACGTTGCGTGGATCACTACCGCTTACAGCCTCGTCCTCGGTGTGGTCGTACCGGCTAGCGCTTGGCTAGGGGATCGGTTTGGACTCGATCGTGTCTACATGATCTCCCTGGCGACCTTCGCTCTCGCCTCAGCGCTATGTGGGCTGGCGTGGAGCCTTAACAGCTTGATCGCTTTCCGGGTGATCCAGGCGATTCCCGGCGGCTTGCTACCCGTTGTGACACTGACGATGGTGTATCGGATCGTCCCCCGCCAGAAGATCGGCACCGCAATGGGGATGTACGGGCTGGGCATCGTGTTTGCTCCCGCCATCGGTCCCACGCTTGGTGGTTACCTCGTCGAATACGTGAGTTGGCGTCTGGTTTTCTACATCAATGTCCCCGTGGCAGTTCTGGCACTGCTCGCAGCCGCAGTCGCGCTGCCGAAGTTCACTCGCGCGCCGACCCGGCCATTCGACGTCTGGGGTTTTATTACCGTGGCCGTGGGCCTCGTTGCCTTGCTGTTGGCCTTCTCTGAGGGAGCGTCCTGGGGCTGGTCCAGCTACCGTGTGCTGATCTTGATGGTCGGCGGCCTACTGTCGCTGGCCCTGTTCGTCACTATTGAGCTCGAAGTCGATCATCCACTGCTCAACCTCGAGGTCTTTCGCAGCGCTGCCTACACGACATCTTTGATCATCATGGGCGTGATGATGACCGGGATGTTCGCCACGTTGTTTTACATACCTTTATTCCTGCAGGTGGGACAGGGATATCAGGCGCTCGACACCGGGCTGCTGCTCCTGCCCCAGGCGCTGGTTATGGCTGTCTTGATGCCGATAAGCGGCCGTCTGTACGACAAGATCGGCCCGCGGTGGTTGGTCGTGTCCGGACTGCTGGTGGCCGCGTTCGGCAGCTACGGCCTCGCCAGGATCAATCCCGACATGACCCGCGAAGAGGTCGTCATGTGGATGTGCA
>Ga0307291_1000070_pt1 | contig 25645 bp, 20 predicted proteins | sample ER_DNA_148_FD_194474 | JGI IMG/M metagenome (GOLD analysis project Ga0307291, IMG submission 194474) | Bulk soil microbial communities from the East River watershed near Crested Butte, Colorado, United States - ER_DNA_148 | ecosystem: Environmental > Terrestrial > Soil > Floodplain | place: USA...
TTCGAAGATGCGTTCGACAGCAAGCGGTTTTCCCAGCTAAATAAGGAAAAACTATAGATCAAAACCCGCAGCCGATCGCCCAACCCCACGCAATGGCCAATCCCCTCCTGCTCCCGGCATTGCCTTCAACGCGCCGCCCGGAGCTGGGGTCAAGGCTGGCCGCAGGCCACCCGAAGGGCTTGGCCTTGACGCCGGCGAGAACGGCGCCACACTGTCAAAGCCGGGAGCAGGGTGAAGGGACTACAAGATCAGAAACAAAGCAAGATCATCTAAGTCGGCAATACCGGATGATCATAGAACAAGATCAAGACTCCACGAGCGACTGCTGGCCCAGAAGAAGCCGATCAAGGTCGGCCAAAGCCTTGATCACGCGCAAAGCGGAACTTGAGCCCGAAAACTTTGAGCGGACCGCATGTTGGCGACTCCTCTACTTCGCAATCCAGCGCCGTTGGCGGTTCACCGCCCAAAGCTCACCAAGCGGCTTGCTTACGGCTGGTGGGCCTCGCCGTGCGCACGGTTTCAGGCGGCGTCCCGGCTGCGGCCCTTGTCGGGCGAACTCACTAGATTTCGACCCCTATCGGGGCGGTGAATGCCTGGCGTCTGCCGCTCAACTGCGCAGTTGCGCGTTGAGCCGTGCGGCCTGTCGCGTGAGGTGATCGCGTTCGGGAAGGCTGGGCGCTGATCGGGCGGCTTCGGCGTAGAGCCGTGCCGCGGTCACTGGGTCACCGGCACGCTCGTGCATGTACGCCGCGGCGGCGGTGTGGCGTGGCAGGGCGGGATCGAGCTTTGCCAGGGCGGCCAGTCCGGCCCGCGGGCCGTCGGCCTGGCCGACTGCGACGGCCCGGTTGAGGCGGGCCACCGGGCTGTCGGTGAGGCGCACCAGTTCGTCGTACCACTCGACGATCTGCACCCAGTCGGTCTCCTCGGCCGTCCGGGCGTCGGCGTGCAGCGCGGCGATGGCGGCTTGGGCCTGGAACTCGCCCAAGCGGTCTCGGGTGAGGGCTGTCTGGAGCACGTCGACACCCTCGGCGATCAGGCGGGTGTTCCACAGGCTGCGGTCCTGCTCGGCAAGGGGCACGAGCCTGCCGTCGGGGTCGGTCCGTGTCGGGCGCCGTGCGTGGTGCAGCAGCGTGAGTGCAAGCAGGCCCATGACCTCCTCGTGGTTGATCTTGGCCGCCAGTTGGCGAGTGAGCCGGATCGCTTCGGCGGCGAGGTCGACATCGCCGGAGTAGCCCTCGTTGAAGACCAGGTAGAGCACCCGCAGCACCGTGGCGACATCACCGGGCTGGTTGAACCGGACGCCCGAGACGGTCCGCTTGGCCCGGCTGATCCGCTGGGCCATGGTCGCCTCCGGCACCAGGTAGGCCTGCGCGATCTGACGAGTTGTCAGGCCGCCGACCGCGCGCAGCGTGAGCGCGACGGCCGACGCCGGTGTCAAGGAGGGGTGAGCGCACAGGAAATAGAGCTGGAGCGTTTCGTCCACCGCCTCACCCGGGCCGGGCATGGGCTCCCCCTCGACGCGTACCTCGCGCCGCTGCCGGGAGGTATCGGCGCGGGCGGCGTCGAGGAACTTGCGCCAGGCCACGGTGACCAACCAGCCCTTGGGGTCCCGTGGCGGATCATCCGGCCACACGCGCACGGCCTCGACCAAGGCGTCCTGCCCGGCGTCCTCGGCCGCGGCGAAGTCGGCGCCGCGCCGGACGAGGACACCGATCACCGCGGGTACGAGGTCCCGCAGCAGTGTCTCGTTCACTCGGTGACCGCGGGTGAGTCGGTCAGAAGCGGACGAACCTCCAGCCACTCGTAGATCGGCTTGCCGCCAGGCCCGGGGGCCGCCGACAGCTCCCCCGCCAGCTGTACCGCGCGGTCCCACGACTCCACGTCGATGATGTACCACCCGGCGATCAGGTCCTTGGTCTCGATGAACGGCCCGTCGGTCACCGGTGGCCGCCCCTCGCCGTCGTACCGCACGAACGCGCCATCGGGCGCCAACGCCTGGGTGTCGACGAACTCGCCCGTCTCCTCCAGCCGAGCCCCGAAGTCGCGCATGAACTGCACGTGCGCGTCCACCTCATCCGGCGTCCACTGATCTATCGGCGCCCAGTCCATGGCGGGGGCCGGGCCACCCCGGTAGTGCTTGAGCAGCAGGTACTTGGCCATCATGTTCTCCTTACGCGTACGGCCCATTGTGGCCGTGTTCACTCCGGGGACGGAGCCGCGCGCGGGTTCTCGACATCCCACCGCGACCTTTCCTACGACATTTCCTGCTGACGCTCCTCCCGCTGTCGGACCAGTTCCTCGACCGCGCTCGGCAGAGTCGTCTCGAAGTCGATCAGCTTCGCCCAGTTCGGCGTCACGACGATCCGGACCATGCCTTCGTGGTAGAGCGAACGCACCTCCGCCTCCCACTCGACCCGTTGCTCGGAGGTCATCTCGTATGTGCTGTTCGCCTGGAGATACTCGTCCGGGATGCCATCGACGTAGTCCAGCTCGGCCTGGCCGCGGATGAGCAGGATCTTGGGCGGGTGCACCTCCGTGTCGATCGTCAGGGCAACCGTCGGGTTGTTACGTAGGGCCGGGAGCTTCGGCGCGTTCTTCGTTGTGCACATGACGATCTCCGAGCCGTTCCAGGTGAACGCGATCGGAACATTGCGGGGTGTGCCGTCCTTGGCGACGTAGGCCAAGCGGGTGATGTCGCGGGCCAACAGTTCCTGGCTGATCGGTCGGCTCAGAACCTCGGTGACCTCGTTCGGTTGCATGATTATTCCTCCCGTTGTCGTTCTCGGTCGATCCAAGTGGATCGTTCTGGTTAATCGCAGGTCGGCTGGGACGGGTGAGTTAGCTGAGCTGCTCGGCCAGCGCGACGATGATCCCCGCGGGGCCGCGGACGTAGCAGAGCCGGTAGCTGTCCTGGTACGGCGCCACCTCTCCCACCAGCTCCGCGCCCCGGGCTCGCAGACCAGCGACGGCGGCGTCGATATCGTCGACGGCGAACATGATGCTCCGTAGGCCCAGCGTGTTCGGCGGCGCGTTTTCCGGCTCAGCGCTGACCGCCGTCGGGGTATGGAATTTCGTCAGCTCAAGACGGCCGTGGCCATCCGGGGTTCGCATCATCGCGATGTCGACTCGAACGCCGTCGAGCGCGTTGATACGGTCCACCAAGCGTCCCTCGATCGGCGCCTTGCCCTCCAGCTCCATACCAAGTTCGACAAAGAACGCAATCGCAGCCTCAAGGTTGTCGACGACGACGCTCACGTGGTCCATCCGCTGAATCGTCATGCTCGTTCTCCTTCTTCGTCGCGCGGCCTGTCGTGGCCACTGCCGTACCTAGGACGGAGCCAGCGCCACATTCTCGACACCCGGAGACGTGCTGAGTTTTTGGGACCTGCGTCTGGCCGTCACCCGCCCTGGGGCGCCCACACCACTCCAAAGCTCCTTAACGGCCCGACCTGACCGCCGTCCCCATGATCACGATCCCAACACGCGGCGTACCCAGGACTCGCGCGCCTGTATAGCCCTCTGGGACACGGCCGCGGTCGGCACGATGGTCTGGAACCCGTGGAAGCCGCCGGCCCAGATGTGCAGCTCGGCGCTGCCTCCGGCCTCCCAGATCGCGCTGGCGAGGGCAACGGTCTCGTCGCGGAACACCTCGGCGCTCCCCGCCTCGATGTAGGCGGGCGGCAGGCCCGACAGGTCAGTAGCACGTGCGGGCACCGCGTAGCTCGACACGTCGCCGGTGCCGCGGCGATCGCCGAGCAGCGCCGTCCATCCGGTCTCGTTGCTGGTGCGATCCCAGATCCCGACGCCGTCGATCTGCTGCGCCGAGACGGTCTCATTCCGGTCGTCGAGCATCGGCCACATGAGCAGCATCGCGGCCGGCATCGGCCTACCGCGATCACGGGCCAGCAGCGTCGTCCCGATGCTGAGGCCTCCGCCCGCGCTCGGCCCCCCGATCAGCAGCCGTCGCGGGTCGAAGCCGAGCACGTCAGCACGGCCGGCGAACCACTCGAGTCCCGCGTAGCAGTCCTCGACAGGCACCGGGTCACCGAACTCGGGTGCGAGACGATACTCCACGGCGGCCGCAACGACGTCGTACTCCAGCACCCACTCGACGAGCATGGGTACGACGGCCCATCGGCTCCCGCCGACCATGCCGCCACCGTGAATGAGATAGACGCCCGAACCCGCCCCACCCTGGTGGCCATCGCGTTGGAGCACCGTAACGACGATCTCCCCGCCACCGTGGCCAGTCACCGCGTAATCAGTGACTTGGACTGGCCGGCCCGCGATGACCTCATCGAGCGACGCCGGACGAGCAGTCGCCGCTCGGAACTCCGCGATGGAATCGGGCCTGAGCGTCGTGAAGAACGCAGGCACTGCATCGAGTGTGGGTTCGAGCTCCGCGTCGAAAGGTGGACGGGTATGCCTGGTCATCTAGATCCTCCACTCAGCGGTAAAGCGGTCCATTGAGGTACTTGATGCCGCTGTCGACCTGGACAGTGACAACGCGACCGCCAGCACCGCGGTGATCAGCAAGCTGTAGGGCGGCGACGAGATTCGCGCCAGTCGACGGTCCGGAGAAGATGCCTTCCGCTTGAGCGGCCCGCCGGGCCATGGCGAAGGCGCTGCGTCGGATACCGCTATGACCTCGTCGAAATCCTCGCGCCGCAGCAGCGGAGGCCACGACCCGATCCCGCCGCCCTCGATGTGATGGGTGCCTGCTACGCCTCCGGACAGTACTGCCGACTCGGCGGGCTCTACCACCACACGATGGAGCGTCGGCAGCTTGGTTCGCAGCGTGCCGGTCGTGCCCAGAAAGCAGCCGGCCGTGCCAACGTAGCTGCAGAACGCCGTGATAGCTGGCGGACCAGAGAGCTGCTGGAGGAGTTCTGCGCCGAGCTGCCGGTAGCCGTCGAGCATGTAGGGGTTATTGAACTGATCTGTCCAGAACGCCCCGGTCTCGGCAGCGATTTGCCGCGCCCGGCTGACCATGGCCGGGATCAGTTGCGGCGTGATGCCCTCTGGGCTGGGGATCAGCTCGACCTCAGCGCCGAATGCCTGCATTGTTCGGAGCTTTTCGCTGGCGAAGGCATCCGACGAGACGACGTGCCATGGGTAGCCCTTCACGGCGCAGACGAAGGCGAGCGACGAGCCGGTGCTTCCTCCGCTGTACTCGACGACCGACTGACTGGGTTTCAGGCGGCCATCCCGCTCGGCGGCTTCGATCATGGCCAGCGCCATTCGATCCTTGTACGAGCCCGTTGGGTTGGCCGCCTCCAGCTTCACCCACACGTCGGCATCCTCATCGCCGGTCAGCCGATCGAGCCGAACGACCGGAGTGTTGCCGATGCCGTCGATACCGCTCACGAAACCCTCCCTTGAACCGCTCAGGGCAAAGCTGCCGGAGTCCGCCGACCTGCGTCAATCACCTCGCGTGCAGCATAGAGAAACCCGTCGGCGTAGTTCTCGTCCGGGAACGCGCCTAGGTAGTAGATCTTGGTCTCATTTCGAACAGAGGCGAGCGGATCCGGTCCTAGCAGGTCATCGCACACGTCCGCCAAATTCGACAGATCGTCGCGAATGACGTACGCAGCTCGGGCAGCGGGGGCGTCGATCAGCAGCTGCTCCGGCGTACGCCCCACCGAGACCATCGCGAACGGCTTGTCGGAATGTAGATAGTCCGACACCACTGCCGAGACGTCGCTGACCATCGCGTCGGAGGCGTTGAAGCAGTCTTCGACACTCATCTGGAGCTCCGCTGCCGCTCCCCACAGATGTTCCCGGCCACTCACCTCGCGATCAGCATCCAGGAGGGCGCCGATGTCGGAGATCATCTCCTTCGCGTCCGGATATCGATAGTTGAACGGGTGTGCGCGGAAGATCACCCGGGCGCCGTGGGCCAGCAGCTGCTCGACAATCTGCCGGCCGACCGGCAGTGAGTAGACCCGGCTGTCCGCGAAGGGCCCTTGCCAGGTGGGGGCGTAGAGCACGGTGGGCTGCTCGATGGCGCCTATAGGTTTGCGTGCCGGGGTGATCAACTCCACCTGCGGTCGGCCAACGATCATGAACTTCTCGGGTGGAATGCTCACCCCATGTCGGGCGTACCGATCGATGCCGGCCTGGCCCGCTGCAAAGATCAGGTCGTAGATGGCGTGCACCGGATTGAAGCAGGCCGGCTTCTCGGAGTCCCCGTGGTTGAGCCAGACGTGGGTGAGCTCCCGCCGTTCCACCAAATGGGTATTGCGCGCGGCGTTATTGACATAGAACGCCGCTGCCATCGAGTCGACGATGATCTCCTCGATACTGCGCAGGGTTCGGCGGTAGATCAGCGGAGCCGTCACCCCGTACTCCTCGCACAACCTGCCGATCTGCGCCAGCATCGGCGCCGTCCGCGTCACGATGATGAACGGCCGCCCGATCCGGACGAAGTAGGGCAACCACATGCCCACCTGATAGTTAGCACCCACAGTCGATGCGAAATAGACGATGAACTCAGGCCGGTATGCCTCCAGTGTGGGTCGAAGGTGCAGTTCAGCCCGTTCGGTCTCGTTCTGCCGCCGAACCGCTCGAACGGTGATATCGACAGCGGCCAGGAAAACCAGAAATGCCAGGCTCAGCAAGATCACCGACGGAGCGCCGACCAAGATCAGCAGGAAGCCGATGATGACCACCGCGGCATCCAGAATAGGCAACAGCCCGCGCGGGATGAGATCTGAGATCTCCCGAATCTCGCCAGGCAGATTCTGGCCCAGCAGTGCGTTCGTCCAGGCGGTTCGAATCCTGCGCTCGACGGATATGGCCATCAGCAACAAGCCGCACGCTACGGCAACCTCCCACGGCAACTCGCCGGCCCCCGAAAGCCGATCATTATTGTGCGCAGCAACCGCAAGCGTCACCACTAAGACAGCACGAGTGGCATCGCCTTCGGTGAGCAACCGAGCCCATCGATCGGGCGTAACAACAGTGCTGGACACTGACTGAAACGCCGCCCACACCGAGACGGCTGCCAAGCCAGTGATCAGCCAGATCGGGCCGCCGAGAAGTGCCACTGCTAGGGCGAGCAGCGCGATCGCCGTTCCGGCGAGGTCGAGACCGACCCGTGCCACAAGCTGCGCGTACTTTGACCAGCTGCGCCCGGGCAGCGCTCCGCCATCCTCGTCCTCGGCAGGCCGGTCGTCTTCCTCTCTGCCGCCCTGCTCGCCACCCGCGTCCTCGGCTTGATCATCTTCCATGTCTTCCAGCGACTTGCGGGACACATGGTGCACCGCATCGACGAAGGCCGATGCGTAGCTGTCAGCTGGAAAATCACCAAGGTAGTCGGCGCGGATGTCGGCCCGTTGCTGCGACAGCGGATCAGCGCCCAGCATCCTTTTCAGCTGCCCGTCCAGATCTGCCAGATCGGCTTGGACCACGTAGGAGGCTCGGGCAACCGGATACTCGACGACAAAGACATCAGGCTGGACAGGTATGGCGATCATGGCGAATGGCTTGCCGGAGAACAGGTAGTCCGACACCACGCTCGAAACGTCGGACACCATGGCGTCGGAGTCATTGATGCAGTCGAGAATGCTCCGGTCCTTTTCCGCAGCAGCTCCCCACAGATGGGCCTTTCCGGTCTTGCGGCGGTCGGCCTCCAGCAGCGACTTGATGCGCGCGATCGTGGTGGCGTCATCTGGGAAGTCGTAGCTGAAGGGGTGTGGTCGGAAGATCACCGTCGCCCCGCGGGCGAGCAGCGCCGACACGATCTGCTCCCCGACTGGCAAGGAATACAGCATCGTTTCCTCGACGTGCCCGCGCCAGGTTGGCGCGTACAACACCGTTGGTTCAGGCACGTCCGCGATGGGAGTCGTGCTCTGCTTGACGTTCTCGACCTGCGGCCGTCCGACAATGGTGAACTTCTCGGCCGGAATACGTACCCCATGAGCGGCGTATCGGCGGGTCGCAGCCGGCCCAGCGGCGAAGATCTGGTCATACATCGCGTGCGTCGGGTTGTATGAAGGCGGCTTGTCGGAGTCGCCGTGGCCCAGATAGATGTGGGTTAGGTGCTGAAAGCGAACCAACGCGCCATTGCCGGAGGATGCGTTGACGTAAAAGGCGGCCTTCAACGACGGCACCACCAGCGCATCAAGATCGGCAATGCCTCGAGCTTCGACCACAGGTACGTCGGTGAGCTCGGCCAACGCTGCAGCAGGCGCGGCATTGCGCGCGATGATGATGAAGCGAAGTCCGGCGCGTCGCAGGTATGGCAGCCACATCGTCACCTGGTAGGACGCATCGTCGGGGCGCGACGTGTAGACCACGAAGTCCGGCGCGTACGCCGCAACTGCCCGTGGTACGAGTCGCCGCAGCCGACGGGCGAGGAGGACCTTGCCACGGCCGTCGACTGCCAGCACCGCGACCGGCACGACAGCAAGCAAGCTGATCAGCGTCCACCACCATGACAATGCCCCGAGCGCCGCCAGGAGCAGTCCAGCCGTCGTGCCGACCGCGCTGGCCGCGACCGCGACCGGACCGAGATCGCGCATCGGCCGCCGCGTCGGCAAGTTTGGAAGCCGAGTAGCGATGGGCACCTTGAACCGAGTAGCCCGAGCAACGATTGGCTCAACGGCGATCGAGCCGACCAGTATCGCCGCGCCCAGCGCTGCTCCGAGCGCTTGTGACCGACCTGGCACGGCAGCTGCCAGGCAGACCGCAGTCGCGGCCGCAGCGGTCCCTCGTAAGACCAGCGATCGACCCAGTGGGCTCCATTCCTCGGCCCGCTCGAGCGCAGTCTGGACGAACTGACCGGCCGCTCCGAGAACCGATAGCAGCACCCACAGCGGCGCCCATGCCGAACCGTCGAGCGCCAGCACGACACCGATGAATGCCAGCAACACGATGAGGCAGTCAAGGATGACGTCAACGACCCGGCTGGTTGCCGTTGTGCTAGAAAAACGCATTAATGACTCGTTCCGTTGCCTGCCCGTCGTGGAGTCTGTTGAACTCCTTGTTGAACAATTCCCGGGCGGCAGCGTACTCGGAGATGACGGAGTCCAGGTCAAGCAATGCTTCAGCGACCTCGGTGGTAGTACCTAGGAGCGGACCTGGTGCGGTCGGTGGATAGTCGAATAGAACGTTGCGCGAGCTCAGATAGTCGTCCAGGTCCGGCACGAAGAACACCACGGGTTTGCCGGTGATCAGCCAGTCGAAGCGAATGGAGGAATAGTCAAGTACTGCAACGTCTGCGGCGAGGAGCAGGTCGTTGATCTCTGGGTAGTCAGACACGTCCCAGACCTTGCCGGTGAGCGGTGCGAAGCCTTCCCGAAGGTTGTAATTGTGTCCGCGTACCAGAACGGCAAAGCGATCGCCGAGCCGCTCGGCAAGAGCCTGAAGATCAAGACTGTCGAACAGCTTCGCTGTCCATGCGCTGGTCGCCACCGTATCCCGCCAGGTGGGCGCGTACAGCACCACAATCTGATCAGGCTGAATCCCGAGCTGCGCCAGCACTCGTGCTCGGACCGACGCCGTATCCGCAGTCACCAGAGCATCGTTCCTCGGATAGCCGGTAACCAGTGCCTCACCAGTGAAGCGGTATTCCTGCCGGTACAGGTCGACGCAGAAGGATTCGGGCACCACAATGGCATCCCAGGCGCCGCTGCGGCGAGCGCATTCTTTGTCGATCACGGACTCGGGCCGGCCCTGAACCCGCCAGAGTGAGATCCCCATGGACTTGAAGGGATACCCATGGAAGGTCTGCAGGTACCGCTGATAGGGCCGCTTACGGAAATATCGCTCGAGTTCGATGTTGGGGCATAGGTACCGGCTGCTGCCTAGAGCGGCGTACCACTCCCGGCTCTCGATCAGGAGCGCGCGGCCGCCTTCCGGGATAGCAACGGACCGATCCATGACCCCCCACAGGAGCTCCAGGTCGGGTCGCCGAGCGTGCAATTCAGCATGGAGGGCCAGCTGGCTGTCTGTGGCGAATTCGCCGCGATAACTCTGGAACAGCACGGTATCGGCGGGAGCGAAAGAGGATTGCTGGTATGACCGGCTCAGCCGCTCCTGCGCGACCCTGCTGCGTTCATCCTCGGCCAACGGCGCCGCCAGGCCCACCACCAGCTCGCCCCGGCTGTTACGCGTCAGCCGGTAGTGATGATTGACGGTCTCGCCCTCCTGAGGCACCTGACCGGCGAACTGGGCTGAGCAGCGCACCGGTACGCCCGAGGGCAGCACGATGCGGTAGTCCTCAGTCGGCAGCGGGAACTCGGGGCCGCCCCAACGACCAGCGAACAGCGGAAAGATCAGGCGTACGCTGCCGGCCACTGTTTCCGCTAGTTCCACACCTTCCTCTAGTTCCACACCGCCAGCCGGTTCCACGCGGCGTACCGCTACGTCCGCCACCCTGCTCGATAGCCGCGCATCCTCGCAGTCGGACGGCTGGAGTCCGCTAAGGCGCACCTCGATGCTCAACTCGTCCTCGGCAACGGTCACGCTCTCGGCTTCGGCGACAAGCCAGTCGGCCATCAGGTTGCAGTAGCCGGTAATCGATCGCTGCCAGCACGCATCGCCGCTGCCACCGCCAATCGGTTCGCCCTGATCCCCCTGGATCGGCCAGGAGATCCGATGTTCCCGACCATGGACGTCGACGGCCCGGAACTCCCAGCCGAGCGGTGTGCCGACGCCCACCGGCAGCTCAACCTGAAAGCGCTGCGAGCCATCCGCGCCTACGGCATCGAGGTTTCCCTCGACGCGACCGAACGCACTAACAGCGATGACGGATACGAGTCCTCCGAGCCCGGTGTCAACCAGCCGCAGCACGCCGGCTGCCGTACCAACACCATCCGTGGTGAGGGTTGTGGCTTGAACTCGTTCCGGACGAACACGGAGCACGAAGCCAAGCTCCGGATCAAGCTTCGGGACGACTCGCATGGTGTCTTCGGCGCCACGGAAATTGCGGCCCCACATCAGGTGACCCGCGCCGCCTGGTGCGACGGCCTGGATGGGTCCGGTGCGTTCCAGGCCGTGCGCTCGCACCGTCAGCCGGAGCTGCCATCGGCCAGCCATGCAGTCGATGCGTTGCGTGTCGATACCGACGACAAATCCACCGGACGCGACGTCCTGGTAGCGAAATCCCGCCCATTCATTGGCTGCCGGCGCCTGCAGCTGGATAACGTTGCACGGGTAGGAATAGCCGGTTATCGGTTCGACAAGCGCGGCCGTGAGCTCTGGCGTCTCCGAGCTGAGATCGAGTCCTCGAATAAAGGCCCAGCCATGCACCTGAAGTTGTTGATCACTCCAGGTGACGTGTTCGATGCATCCCGAAAGCGCAGTTTGGCTCTCCCCGAGTTCCAGGTACCCGAGTGGCGCGTCGGCGCCTCCTGACACGTGCCCGGCCACCGCGTACACCCGACCGTCCTGCACCACCGTCGGGGGGATCGCGCCGTAGAGCAGGACCTGCTGGATGAGCTGATCGAGCTCCGTCCACCGTCGGTTGGCGACGAGCCACAGACGGAGTTTGCGATCCACGCGCACCTGGTACCACGCAGCGTCGTCCGCCAATGCCAGACACCTTTGCGCGGCCTGCTGCAATTCGCTCCGATACGAGGCGTCAGCGCGGTGCGCGTTCGCGGCGAGGTCGCCAAGATCGCCGTCAATCACACCGCCCAACCAGGCGCTCGCAGTGGTCGGATCATTGACAGCCCTGACCCGCTGCCACGTCGCCCATAGCCATTCGAAGCGGGCCCGAAGTTCGTTCGCGGTAAGTGGTTCGGGAAGCAACTGTCCGGCGGCGAGTCGCTCGCGCTGCACGCAACTGACCGCCTGAAGGAAGTCGAACTGCCTGGCCTGCAGGATGGCCTTGATGATCGCGTGGGACGCACCGGCCGCGGAAATCGGAAACTCGCCGACAACCGTGTCCCAGAATGGCTTACGAAAAACCTTGTTGGTAACACCGGTATCGAGCATGGCGAGCGGGAACTCGCTGACCGTCTGGCCCAATCTGTCGAGGTCGTGGCTAATTGTGGTCCAAGACGGGCGACGTCTCCGGCCACGGATGACTGACCGTACACTGCCGGCCGCAAAGTCGGAGCCGGTCTGCCGCAGCGAGTTGATCAAGGTGGCATAGGCGGTGCGCGGCACCGTATCGGTCGCGTCAACAAAAGTCAGAAACCTGCCATCCGCCAGCCGGGCTCCGGTGTTACGCGAGGCGTTCACTCCCAGCTGGGGACGTCGAATGACCCTGAACCGAGGATCGTTGGCCGCTATCTCCTGGGCAACGACCGCGGTGCCATCGGTGGAGCCGTTGTCAACCACCAGCACTTCGATCCTTTTGAGCGTTTGGGATCGCAGACTGTGCAGGCACTCGATCAGATAAGACTCGGCGTTCGTGGCGACAACCACGACGCTCAGCAGCGGCAACGCCGCACCCGATTGCTGGGAAAACCCGGCCAGGCGATGCTTGACCTGCCGCAACGCGGTCTGCACCGGGCTTGGGAGCCGATTGACAGCGCGGCGAGCCAGCGCGGCGAATCTGGGCGGGTCGCTCATAACAGACGCCGGAGTTTGCGGACGAACCGGCGGGGAAAGGACCTTAGCCCTGGTGCCGGCTTAGGAGGTGCAGCGAGCTTGCGGTTTTTCACGAGCCCGACATCGAGACATAATCCTGACGTCTGATGCGTGAAATAGACCGCCATCGTTGGCGGGCCGCTCGGGACGGGCTCAGGAAGGATGCGGCCCGGCCGTCGTTCCTCAGTCAAGGTTGCGCGATGCCGCATACCTAGACCCATCACACCGAAGTGCACATTCAGGTCCCACAAACCATTGGCGAGTCTGCTGCCGGCGGCGATCGTATTCGGATCGATGTCTGCGGTGAACGATGCGGACAGGCCCATCCGATGAATGGCGGACGGCACCGCCCAGCTCTCACCGGTACGGCGTTCAGTCAAGTCCACTCGCAGTGCCGACCTGGACATGCCCAGCCGCAAAACTTCGGCCGGGGGCTCGTCCAGCAACGCGGCAAATCTACGCTCAGCAAGTGGTTCCTCGGGCATGCCGGCGATCATCGACTCGGCCTCTACCGCGATCTCGCCCTCCGGCGCGGCGGTGAGAGCTTGGGCAGGAATTCTTCCCGGCGGGGTCACATCAGACATTTCGACAGTGCCGCTGATCTGGAGGCGACCGTCGACCCAGCAAACCTGCTGCACCCGCGGATAGGCGGCCCATGGTGCCGACATTTCCGCAATGCGGCTGACGCTGTCGGAGTCGGAAGCAAGAAGCGCGCGGGCGATCCGCTGCGGCAACGGCTGAAGCAACGTGATCACACCCTCCCCGAAATAGTGCGATGCGATGCGATGCGCGTTGCTGAACAGCTGAGCTGCGTCAGCGTCGGAGAACTTCAGCCATCGCCGACCACTGAGACGCTGCACGATCTCCACCTGCAGCCAACGCCGGAGGATGCGGTCGCGCTCTTCTCCCGGCTCCGTGTGCGCTATTACGACGTCGATAGCGTCTGCCAGGTTGTTGTAGTAGCGACGCCAGTTGGGGCTGCGAAAACCCGCGTTGGCCCGATCCCGGCGCAGGATGTGGAAGTAGCAGGTGTAGTCGGCATAGATGCTGATCACGTTGGCTAGCAGATAGCACGTGACCACGAAAAAATGATCTTCGAGTCGTCGCCTGCCCTCCGGAAATCGGATCCGATTCTCCTCGAGGAACTCCCGGCGAAACAACTTGTGTGGCGTCAGACTGTCCATGATCGCGGAGTCGGTGATCGTGCAGCGACGAATGGTTTCGCTGAACACGACGCGCGGAACACGACGCTGCACGCCGGCCATCTTCGGCAGCACGACGTCGGATCCGCAGCTGGTCGCGAAGTCGTACAACCGCTCGAGGGCCTCAGCGCCGAGCCAGTCGTCATGATCGCAGAAGAACACGTACTCGCCCTGAGCCGCCTCCAGGCCGACATTGCGAGGCTGGCCCGGCCAACCTGCGTTCGGCTGGTGGATGACGCGAATGTTCGGGTAAGTCACAGCAAGCTCATCTAGGAGTGCCGGAGTTTCGTCGGTTGAACCATCGTCAATGCAGATAACTTCGTATTCATCGAAGGGCATGCTCTGTGAGGTCAGAGATTCGATGCACGGCCCGAAGTACTCCCCCGGGTTGTACACCGGAACGACGACACTCACCTTGAGCACGTGATCGAGCCTTCCACACGAGAACCGCGGGACGAAAAACCAACGCGCGGGGATCGAGCGTGTCAGCGTTGCCCGAGCTCGGCGAGCGAAGCAATCAAACCCAGAGCGAGCTTGGCGAGCGGAGCAATCAAACCCTGAGCGAGCTTGAGCGAAACAATTGACAAGGATCGCGTGCCGCTCTGCTGAGCCAGGCTGGCGCGCTGCTGTCCTGGACGAACGAGCGAGCAGACACGTTCTTCGTCTGCGAGCGAGCGAGGAAGGCAGCAGCTGACAAGCGCCAGCCTCAGCGAGCGGAGCGAGCAATGGACAGAGGAGTGAGCGGACACGCTTTATCGTCTGCGAGTGACGACGAAGTAGGCGGCGAAGAGGCGCGATCCGCGCGGAGCGAGCGAAGCGAGTGGAGCAATCAAACAGAGTATGGTTCAGCCGGTGACTAGATTGCGCAATGTTGCGGTGATCCTGGCGGGAGGTACCGGAACCCGCGTCGGCTTGAACATTCCGAAGCAGCTGATCAAGATTGCCGGGAAGCCGATCATCGAGCACACCATTGCCGCCATGCACCAGTCTCCACTGGTGGATGAGATCGTCGTGATGATGGCGCCGGGCCACCTGGATGAGGTCCGAGCGATCGTCAAGCGGGGTGAATACGTCAAGGTCACCCAGATCCTCGAAGGCGCTGAGACGCGCAATGACACGACTGCGGCCGCGCTAGCAGCGCTCGGCGATGACGAATGCAACGTCTTGCTGCATGATGCCGTACGGCCACTTGTGTCACAAACGATCATCGCGGCCAACGTGGATGCGCTACAGACCCATGAAGCGGTCGACACGGCGATCCCGTCGGCCGATACGGTCATCCAAGTCCAGCCCGGCGAGGAGAGTATCGCCGACGTACTGCCTCGGCATCTCCTCCGTCGGGGTCAGACGCCGCAGTCCTTCCGACTCTCAACGATCAAGGCCGCGTACGCGAAAGCCGCGCAGGATCCGAACTTCACCGCCACCGATGACTGCACTGTTGTGCTCCGTTATCTTCCCGAGGTCTCGATCGCCGTCGTCTCTGGACACGAACGCAATATGAAGGTCACTGAGCCTATTGATGTCTATATCGCCGACAAGCTGTTCCAGCTGACCTCCGCGGACCGGCCCACTCCGCTGACCAACGAGCAATACAACGCCAGGCTTGACGGCCGGACCGTCGTAGTTTTCGGTGGCTCGTACGGCATTGGTGGTGACATAGCGGAACTCGCCCGCGCGTACGGGGCAAATGTGAAGACCTTCTCGCGATCGACCACCGGCACCTATGTCGAAAAGCGAGCCGATGTCGCCAAGGTGGCCCAGCAGGTGCTGGATGAGACGGGCCGCATCGACTTCGTGGTCAACACTGCCGGTGTGCTGGTCCGCGGCGAGCTGGCCGAGACGTCGGAGGAAACGATCTACTCCTCGACCGACGTCAACTACCTCGCGCCGATCTTCGTCGCACAGGAGTTCTTCCCGCATCTCGCGAAATCGGGCGGCTCGATGCTGCTGTTCACCTCGTCGTCGTACACGCGCGGGCGGTCAGGCTATTCGCTGTATTCCTCGGCCAAGGCGGCGATCGTCAACCTCACCCAAGCGCTCGCTGACGAATGGGCCACCTCTGGCGTACGGGTGAACTGTGTCAATCCCGAGCGTACCGGGACCCCGATGCGGACCAAGGCCTTTGGCGAGGAGCCACCTGGCACGCTGTTGTCCTCGGAGGACGTGGCACGTCAGTCTCTAGATGTCTTGCTCTCACACCTGACGGGCCACATCATCGACATCCGCCGCGAGGAGGGCCCAGCCGCGCTGGGCAATGGCTGATCTGGGCTAGGGGTGATCTGGGCTAGGGGCTGATCAGGATCATGGGCTGAGAGGCCCACCGCTGAGCGGACTACAGAACGATGTCGCTGACGACCAAGTTGTGATCGGACGGACGGCTGGAGTCGACACGCTTCATCACGTTCTCGTACTTCAGCATCTTCTTGCAGCCCTTGACCATCACATAGTCCAGCCGGACGCCCTTGGCTGGCAACGTGGTCTTGTAGTGATTGATCGTCGGGTACTTGGCGTTGACCCGGGATTCGGCGGCGTAGCTGTCGTCGAACCCTTGGCCCAGCAGATACTTGCGCGGCGCATCTCCGGCGCGGTTGGTCGCCCACGAGTTGAAGTCGCCGGCGTAGATGATCTTCTCACCGGCCTTGGCAAGCCCATTGACCTTCAGATAGACGGCCCTGGCCTGCTTGCCGCGCAGCGCGTTGTAGCTCTTCTCCTTGCTGAGTGAGCCGCTATGCCGGTCGTCGAGATGCACCGACACGACCCAGAACCGTTTGCCCGTCTTGCGGTCGGCGAATTTCGCGTACGCTGCGCTGCGGCGCAGTGACTCACTGTCAGAGCTCCGTAGCGGCATGTTCATGCCGCACGAGGGATTGTAGTTTTTCGATCCGGTCTTCTCCGGGCAATGACTGAGTAGCTTGAACTTCCTGGTGTCGTAGAGGATCCGAGTACCTTGCGTGCCGTGATTGGTGCCTGGCTTGACATACGGCGTCGTCCGGACCAGCTGGTAGCGACTGTCGCCGACGACGCTCCTCAAGGAGCGCTCCAAGCTGATTGTCTGCCGCAGATGTCCCGTCGTAGTTCCCCTGGAGCCGTCCGCGCGTCCCGGGCCGAGTTCCTGCACTGCCAGCACCCCAGGATCACGGCTTGCAATCTCGCGTGCCACGTCCTTGGCACGGGACAGCCAGCTGCGGCCGTCGTGAGCGCGCGAGGTGCGGACATTGAATGTGCCCACGCGTAACGAGAGGGAACTCGGGTCCTCACCCACGTTGAAAACCTCGCGGGTACGGAGCTTGGCGGACTCGACATCAGCGATCTTGCTCACCTTGGCATGGCCAGCCTCGGCCTCACCGGTCTTGGCGGTCGATCGGCGCTTCTTTCCCACAATCGTTGTCTGGCTGACATCGGGATCGGGTATTGCCTTGACGCTGGGGTCGATCGATCCCGATGTGGAGGCGGAGCCGGCCGAGATGCCCACGGCACAGCAGACGGAGACAATAGCAACAGCCGCGGTCGCCGCGGCCACGCGCTGAGCACGCAAGAAGGCTCCTTGAGGAACAACGTGAATCGGTGGTGGCCCCCGAGCGGCACCCCGACAGACTTCCCCAGAGGCGATCAATTACCGCCGCCTGGGCCGGACAAACTGAGACTAAGAGTCAGGCCATGCCAGGCGCCACCGTTACCGTCCCGTTATGGATGTGACATACATCACATTTGGTGGATTACGCTGCTATCTCGGCTCGGGATAGCCCTTCGACAAGCTCAGGGCGCATCAATTCAGAACGGGATCATGGGAGGCGCCGTGGGGTTCCACACAGCAGTTGCACCGAGATCACCAACTCGGACGACCCAGACCAAAGCCACCAGCGCCACCACTAGCAACAAGATCGGGAGCACAACGCGGACAATCGCCGGCTGGGTGGATGCGCCAGGTGTGTCACCCGCCGTGCTCGGCGACACGAGGAAGATGTTGAGCAACGCGATCACGGTGAAACCGATCATGATGTATAGCAGCTGGTTGCCAAGCTGGTAGTGCTTCGCGATCAGCGTCGCGACGGGGCTTGGGGGCCGTATCCCCAAGCTGGCCTCGAGTGCCAGGCCGCTCTGCCGCGCAACGAAGGTCACCGCGGTAGCGCCTACGCCGACAATAGCCAGCGGCCAACGTGCCCAAGCGCGTGTCTTGGGAAATGCGAAGAGGAATGCCAGCAAGACGGCCAACGGAATACCGATGACAGCGGCATGAATCACCAGCGGATGGAGCGGGAGATTGCCGATCTTGTCGAACATTGGGGCACTCCTGAGGTGAAAGTCGGCAGGCGTGACCGGCCGGAAGCGCGCCTACCCGGTTAGACGACGGGCTCGGCCGAAAGGTTCGATAGCGGTCAGCGACTCTACCGCTTGTCCGAGATCGCGGCCTCTCGCGCAGTCCGCAAATCTGCAACCAATCCAGCGAAGGCTTCGCTCCGCTCCTCGGCGGTCGTGCGCAGCACGGCGGATGGATGTACGGTCGCCAACACCGGCCGAATTCCCACCGGGGTGGCAAGTTCCAGCACCTGGCCGCGTTGCTTCGTGACCCGGAAGGTGCTGCCCAGCAATGCCCTAGCCGCCGTGGCTCCCAGACAAATGATCAAGGCCGGGTCGACCAGGGTCAGCTCCGCTTCGAGCCATGGGAGACACGCCTTGATGTGGCTGACTTGCGGTGTGGCGTGGATGCGACGCTTGCCTCGCTCGGTGAAGCGAAAGTGCTTGACGGCATTGGTGACGTAGACATCCTCTCGGGTGACCCCAGCTTCCTCGAGCGCATCCTGAAGCAGCCGTCCGGCCGGGCCCACGAAGGGGATGCCCTCGCGATCTTCGACATCGCCGGGCTGTTCTCCGACGAGAGCGAGCGGTGCCCGAGGGTTCCCAGCAGAGAAAACCACTTGGGTTGCGGGCTGCCACAGCTCGCAACCCTTGCAGTCCGCTGCCGCTTTCCTGAGACCCTCAATGTCGGCGTGTTCGGGAACCCACGGTGTCGCCGTCTGCGGCTGCGTCAAATCGTTATTGTCCATCCTCGATCGAGCCGGCCCAGGTGCCGGGTTCATGGTCGTGCCGCCGCCCTTCGAGTTTGATCACATGCATGACCGCATTGATCAACGCCAGGTGTGTGAATGCCTGGGGGAAGTTTCCGAGTTGCTGGCTGGTATGCGGATCGATCTCCTCGCCGTACAGGTCGAGTGCACCCGCGAATGACAGCAGCTTGGCACAGAGCTTTCGGGCTCGCTCGTACTCACCGATCTCGCACAGTGCCGAGACCAGCCAGAATGAGCAGATCGTAAAGCTGCCCTCCTCGCCGGTGAACCCGTCGTCGGTTTCCTCGACCTTGTAACGCAGCACGAGATCATGCACCGTGAGCTCGTCGGCAATCGCCAAGACGGTGGCCTTGATGATCGGGTGGTCGGCCGGCAGGAAGCGCACCAGTGGGGCCAGCAGCAATGACGCGTCGAGGGCCTTGGTGCCGTAGTACTGGGTCAGCACGCCGCGTTCATCAACCCCGTTGGCGAGTATGTCCTCCTTGATCTCTTGGGCAGCGAGCTCCCACTCCGCGGCCTTGCCGTCCTCTCCGGTGATCCGGGCGATCTTGGCGCCTCGGTCGACCGCGACCCAGCACATGATCTTGGAGGACGTGAAGTGCTGCAGCTGACCGCGCACCTCCCAGATCCCGGCATCGGGCTCCCGCCAGTATTTCAACGCCTCGTTGACCTGCTTGTCCAAGATCTCCCAGATACGGTTGTCCAGGCGGTTGGCTGCCTTGAAGTGCAGATAGACCGAGTCGAGTAGCGCACCCCAGACATCGTGCTGCTTCTGCGCGTACGCGGCGTTCCCGATCCGCACCGGACGCGAGTTGGCATATCCCGGTAGGTGGTCGAGCTCGTACTCGGTGAGCTCTCTCTCGCCGCCGATGCCGTACATGATCTGGATGTCGTCTTCGCCCTCGACCAGATCGGCGATGAAGGCGAAGAAGTCCACGGCCTCCCAGTCGAAACCCAATGTGTACAGACCCCAGAGGGCGAAGGTGGCATCCCGGATCCAGGTAAAGCGGTAGTCGTAGTTGCGGTTTCCTCCGGGAGTCTCGGGCAGTGACGTCGAGCCGGCGGCCGCAATCGCACCGGTCGGGGCGTAGGTCAGCCCCTTGAGAGTAAGCGCGCTGCGCTGCAGATAGCCCCGCCAGGGATGATCGGGGAACTGTCCGCGGGCCAGCCAGTGCTGCCAGTGGTGCGCTGTCCATACCTGGCGCTTGTAGGCGTCGGCATAGTCCGCCGGCGGCACCGCCCCACCCCAGGACAGCGCGACATAGCGGACGTCACCCTCTCTCAGCAGCGTCCGGGCGTTGGCTTGGCCACCCTCGAACCCCAGTCGCAGATCGCTCGTCAGGGTCAATTTGAGATCGACACCATCGGTCGAGCAGACACCTTGGTAGTAGCTGTTGTCGGTGTATTCCCAGCGCACGTGGCCGCGCCCGTAATTGAGCACCGGCTCGCAGTCCACCATGGTCTGCACTTCACCGGAGGCACAGCGTATCGTCCGCAGGAAGATGTGCTCTGCCTCGTAGTCATTGGGGGTCCGGCGGTAGGTCTTGGACCGGTCCGTCGGATGATGCCAGGGACCAATCAGCAGAGCGTCACGTACGATGATCCATCCGGTGGGAGTACCCCAGCTGGTCTCCATGATCATGGTGCCCGGCAGGTAACGGACATCTGCGGGCACGGCCACATCGACAGGGGCGACACGGAACACGCCGGCGTTTCGACCAAGGATCCGTCCGAAGACGCTCGGAGAGTCAAAGCGAGGAACGCACATCCATTCCAGAGCGCCGTTGGGCGCTACGAGCGCGGACACCTCCCCATCGCTCAGAAACCCGTAGTCGCCGATCGGCGTTGATCGAATACGTGATGCTGGAGCGCCGAGCTGCGCCTGCGGCTTGCTCTTCCTGTTCGCCATGGGGAAAGCATTCTCTGCTCAGTGATTCCTGGCAAGCACTGTAAGGAATCGCCAGCCCGATGATCACCGCCCGGTCAGTGGCCCGGGCCAGTCACGATCTTGCTGCGTTCTGACTCATGAACATGGCCCTTCTTTTCGAGAGTGGCGCAAGCCTCCCGAATGTCTCGTGCAAGCGTGTCGACGTGCTCACGGCTCAAGGTCTGTTTGACCAACGCACGCATGATCGTGATGTCCTGGGCATTGGGCGGAAGCGTGTACGCCGGCACCATCCAGCCGCGTTCGGCTGACAACTGCCAGGCGATGTCGAACTCGTCGTAGTCCTTGTCGTCGGCGAGCCGAAAGGCAACAAGTGGAAGTTGCTCCTCGTCGGCGCCGATCAGCTCGAACAAGCCCATATTCTGCAGCTTTTCGGCGAGCACCCTCGCGTTCTCCTGCATGTTCTTCATGATGTAGCTGTAGCCAGCCCGGCCGTAACGCACGAAGTTGTAGTACTGGGCCAAGACCATCGAAGAGCCCGTCGAGAAGTTCAGGGTGAAAGTGGCGTCGGTCTTGCCGAGATAGTTCTCTTCGAAGACCAGGTCTGGAGCAAGATCGGATCTCTCGCGAAAGATCAGCCAGCCGATGCCCGGATAGACCAGCCCGAACTTGTGCCCCGAGACGTTGATGGAGCGTACTTGCTCAAGGCGGAAGTCCCACTCCGAGTGCGGGTAGAGGAATGGCCAGACGAAACCGCCGCTAGCGCCGTCGACGTGCAAGGGAACGTCGATTCCACGCTCCGACTTGATCGTGAGCAGCAGGTTGTTAATGCCCACGACGTCGTCCTTGTGCCCGGTGAAGGTCGTTCCGAGGACGGCGGCTACGCCAATGGTGTTCTCGTCGATATGCGGATTGACGTCCTCCGGACCGATCGTGTATTTGCCCGGCTGCAGTGGCACTATGCGCGGCTCGACGTCGAAGTAGCGGCAGAACTTCTCCCACACCACGTGCACGTCGCCGCCGAACACCAGGTTCGGGTTGGCTGTCGATTCCTTAGCGGCCTCGCGACGCTTGCGCCAATTCCACTTCAGGGACAGGCCGCCGAGCATGATCGCCTCGGACGAGCCCTGGGTCCGGGCGCCGGTGGTTTCGCCTGGTGCGTGGAAAAGATCAGCGAGCATGCGGATACAGCGCTGCTCGATCTCCGCCGTGCGCGGATACTCGGCGTGGTCGATGAAGTTACGGTGCAGGTTCTCGGCGATGATCCTTTGCGCCTCCGGCTCCATCCATGTGGTGACGAACGTGGCGAGATTGCGGCCCGGATCTCCCTCGAGTGCCAGATCCTCGCCAACCAACCGCATGGCGTCCAGCGCCGTCATGCCCGACTCCGGGAATTCACGGGTCGGCACTTCTTGGGTCGCGAAGCGGTTGCCGAAGAGCACGGCATCGGGAATGGCGTCGGACGATGTGGTCACTGACTTCTCCTTAGGTGGGTGAAAGCTATTGATCAAAGGCGGCACTCTCTTGCGGGTCTTCGGGTCGCGCGGGCTCGGTTACTCTCACGGCATGCTGCCAGGCGGGCAACATCAAGATCGCTCCTAGGAAAAAGCAGACCGCTCCGAGGAGCGTGCCGGCGACTGAGATGCGACTGTTGATGAATTCGCCAGTGGTGGGTAGCACGTAGCTGGCCAGTGCGGAGAACATGAACAAGACCGAGCCGATCATGTTCAGCCAGGCGATGTGCCAGGGCAGAGAGCGCGGCTGGAAGCTGAGGAAGCGTCCAAGCGCAAGGATGCCGAAGACACTGGCGATCAAGAACAGCGTGGAGCCGTAGAAATCTGGTCGCCAGATTCGCCGGTCCTGCTGCTTGACGGTCGCGTTCTGGATAAGGGCTGCCAGCGTGCTGATGTTGAAGAACAGCGTGCCGGGAAGCTGCGTAATTGCCGCGAGCCAGTTGCGATCATGCGGTAACCATGCCCAGAACGTGAGTGGTGCTCGAGTGCGCTGAGAGTTCACATCCACGTTGGTCATTGCCGGCGTCTGAGCTTGGAGCAGTTGTGAGAAAGACGCCGAAGTGAAAAAGATCGAGCCGATGAAATAGGTGACGCCGTCGGCGGTTGCTCCGACCGCGTTGGCGTACGCGGGCACCGATCCAAGCACGAAGAGCGCGGAGCCAACGGCAAAGAGGCAGGCGATCGTGGCGTTCAGCACGACCGGCCGGACCGCCATGGCGCTCACCTTCCGGAACCAGCGTCGTTCGCGGCCCCTGTACGCCTTCAGCTGTACCTAAATCAGCCAGTCGCCGCATCACCCGGGAAGGATGAGACCTACGTGATCTCTACGGAGAGATGATCGTGGGCTGCTTGAGATCGAAGTATTCGGGCTCTCCGACACTCAGCTTGCCCATTTCCTCCATCTGCGCCTGTAGCTCTGGCGGAGGCACTTTGCGTTCGCCGTCGCGAGCCGCGGCTTCGGAGGTGAAGTACATGACCATGGTGTAGCGGCCGTCTTCGTGACCGATTTCCACGCTGCCGAGCACGTCGGGACGGAACGCTGCCCACTTGTCAGCGTCTTGGTCCATCAGCTGACGGGCCCGTACCGGATCGCTGCTCTGGCCCTGCATGACCTGCACGAAGCCGGCTTGGTCTGGATCGCCCTGTACGTCGACCGTCACGTCGGTGCTGTCCTGGAAGTTGGCGTCACCGTCGAAAACCTTGGCTGTCTCTGACCACCATTGATCTTGCTCGGGACGGTTGCTGTTGCGACGTGCGTCATCTTCGGAATCGAAGCGAACCACCGCGATGGCCCGTCCGTCCTCGGTGACCCCGCTGGTACTGCCAAGCCAGCCAGTCGCGCCCGGCGCAAGATCCTGCACCCACGTGTTGAGAGCGGTATCCAGCGCTTGCGGATTGGACGTCTTGCCCTGGATGACCTGAACGAACATGACGAAGCCTCCGATTCAATGGGGGTTGGGAAAGTGGAAATGCTCTTCTTTGGGGACGTTACGACCGCAGTAAGTCAGCGTCAATAAGCAGGAATGCTGAATCTTTTGATGTCCGCGACAATAATGTTCCGGCACGCGGCCTACGAGGTGGCCGGCCGCGTGGTCGTCGCAGTTGCCGCGGCGGCGAGAGCTGTGGGCGCTGATGATTTCAGTCGACTGGAAGATTGCGCTCGACCTTGCCCAGCAGCGTGATCAGGGTGGCGGTCTCCTGGTCAGTCAGATCACCCCGGAGAACGGCGTCAAAGGTCTGCGCGACCGCCCGAAGCCGGTGGAAGAGCGCTTCGCCGTCCGCCGTGAGGTGCACCAGCTGGTTGCGCCGGTCCCCCGCCTGTCGCTCCCGGGTCACCAGGCCGCGCTCCTCCATCCCGGCAAGGTGATGGGTCAGCGTGGCCCCGCGGATGCCAATCTGATCGGCCAGCCAGGACTGGCCGGGGTCTGTGCCCTGCTTGACGCTCATCAGGATCAGCCACACCGGCCTCGACCCGCCCGCGGCGGCGAGTGCCGCTTCAAAGGCTCGAGTCGCCCGGCCAGCCACCGCTGTGAGCCGGACGCCGAGGGGCGGGCCGAACCGCTGGGTACTCATGGCGGGAGTCTAGCAGCACGTTTCGATATCTAATGATTTGACTTCTATTCATTAGGGTTCTAATGTTTTAGTCGAGCCGCGCTGTCAAGGAGGTCATGAAATGAACAGCCCGACCGCTGCCGGCAACCGCCACCCGGACCCAACTGCCATCACCGGGGCGTTGAGCGGCGTCCTTTTCGTCGGCGCGCTGCTGGGAGCGATGCGTCTCGCAAAGGGGCCCTTTCCTCGGCCAGGCACCGACCCGGCGGCGGTGCGCAGCTACTACACCGAGAGCGCCCGGGCGGCCCGGTTCAGCGCGGCCGGGCAGCTGCTCTCAGCGCTCAGCCTGGCCGGGTTCACGGCATCGGTCGCCAAAGCAGCTCGGATGCATCGCCGCTGGCCGCGCGCGATGCCCGCTGCAGCAGTGCTCACCGGCGGCGGAGCCGTGGGATGCCTGACCGCAGCCGCGCTCACTCACGCGTCCCTGACCGTTCCCAGCCAGCGCACCGATCAGGACCTCGCTCGTACGGCCGAGCGGGTGTTCAACCTGGGCGGACCCATCCACGGCGTCTGCTACGGACTGTTCACGGCGGTGCTCGCCGAAACCGGTCGCGACCTGGGCCTGCTCGGGCGGCCCAGCGTCACAACTGGCGTAGTGTCCGCCGCTGCCGGCCTGCTGACCCCGACGTACTACCGGTGGGACAACGCCGGATGGCTGATCCCGATCGGGCGGTTCAGCGGATACACCGTCTCGGCCATCCTCGGCATCCGGCTAGCCCGCGCCACTTGACACCTTGTCCACCTCGAACCACGGAGGAGCAGATGACATCGACCGACACCACCATCCGCGAGATCCAGGAGCGATTCGACCGCGCTGAGCTCCACGATGATCGGGACACTCTTGGCGAGCTCATCGACCAGGAGTTCCTGTCCATCGGCCCGAAGGGCTTCCTGCTGGACAAGCAGCAGTGGATCGACCGGCACGACTTCTTCACCTACCACGAGCTGGATGTCAGCGAGGTCGACATTCGGCTCTTCGCCGACACTGCCATCGTCCGAGCCGTGCAGCGGAACCGAGCCACCTCCCACGGCCACGACGTTCAGGTCAGCACACGGGTCAGCCACGTCTGGGTCCGCCGCGTTGACGCCTGGCGGTTGGCAGGGATTCAGTTCAGCCCACTCGCCGACACCTAGGAAGCCGCGGTGAATCAGAGCACTCCAACTCATCCGCCGGCGTGGACGGGAGGCCTGCGATGACAGTCGCACCGCAGAGCTGTTCAACCAAGGACTCGACTTCTTCACCGCCGTCCTGACCCAAGTCGTCGAGGCCGACTGGGAGCGCCCACGATCACCTCGACCGGGTCCCCGAGGAGATCATCCGCG
>Ga0307291_1000072_pt1 | contig 25439 bp, 28 predicted proteins | sample ER_DNA_148_FD_194474 | JGI IMG/M metagenome (GOLD analysis project Ga0307291, IMG submission 194474) | Bulk soil microbial communities from the East River watershed near Crested Butte, Colorado, United States - ER_DNA_148 | ecosystem: Environmental > Terrestrial > Soil > Floodplain | place: USA...
CGAGGAGCCGACGTACGGTGGTCGGGCTACCGATCCAGGCCGCGTGCCCGATGAGCGGCAGCACCGGCGAGCCGCCGACCACGCCGCGGAAGTCGGGACCGATGGCGTCGACGACGGTGTCGAGGTGGCCGCTCAGCGCGGCCATGATCACGACTTCCTGGGCGTCGACATCTAGTCGGTTGGGAAGCGCCACGTCCAGCCGCTCCCCGCGAGCGAGGGCAGCGACCGCACGGTCGGCGTCGCTGACCTCTGCGGAGGCGCCGAGCTCGGCGAGCGTGTCGGCCAGGTCATCGCGGCCGCGCAGCACGGCGTGCTGGTACGGGGTGCGCAGCGGCACAGCGCCGCGCCACGTCTCGCCGCCCGCGCGGTCGATGTCGGCGCCATGCTCGGCGAGCAGGCGAACCATCGCCGGCCCGCAGCCGCGACGCACCGCGTGGGCGACCAGCCCGGCATAGTTGGGGTCGCCGCCCGCCTCGAGCATCAGCCGTACGTGCTCCACGTGGTCGTTGTCGATGGCCGCTGCCAGAGCGTTAGTGCCGTCCACAGTCGCGCCGAACTCGAGGAGCAGCCGCACACACTCGGGCGAGTCGGCGTAGGCGGCGTGGTAAAGCGACTCGTTGTCGTCCGGGCTGGCCCCCGCCTCCAGCAGCGCGCGGGTCAGCTCGGGATCGTGCCGTACGCCGGCCGCGCCGTAGAGCGCCGGCATGTTCCCGTACTCGTTGACGAAGAAGGCATTGGGATCGGCGCCGCGGGCGAGTAGGTCGCGCCCGATCTCGGTCGTTGTGAAGCACGAGTGGCAGGCGTAGAGCAGAGGCGCCCAGCTGAGCGGGCCGCCTGGCGCATTCGCGTCGCCCGTCCAGCCGCCGCGCCCAAGCGTCAGAGCCGCCCACCGGTCGCGGGCGATCTCCGGACGCGCGGCCAGCAGCATCTCGGCCCGCGCGCGGCGCTGGTCGACCGCGGCGTGAACGAATGAGTCGACGTCAGATTCGGCCGCGACGGCGAGCCTTGCCCAGCTCGAATAGCCCTGCTCGCGCGCGATTACGAGCTGCGCTCGCGCGAGGATCGGCTCTCGTCCGCCGAGGCGCGCGACCGCGGCCTCATCGCCGGCGCGCGCGGCTTTCACTAACTCCTTGGCCTGCTTGCGCAGCTGCTCTACGTTCATCGCGTCCCTCCGAAGCGCCCGGTGTCCGCGGTCTCGGGCGAGGAGTTGACGTGATGAGGCTGTCTGCGCGACTGGCGACGAGGTGGGCACTGCCCTGCCCGCGGACCGGACGCGCCCTCGCGGCGCACCGCAAACTTTACCGCCCACGGCGGCCGCGGGCTTATGGCAGGCGGCTGAGTTCGAAGGGCTCACCCGGTGCCAGGACGCGTATCCGCTCTGGATTCTCGACAAGTTCGGGTAAGGAGTCGGGGTCGCCGTTGAAGGGCGCGAAGTCTGGTGCATCGACGCAACCCCAGTGATGGAGCAGGAGCGGCGTAGTCGGATAAGCGTTCGCCATCCTCGCTGCGCCCTCTAGCCCGAAATGCCATTCGCTGTCGGAGAAGTCAAACAGAAGCGCATCCGGGCTCGGCATGTGCAGGTGGTGATCCGGGATCAGGCGTGAGTCACCTGGCGCCCAGATCGTGCCATCAGGTGTGTCAATCCAAAACCCGCAGGCGTCCTCGGGTTGGAAAACGCGGTCGCTTGCCCCCGGGGATGCGTTCTGCCAGGCATGATCCGCCGGAGTCAGCTCGACGCGGGCGGGGCCGATCTCGAGTGTGTCACCGATGGCGTGACCGTGGGCCGGCCACCCCTCGTTCTGCATGAGCGAGGCCACGTAAGCCGTCGAGTGGTAACCGCGGGTGACCGGAGCCAGAGCGCGGCAGGTCGGGACGCTGTAGTGGTCGTTGTCGCTGTGTGTGACCAGGATTGCGTCGACTCGCGGGACGTCCGCAGCAGCGATCGGCATGTCGATCATGATGGGCATGTCGAAACCCTCTAGGAGTGGGTCGATCATGATTGTGGTGCCACGGCCGTTGATCAAGAACCCTGCCATCCCAAGCCATCGCAGGGTGGTTCCACCGCTCGCGTCGAACGCCGTCCTGTCGAAGGCCTGGGTCTCCGGGGCCCTCGCCTGGTACTTCTTCTCCATCGTTCCTGCCTCGGTGTCGTAGACGGCGTCGGACGTTCGACCTCGTTTACCAGTCCAGGTGCTCGACTTTACGACCGTCCTCGGGCAGGGAGCGCCGGAGGTGCACGGGCCCGGAAGGGCCTTCACTTGCGGCTGATAACCGGGTGAATGCAACTTATCGGTGACGGACTCATATGCCGATGAGACGGTCTCGCCGTGATGCACCGGCCGGGTGCATGGTCGCCTCAGCTAACGCAGAACTCGTTGCCCTCCGGGTCGTGCATGACGACGTAGTACGACGGATCCTCCGAGTCGTCGTCGCGGGTCCGGCGCGCGATGCTGGCGTCCAGTCCGATCAGCTCGCTGACCTTTGCCTCGACGATCTCGATCCGCCGCTCCAGCGGCAACGCGTTGTCGCGGCCGGTGGGGTAGAGATCGAGGTGCAGTCGGTTCTTGCCCGCCTTCGTCTCCGGTACTTCCTGGAACCAGATCGGCGGACGCAGGCCGTCCGGGTCGAAGAGTCGGTCGTCGAAGGCCGGCTCCTCGCCTAGCCGGGCGCGGTAGTGCGCGTGCCAGGTCGTCTCCGGTTGTGCCGGGGGCTCCGGCTGATATCCCAGCGCCTGCGCCCAAAACCGCGCCAGCAAGACCGGGTCGTTCGCGTCGATGGTCAGCTGCCAGAACACCATGCCCCGACGTTAGACCGGGCCGGCGACATTTGGATTTTTGGCTTCCCGACTCGCCCTCAGTCGCGCTCCCGATCGACGTTCGCTTGTGCAAATCGCTGCGGAATCATGTCGTCTGTGGAGTTGATGACGACCCGGCTGCGCTTGCGTGATTTCGAGGTTAGGGACTACCAGGCTGTCCATGGGTTCGCCACCGACCTCGCCGTCGTGAGGTATGTCGAATGGGGCCCGAACACTCCAGAGGAGACTAAGGCGTTTCTTCGCGAGGCAAAAGCGAGCGCCGACGTCTCACCGCGTCGGCGCTACGCGCTTGCGGTAGTGGTCCAGTCCGATCCGGAGAAGTTGATCGGGTCGATCGAGCTTCGGGTGGTTAGCTGTGAGCACCGCCGAGGCGAGATTGGTTATGTGCTGGCGCGCGAGTCGTGGGGTCTTGGTTATGCAACCGAGGCCACGTGCCGCCTGCTCGCTTTTGGTTTCAAAGAACTGGGCCTGCACAAGATCTCTGCTACCTGTGACCCCGAGAATCGCGCTTCAGTCGCGGTCCTGAGGAAGAACGGCATGCACCAGGAGGGAGTTCTTCGCGACCACGTCTATGCCCGCGGCCAGTGGCGCGACAGACTCCTGCTCAGCGTCATCCGCTGATTGGTGAGGAAAGCATCGCTAGAAGATCAGCTTGTCGATCTCACGGTGAGTGTCGAGGCTGTTGGCCTGAAGAGCGCGGTCCGACAGCATGTAGACAGTGTCGCCAATAACCAGAGAACGGTTGACAGCGGCGTTGGGCTCGGTGGTTCCAAGGCGACCGAGCTCCTTGAGTCCATCCGCGTTGGCTCGCAGTAACACAAGTCCGCTGAACGCTCCCTTCCCTCGGTAGTCACCCTGCAAGTTCGTGGGAGCAATGATCAGATTGCGCGGCTGCCAGTAGAGGAATGCCTTTGGATCGAACTCCGCTGCCGCACTACCTCCACCGTAGGTCTGCGTGTCGATGCGGCGGGGCAACGCCGGGTCGCTGATGTCGAACAACGAGAACTGCACGCCGATCTGGCCGCCACGAGTCGGCGGAGATGGGGCGATGTCGGTCGTTTCGTCGTCCTTCGTCGATGGCCTTGGAGTCACCGGGCTGTTGCCGGAGTCCAGGCCGCTTTGCCCGACACCGAGTAGCAGGTTCTCACCGATCGGGTGCAGGTAGCCCGAGTAGCCCGGGATCTTCAGCTCGCCCTCGACCTTCGGCGACGCAGCATTGCGAAGATCGAGAACGTAGAGGGGATCGGATTGACGAAACGTCACGACATACCCGCGATCCTCGATGAATCGCACCGCTCGGATCGATTCGTTGTCATGCCGACCGAGCCCGCCGACCTGTCCCAGTTGGCGAAGCGCACCGTCCTGCTCATGCAGAGTCGTGACTAACCCCTCGGTTGTCTGACGAGAGTTGACCCAGCCTCGGCGCTCAGAAACTGTGCTTGCCACACGCAACACACCGTTGTATTCAGACATCGCGTATTGATTCAATAAGGTTCCGGGAACCTCACCTGAGCCTTTGTAGGCACTTGCGCCTGATGGCGCGGTGACGAACTTGTGCAAGCTCGTCTTTGCGGGTGAACCGTCGCGGCTCCAATCTGTCGTCGAGACATACGTCGACAGGTCGGTGGCGTAGATTTGCTGACCGCCGGCAATTACGCCCACTGTCTGGCGGGACTGCAGAGCCGACCCGACGTCGAACGACGACACCGCCACGGTGTCGAGCCCCGAAAACGTTTCGGGGTGAGCCAGATTGGCGCATTCCACAAGACGTCCCTTGCCGACTTCCGCGCCAGCACCGTCTTGCAGCGTGTACGTGGGAATCCAGTCGTCGACATTCGTCTTTGCGATTGCAGCCTGCAGTTCGTCCTTGGACTTCTGAGAAATACCGCCGTCTGGCGTGTAGACCGGCGACGGAGCGTCAACGTCGGGCGACGAAGCGGTCACAGCACGCACCTGCGTTCCGACAAGTCGTGCGTCGAGCACGTCGCCATCAATTGTCAATGTGGCGATGAGCTTTGGATCGCTGAGATTCGAGATGTCGTACATCGTCAGAACGGCCTGCTGACCTGCCCAGCTCGATCCGGGCTCGGAACTCTGAGCCATTTGACCGCTGAAAACAAGCACACGGTCGCCGGAAAGAAACACATTGCGAACCATCGTGTCTGGAAGGGTCTTGCGGAGTGTCATCTTGCCGCCGTCGAGCGCGACTAAGTGCACTCGGGCCTGCGCGACCGCAACAATGCGTTTCCCATCCGTCTTGACGATGTCAGGCTCATCAACGCCTGCCTCTTGTACGTTCGTTTTCGAGTAGTCCGGCGGCGTACTCGCCGGCTCAGCGGTTGTACCCGCCGAGTCCTTGGCAGCCCGTTGCTCAGTCGCGCCCGGTGCACCAGCCTCGGAGGTTGTGGTAGCCACATTGCGGCCCGCGCGTTGGATCAGATACTCGGGAGCCTGGTCCTTGAAGTACTGGAGAACGCTGTCACAGGTGTCGAACGGCTTCAACGGCCCTGTCAAAGCGAACGCCGCGCCCTCCGCGCCCGACGGTGTTCCGGCGTCGCCGCCGCGAGGTAACGCGACCACGACAGCAGCGATGAGGACTGCCGCGGCAACCGCGCTCGGAATGGCCACGCGGGCGGGTGATCGCTGCGCCCGCCGGATTCCCTTCTCGGGGTGGGAAGTGTTGTCGGCAAGCTGCTGCCGAACTGCGTCGGCTGCTTTTCGTGCTCGTGAATCGAAGTCGCTCATTGTGCATCCTCTAACCGCAACTGACGCGCGACTGCGTCGCGCGCCCGGCTCAAGTGGGTTTTGACGGTGCCTTCGCTGCAGTCGAGAACCTCGGCGATCTCCCTCACGCTGTAGTCCTCCATGTAATAGAGGGCAACCGCCTGTGCTTGACGAGGTGGCAGACGACGAACCGCTTGCCAGAACGCATCATCGCCTTCATCCAGTTCGATATGGGGCTGCGTCCGCCCGGCAAGACGCATCAGCGCCTTTGCCTCGCGCACGCGTCGCCGCAACACCGACGCCGCTCGATTGCAGGTGACTCGCCGAACCCACGCGCCGGGCGAGTCGTAGGCAACGATGGAACGCCACTGCCGAAATGCAGCTGTGAACGCGTCTTGTGCAGTGTCCTCGGCCACCCATTGGTTGCCGGTCAGTACGAACGCCAGACCAAGCACCTGTCGGTGCTCCCTCCTGTAGAAGTCGTCGAACGATAGCGACTCGCTGGACGCCTCGACTGAAGGTTCGACGGCGGCTGGCGACTCGCTGGACGCCTCGACTGAAGGTTCGACCGCGGCTGGCGACTCGCTGGACGCCTCGACTGAAGGTTCGACGGCGGCTGCTGGTGCTCCTTGGCTTTCCATCAATGAGTTACTCGCAGCAGGGGGCTCTTCGGTTGACATGACGCAGATGATTTTCTCCGGAAAGTTCGTTCCGCGCTGGATAATTGGCGCCTGACCCGGTAGCGATCTCGCTTGGACAGCAACGGTCCTCGCCGGTACCGCTCCGCTGAACGTCCCGTGTGTGACATACGTTCCCGCGGGAAGGCGTCCCCGTGAGCCAGTCGTCTTGCGAGGCGCCGCCACAGCCAGACAAGTTAGGCGAGCGTCATTCCGAACACCCGGATATGGCAACCGCGCTGTTTATGTCGGCGAGTGATTGGCTGGGCGGCAAGAGAAGAAATCGTAGTCTATCTTCCCACCTAATTGTGGCGCTCGAGTGAGGGCGAGGTTGGCCGAAGGGATGAAATTGATGAACAAATGAATACGATTTGGTGGCTTTGAGGAATTCTTGCTCGGAAAAGCTTGGTTGCACTCAAAACACAGCCTTATCCTGGTGGTACGCGTTTGTCGCTCACTAGATTTCTCCGCCACGGCGCGCTACACCGTACGACGTCTCCAGTGCCATTACGACCATTCTGGGTCGGCAAGCTACGATCTTCTCATCCAGAACACTCGGGGGAAGAAGGAATCACCATGGCGACCAAAGTATTGAAGACACTTCAAGACGACATCGACGGCTCAGATGCGACCCAGACCATTCGCTTCGCCCTCGACGGCATCGAATACGAGATCGACGTGTCTGATCGCAATGCCAACCGGCTTCGCAACAGCCTCAGCGACTTCATTGCCCATGGCCGCAAGGTCGGCGGCAGGCACGGGCGGAAGGCGGCATCGTCCGGCCAGGTTGACACCAAGGCTGTCAGGAAGTGGGCTGAGGCCAACGGCATTGAAGTCAGTAGCCGCGGACGCATCCCGACTGACGTGGTCGAGCGGTATCGGGCAGCTGGTAACTGAGCGTCGACCGTACTTCGGTGTTATGGAAGCCGAATTCGACGATGCCGAAGCGTTGGGCGCAGCGCTGGCGTAACCAGAAGGTCAGGCAGTGGTGGCAGACATTCCCAATTACGCCACAGGCGGCGCCGTCATCCTGAACTATCCGTTCACGAAGCGCGATTGCGATAGCTTCCATCCGCGCTGCTAGCCGTTCACTGTCTCCGTCATCTTGCCGGTGCCGCTGAGCGACGAAGTCGCCGCGGGCCAGCACGCAGGACACCGCGGAAGCTGAGAACGGCCATTGTCGCGATCAACACCACAAATAACAGCGGGCCCACGGCTTCCAGAGCCCCGCGACTCTTGCCGGCCGCCTCGAGTAGGAGACGGAGCAGGCACGCGACCGCGACGACAAGGGCCAAAACGCCCAACGCTGGTTTGTTTCTACCGAGTCGAACTGCAACGGCCGAGGCGAACACAACGATTCCGGCAAAGAGAATGTCGTCTCCGCGGGGTTCAAGCATGTTCCATCCGGCGGCAGTCTCTGTATGAGCGGGGTCAGCGACGATGGCCAGGACCAAGGTGATCATTGTGGGGGCCAAGGCGCAGAAAGCCATCAGCAATCCTGCCCAGCCAACAAATCGGTCGACTGAATATAAGCGCCACGCGTAGGCGCCGAGCAGCAAGGCGTCAACGACTCCCAATATCTGCAGGGCGATGATGAATGCTCGACGCTCGGCATAGAACTTGGCAACAAAGGACGGGCTGTCCGCCTCATCAGGCAGTGTGAGGACCAATTCGGTCGCCAGAAGGAGGACGATGAAGGCGAAGGCGAACCCGGCGGCCAAACGATCCGGTGTCCGGTCCGGATCGTTCTTGTCGGAGGCCTTGGCGGCCACTTCTCTCCTACCACCGGCGAGGATGTTGGCGTGCATCAGTCGCGCCGATGTCACCGTGAGCGAGTCTATTGTCCCAAACTTTCTTGTGTCTGGCCGATGAGCCGTCATGAGAGGTCTGGGCCATATTTCGTAGGCCGACTCGTCGAGATGGGAGCGCTTTATGGGCAAGGTCGTTTCGTCGGCGTCGATGTCATTGGATGGCTTCATCGCCAATCCCGACAACACGCTCGGCAGCCTGTTCGACTGGTACGAAAGCGGCGACATCAAGGTTCCCACCGCAGTGGGGGAGCTTTCCTTCACTCTGACGCCGCAAGGTGCTGAATACTGGCCCGCCTGGACTGCTGGCCTCGGGGCGTTGGTGGTCGGACGGGAGTTGTTCGACTTCGCAGACGGATGGAAGGTCACCCATCCCCTCGGTGTTCCGGTGGTGGTGCTGACGCACGAAAGGGAAGATTGACGGCCGAGTGCTGATTTAATCTCGCAGATGACGAGAGCGTAGGCATAGGTAGCGTCGAGGTCATGATGGAGCCGCGGCGACGCGTAGTGCTGACTGGGGCTGGCGGCCAGATTGGACAGGCGATCGTTCCGCTGCTGCCAGCTGATTGGGACGTACTGTGCACTGACTTGGAAGCGCGCAAAGACGTCGCCGCACTGGACGTGACCGACCCGGACGCTTGCCATCGCTTCTTCACCGGTGCCGACGCGGTGGTTCACCTGGCCGCGGTTCCTGATCCCGCCGCCTCCTGGGAACGGCTGCTCCCGGCCAACGTGGTGGGTGCCTACCAGGTCGCAGAGGCTGCGGCCAATTGCGGTGTCCGTCGGCTGGTACTGGCCAGTAGCCTGCACGCCGTCTCCGCTGTGCCCGCCCAAACGCAGGTAAGGACAGATGACGCACCGCGCCCGGCCAACCTCTACGGTGCGACGAAGGCCTGGGCGGAAGCGCTGGGGGCGTGGGTGGCGGCCACGACGGCGACCTCAGTAGTGGCTCTGCGGATCGGGTACTTCGCCGTGCGCCAGACGCCGCCGAGCTGGTACGCGCGGCCGTGGAGGCCGACGGCTTCACGTTCATCGTGGCTCACGGCATCTCCGCTAACCGCTACCGCCGTGCGGACCTCCAGGACACGATGCAGCAACTGAGCTACCGACCGGTTGACGACGCCTGGTCGTTCTGAAAGGGATCATAGAAAAGGCTGCGCTGCTCCGAATTATCACCACCACCCCTGTTTGCGGGCCCAGCGCAGCAAGATCAACGATATGATGAGCATGATCAACAGAAGGATGGCCAACGCTGTCCAGTGGGTGGATGAGTTAACGATGACGTTCATCCCCAGCACAGAAGACAGCGATGTGATCGGCAGTGTGAGGGCCGCGATGACGGCGAGCCGCTCGGCGGCGATAGTCATCTTGGTGTCGGTACGGGCGCGGTAGAACTCGGTGACGCCTATCAAAAACCGCAGCTGCGAGTCGCTGATATGGGTGACGGTCTCGTACTGGTCGAGCACGTCCTTCATCAGCTCCAGCCCTTCGGGCGGTGCAAAGATGGTCAGCTTGATTGCCCGCCGATAGATCTCGCTGCCCTGCTCGGCCATGGTCTTGATCGTCAATAGCTCATGTCGAACCGCGAACAGCTGGCTCAAGAACTCCTGCGCATCCTCGTCCACGTCGGCCATCACCTGCTGCTCCAGCAAACCGACCTCGCGTGCGATCTCGGCAACCATTTCGGCCTCCCCACGCGTGATCGCGGAGACGATCGCGTACGTGAGGCCGAACGGCGAGGTAGGGCGCAACCGACCGGTCTCCAGCCGGGCCGCCGCCGCCTCCGTCTCGCGCAGCGCCGCCTCCAAAGGCACCTTTGGATTTAGCGGCCCGTGCACGGTGACCAGAAAGTCCTCGCCAACGAACTGGTCCAGCTCCAGATAGTGCACGTGGCCGCCCGCACCGATCTCAGGTGCGTGCACGACGATGAACACGTGGTCCGGGTAGACATGCACTCGGGGAACGTGGTTGCGGTTCTTGCTCTTGGCGATCGCCATCGGATGAAAGTGAAACTCATTCGCCAAGATCGCCTCGGCGTCGTCGCTCCACTCCGGAATATCGAGCCAGACAAATCCCTCGGTGCGCTTCCGCAGAACGGGCAGCTCAGCTAAGTCAGGGTCGCTGACTCCTTTGGAGTCGATCCAGCGCAGCTTCATGGCCAGTCTCCCTTCCACATTCTTCTCCACCACTACACCTCATGACCTCGAACTCGGCTCAGCGCTTTGAGCTGCGCCCAGCCGGCTTAGAGATCAGCCAGGTTCGTGTTGGCTCCACAGAGCACCACGGCCAACCGCTCAGATGGATGCTGGGTGTAGGAGCCTGACGTGAGGGCTGCAAAGGCTGCGGCGGCCCCGTGCTCGACCGGAATGCGCCAGCGACTCCACAACAGTCTCCGTGCGGTGACGATGTCGTCGTCGCTGACCAGGACGCTTTCGACGGCTGTGCGGGTGGCGACGTCGAAGGCGATGTCACCGAGGCGCCGTGCCCCGAGTGAGTCGGCCGCGACGCCGGACACGGGAACGTCGGTCGGACGACCGTTCAGTAGAGCCGTGTGGAGCGTGGCTGCAGTCGTTGGCTCAACGCCAACCACCTTGGCGACACCTTCGAGTGCGGCCGCCACGCCAGCCATCAGACCGCCTCCGCCCACGGCCACGATTACCGTATCCAGCTGGCCCCGAATCTGCCGAATGAGTTCCAGGGCGACCGTGCCGGCGCCCGCAGCGATCTCGGGTTGGTCGTAGGCGTGGCAGTAGACCGCGCCCGTCTCGGCCACGCGACGCTGAGCGGCCTCAAAGGCGGTCGCATACTCCGCGCCCGTAAAGACGACGTCTGCGCCGTACTCACGCAGCTTTGCCACCTTTACGGCCGGCGCGGTCTCCGGGACAAAGACGGTGGCCGGCACTCCGAGGTGAGCAGCGGCGAAGGCGTTGGCCATGCCAGCGTTCCCGCCCGAGGCCACCACGATCCCGACTGCCGGGTCCAGCTCTCCGCGGGCACGAGCGGCCAGCATCCGGTTGAAGGCTCCACGAGCCTTGAACGTGCCCGTGTGCTGGAGGAACTCCAGCTTGAAGAACGCCGGCCCCGCGACCGACTCTGGATCCAGCTCGATGATCGGCGTCTCCCTCACATGAGCACGAATTCGGGACTGCGCCGCCTCGACGTCAGCTCGCTCGATCACAGAGTTGAACCTAGTAGGCCACCGGGCGCCCGCTCGAGCCTCCGAACCCCAATGCCCGCTAGGGGTCGGCTGGCGGGACGACACCTCGCGTCATAAGAAGCCAGCGCTGGTGAAGCACCGCGGAGGTTGAGCAGTCTTCGTGGTGGCGGGTCACACCCCTGGCCCGGCCTGCGCACCAGCACGCTCTGGGTCGTCGACTTGTTCTGGCGGTTTGGTCCAGAACCGACGGTCGAAGACCAGCAGTCCGATCGCAACCAAGCACCAGACCAGGCAGTAGAGCCAGGTCATCCGGGTTGTGTCGGCACTTGATTGCCATAGCGTGCTGGTCTCGACGGTGCCTTCGGTCGCGTGCGCGATCAGCGTGAGCAGCGAGCTGCCCGAGGCGTGGTTGAACAACCAGGCGTACCAGAAAGTTACGGCGACGGTGGCTGTGGCCTCGATCGGGCTGGACCCGAACTGGGGCATGACGAACAACGGGATATGCCAGATAGTGACCCCGATCGCCATAAGCACCGTGGCCGCCAGTGGTGTCCGGGTGGACTGCAGCTTGGGCTGAGCCCAACCGCGGAAGCTCGCCTCCTCCGGGAGCTGAGCGTTGAGGGGATTCACAATATTGATGGCAATCGCCATCGGCAGGCTGTACCAGACGTTGAACTCAGCGATCTCCGGGGCAGGTGCGCCCAGCGCACTGTTGAGCGCAATTGATGCGAACTTGACCGACAGAGGCACAGCGAGCGCGAGCGCATACCAGATCCAGCTGACCCGCCAGCGGATTAAGCGCGACCCCATGGCCCGCAGTCCCGCGACGCCCTCGGTCAGGGATACAACGATTAGTGCCGCGACCAGGACGCCCGGGGCGAAGAAGCTGTGCCAGGGGATTGCGGCCCAGCTGAGGGCGTCGGCAAGGAGGAAAAAAATGATGACGGGATGTCGACGGATGACAGACATGACGACCTTTCTGTCCTCAGGCGGTTTGTTGACCCGATCTCACAATTGCGGACAAGGACTCGAAGCCCTAGCTGGCAGACATCCCGACCACAGGGCGGGTTTCTCCCATGCGGCCGTCAGCTGCGTCCACGGTGATCATTGAACCAGGACCGCCGCTGTCTGGTTTGCGTGTCGAGGCAGTCTCAGCGCCAGCGAAGCCCGGGGGCTAGGTAGCGCAGCACACTGTCGATCAGGTGCGCGTTGTAGTCGACGCCGAGCTGGTTCGGAACCGTGAGAAGCAGTGTGTCCGCGGCCTCGATTGCCTCGTCCTCGGCGAGTTCCTTGACGAGCCGATCTGGGTCCCCGGCGTACGTCTTGCCGAATCGGGCCGGGCCGCCATCCAGGTAACCGACGTGGTCCTGACTGTCGGCGGCGTCACCGAAGTAGGCACGATCCAGATCGCTGACGACTGGGAAGATACTGCGACTGACCGAAACTCGTGGCTCGCGCTGATGACCGGCAGTCTTCCAAGCGTCACGGAACCGCTGGATCTGCTCCGCCTGGAGCTGGTGGAACGGTACGCCGGTGTCCTCGGTGAGCAGTGTCGAGCTCATCAGGTTCATGCCCTGCTCCGCGGTCCACTCGGCTGTCTGACGGGACCCGGCCCCCCACCAGATCCGTTCGCGAAGCCCCGGCGAGTGCGGCTCTAGCCGCAGCAGGCCGGGCGGGTTCGGGAACATCGGCCGCGGGTTGGGCTGCGCGAACCCCTCTCCTTTGATCACCTCAAGGAAGACCTCGGCGTGCTGACGGGCCATGGCCGCGTGGTCGCTGCCCTCCTCGGGCGCGTACCCGAAGTAGCGAAACCCGTCGATCACCTGCTCCGGTGAACCCCGGCTGATGCCCAGCTGAAGCCGTCCGCCGGAGATCAAGTCAGCCGCACCGGCGTCCTCTGCCATGTAGAGCGGGTTCTCATAACGCATGTCGATCACGCCGGTCCCGATCTCGATCCGGCTCGTTCTGGCACCGATGGCGGCGAGCAGCGGGAAGGGAGAGGATAACTGGCGCGCGAAGTGGTGCACCCGGAAGTACGCGCCATCGGCCCCAACCTCCTCAGCTGCAACCGCGAGCTCGATGGACTGGAGCATTGCGTCGGAGGCCGAGCGTGTCTGCGACTGCGGCGATGGCGTCCAGTGGCCGAACGAGAGGAATCCGATCTTCTTCATGCCCTAATGCAACCAACAGCGAGGGTTGGGCTTTTGGCTACCCCGATCAGCGCACTCCTCGACCGGGCTTCGCCGGAAAGTAGTTGATTCCATGACGATTCCTATAGTCCGACAGTAGGTCGTCGCTAACGCGAGCCGTTCTCACAGCACTATGTCCGTTGCTCGGCGACTCGCCACGCCCGGTGAGGGACCGGAGGTCGCCGATCCGGCCACTGTCCAATAGCTCTTTGACCGTGGCAAAGCGCGGCATGGCGCGACGGTAGTAGGCCACGAACAAACCCACTCCCGCCTCGTCGCGGGCCGAAATCATGTCCTCACACTCCGGTGCCGTGCGAGCCATCGGCTTCTCGACATAGACGGGCTTGCCTGCCTGCGCGGCGCGGACCACGTATTCCCTATGTGAGTCAGGTGGCGTTGCGACGTAGACGGCGTCGACCTCCGGATCGTTGATCAGCTCGTCGGCATCGTCGTACCAACGCGGGACGTCGTGTCGTCGAGCGTAGTCAGCGGCGAGATCACCATTTCGGCGCATGACAGCAACCAGTTCGGATCGTTCAGCCTGCTGAAAACCGGGCCCACTCTTGGCTTCAGTCACATTCCCGACGCCGATAATTCCCCAGCGCACGCTCTCCACGGTCGGCAGCGTCAGGTAGTTGAAACCGGGCCTGCCCGGACCATGGCAACGTCGCCGTCCATGGCGGTAATTGCCCACCCTCCCCAAGGGGCACAATTCAACAGTGAGCGGGCCCGACCTGATTGCCCGGTCCGCGCGGTCACTGAATGTGAACGTGGCGCTGATGCGTGCGTTCCGCCGCTCGCCGATGGACTTCCTCGACGTGCTGGTGGCCAGTGGCGCCAGCACGGTCCCGCTGCGGATGGGACCCGAGCGAGTGCTGCTCGTTGACGACGCGGCCCAGGTTTGGGAGCTGCTGACGACGCACGCCCGGCGTACGGGGAAGGGCCGCGGGCTGGTACGCGCCCGACTCCTGCTCGGCGACGGCCTGCTCACCAGCGAAGGTGAGAATCATTTACACCACCGCCGCGCCCTACAGCCGGCGTTCCACCAGCAGCGAATCACCGAGTACCTGGCGCACTTCGCCCGCGCCGCGCGGCGCGGGGCCGACCGGTGGTCCGACGGTGACGACATCGACCTAGTCGCAGAGATGTCAGCCATGACTCTGGACGGGGCGGGTGCGGCGCTGTTCGGCTCCGACCTCCGCGAGCCAGCACCGCAGATCACGCGTGCGCTCACCAATCTGCTTGCGGGCTTCCGATTCGCGATGGCTCCAGGAGGTCCCACGCTGCTTCGTTCCCCGCTGCCGGTCGCCATCCGCGTGCGCTCAGCCAAGGCCGAGCTCGAGAACGTCGTCGACGACCTCGTACGCGGTCGCTGGGCCAGCGAGTCTCCGCCCGGACCGGTGCTGGACCTGCTGGCGTCTCATCCAGAACTTACCGACGGGCAGATCCGAGACGAAGTGATGACGTTGCTGCTGGCCGGGCACGAGACGACGGCCATGGCTCTCACCTGGGCTATTGCCGCGATAGACCAGGCGCCGGCCGTGCGCGCCGACCTCGAGGCTGAGTGGGACGCCAAACCGGAGGCATGGCCGGCGGGTGAGCTGGCGGACGCGCTGCCCCTGACCATGGCCGTCTTCGCCGAGACCCTGCGACTGTGGCCGCCGTCCTGGATGTTCAGCCGCCGGGTCCTGGAGCCGGTGCTGCTCGGTGGCCGCACCGTGCAGGTAGGGACGATGTGTCTGATCAGCCCAGCTTTGCTGCATCGCGACCCGCGGTGGTGGGCTGGGCCCGAACAGTTCCAGCCAGACCGCTGGCTGCGCCGCGTACCGGGGAAGGCCGACCGTTTCGACCCCAAGTCTCCAGGCCAACCGCGCGGAGCATATCTGCCCTTCGGTGCCGGGCCCAGGATGTGTATCGGGGAGCAGTTTGCCTGGTCGGAGGCCGCGACGATGCTGGCCGAGCTGGGTCGCACGTGGCGCCTCCACGTCCAGGACGCTCCACTGGCCGCCGGCCGCTCCTCAATGACGTTGCGGCCGAACGGTTCCGTGCGGGCGAAGACCTCGCAGCGAACGTCCTGATCTGTACGGAGCTACGCGATGATCGACGTAATCCACAAGGCCTGGTGAAGAAACGTCAGGACCAGAACTGGTCGCTCTCGGCGGGTTTGGCGTCGGCCATCCGCCATTCAGCGACGTGACCCTCGTCCACGCGCAGCACATGAGCAGCGAAGTTGTGCAGTCGTCTGCCGTCCCGCTCCGCCCGGATCTCGACCATGAGCAGCACGAGCTGCTCGTCGATGGCTGCGGAGACTGCGTGAGCGTGACTCGGTACTGTGCGCCGGGCAGGCCCATCGGGTGCGTGAGTCCTGCGGACTCTGACAGGCTACTGCTCGACCTCGTCCTCAATGAGGACCAAAAGATTGTCGTCTGGGTCCTGGAAGGTAAACATCGGCGGCGCGAAGTCCAAACGCAGCACGTCTTGGTTCACCGTCGCTCCCGCGCTGGTGAGCACCGCGTGCGCTGCGTCCGCGTCCTCGGTGCCAAGTCGCACTCCGATCGGGAGCCCCCCGTCGGCGGTCAGCAGGGCGATGCTGACGTCAGAGCCGGGCGGGACTACTTCCACCCAACGCGCGCCGGGCCACAGCTCGACATCGGCACGCAACTCACATCCCAGAGTGTCGGTGTAGAACGCCAACGCGCGGTCCTGGTCTGCCACCTGGAGCGAGACACTGGTGATTCGTGTCGTGGTTCTGATCATGCCAGGTGAGACCTTCGCCGTACCCAGAACTCATCGCTGCTGATCCTTCGAAAGGCCGAAGCAACGACATCGACGCGCGGCTCGAACACCTGGGCACGCTACCGATGGGGTCGCGGTTCCAGCCTGGCGTGAGACAGTTTGATCACTTCGAACATCGGCGACGAAGCATCGGCAAACTCGGCCAGGAAGGAGGGGCATGAATCTCGAGAAGGTTATCTTCGGCTTCTTCGTGCTGCTCGCGGCAACGCTCAACTTCGGGTTCTTCATCGGCGACATCTCTAATCCGGAGGTGCACAACATCTACGAGCTGTTTGCGGCGCTCGCCGTCAGCCTGATCGCCACCGTGCTGAAGTTCGGCGATCGGACCCAGATCGGCGCCGTGCACCTGGCCACCAGCCTGGTAGCCGACCTGCAGCTCGTCGCGGCCGGCGTCGTCTGGATCTGGGCCGAAGAGATTTCCGCAGGGGGTCTCAACGCGGCTGCCACGGCCAGCGTGGTCTCCCTGTCCGGCGGTGCGCTGCTGGCCAACCTGGTCTCGGTCGTGCTGCTGGTGACCGAGACCGTCACCTTCCACCGCGGATGAAGCTGGTGTACCAGTGAGCAACCCGCTACTAGTCTTCTGGGCTCAACTGTTCAGCCGTCGCGAGCCGGTGAGCCGCGTTCCATCCCGCGTACACATCGAGTCGTCGCGCCAGGCATCCTCGACCATCTTCCTGGTCATGCGGCGCATGCGGGCACCGCTGATCACCCTCATCGTCATCTTCTCCATCAGCGTCGTCGGCCTCACGTTGATCCCCGGTATCGGCCCCGACGGCCAACCGGCGCGCATCAGTCTCTTCGAGTCGTTTTACTTCATGAGCTACACGGCGACCACGATCGGGTTCGGCGAGCTGCCGTGGCCATTCACATCCGCGCAGCGGCTGTGGGTCACCTTCTCGATCTACCTCTCGGTGGTCGGCTGGGCGTACGCGATCGGCTCGCTGCTGACGCTGCTCCAGGACCGGTCATTTCGGCAGGCGCTGGCGCTGCGGCGGTTCACCCGCAAAGTGGGGCGGCTGCGTGAGCCGTTTCTGTTGCTGGCCGGCTACGGGCGCGCGGGCGAACTGCTCGCCAAGGCCTTCGACGCGCTCGGACAGCAGCTCGTGGTGATCGACGAGTCGTCCGACCGGGTCGACGCCCTCGATCTGGGGTCCTATCACTCGGACATCCCTGGCCTGGTGGCCGACGCCGCAAATCCGCACCACCTGAGCGCAGCCGGTCTCGACCATCCCTTCTGCGCTGGCGTGCTCGCGCTCACCAACGACGATGAGACCAACCTCGCCGTCACGATGACAGCGGCGCTGCTGCGTCCCGACCTGCCCGTCGTCTCGCGGACCGTCTCGGCCTCGATCGCGGAGCGGATGCATGCCTTCGGGACGCCGGCGGTGGTCAACCCCTTCGACCGATTCGGCGACCATCTGCGGCTCGCGCTGAACGCGCCGGCGTCCTACCAGCTGCTCACCTGGCTCGAGGCCGGTCCGGGCGCGGAACTGCCCGAGCGCGGCCGTCCGCCTACCGACGGCCGATGGGTGATGTGCGGATACGGTCGCTTCGGTCGGGAGGTCACTGCGGACCTGCGGGCAGCGGGCCTCGAGGTCACTATTATCGAACCGGCCGAGCAAGCCGAGCCTGAGCCAGGAGTGGTCGTCGGGGACGCTTCCGAACCGGAGGTGTTGGCCCGGGCTGACCTCGCGAACGCTGCCGGGCTCGTGGCCGGCACCGACAACGACACGACCAACCTCTCCATGCTTGTCACCGCGCGCCGTCTGAACCCCCAACTGTTTTTCGCCGCGCGACAGAACCGGCCGACGAGCGCAGCCCTGTTCGAGGCCATGCGGGTGGACGCCCTCCTGGTGCCGACCGAAGTGGTTGCGCACGAGGTGTACGCCCAGGTCAGCACGCCGATGCTGTGGCGCTTCATCCAGGAGATGCCGGCGCGGGGCGACCAGTGGGCGGCCGATCTTATCCGGCAGCTGCGGCACAACTGCGGTCGCGAGCTCCCCGCCCTCTGGAAGATCAAGCTGGACCGGGAGCAGGCACCGGCTCTTGGCGGCTGGCTTGCGGAAGGCAGGGTAGTCCTGGGGGACCTACTGCGGAGCCCTGAGGATCGGGAGCGGCGACTCCGGGTGGTGCCGTTGCTGTTGCTCCGCGACGGCAATGCCGTCCTCACACCCGACGGCGAGACGGTGCTGGCTCGCGACGACGAGCTGTTGTTCGCCGGGCACGGCTCGGAGAGGCGAGAACTCGAGAGCACCCTGGTGGTCGACTCGACCGGAGCGTACGTGCTGTTCGATCAGCACATTCCCTCGAGCTGGGTGTGGCGCAAGTTGTCCCGGAAGAACCCTGCGCCGAGCACGCTTGACGACCGCGGAGGCATCACCAGCCACCATCGCTAGGGTGCGGCGCCGTTCAACCCTGAGTCGTCTACCCTCACGCCGATCGTGGCCCGGCGAGTAGCGGGAAGGCAGCCTTGGCAGGGGAAATACAGTGGATCCACCCTGGAAGGTGCTTACGGACTACGACGGATGGTTCTGCGCTGGCCTCGCCAACGCCTGCACTCCCTCGATGAAGGAGGCCACGTGATGGATCTTCAGCATTTGGGTGGCTGGCTCCTCGTCGTTGGGCTGTACATCGGCCTCCCTCTTCTCAGCAGGCAGTCAGTCCGGAATTTCCTCCGCACACCGATGATTCGGCTCGGAAGCTGGACCTTGGCCCACCTCCGCCCGGGCGGCGACCCGGATGAAGAGGCCGACGATCTGTCGAAGGTGCTCCGACGGCAGCAGCTCTGCGCCGAGGTCCAGCGGCTTCAGCGCGTTCTCGCCACCGATGTGTCCATGTCGGCGACTCGCCAGATCGCCAACCGCCTCGCCTACAGGCAGCTGTTGCGCGAGCTCGACAACACCCCTGATGTCTACGGGTCGATCTCTGATCAGGTCCCGGCGCCGAGGTGGAATCCGACAACCCTTTCTCCGGGAACAGAGCGTTCTCAACCTGCGCCGACAGTCGAGATCCTGGAGATCGGATGGCGGCGCCACCGACCGACGTAGATGCGCTGTCGCTTCCGGTCACAGGCTCCTTAACGCAGGCGCGGTCATCGCGGCCAGCCGCGTGGAGGCTGCAGCCGCTCCAGGCCGCGGCTGCAGCGCGATCCTAGGGCGGTCCTAACATCATCTGGGTGACCCGAGCGAGGCAAGACGGTGGTCGGCGTGGTTGATGCCGACGATGTCCGGCGGATCGCGATGAGCCTTCCGCACACGGTGGAGATTGACAGCGACGGTTTCGACTTCCGAGTGGGCAACCGCGGGTTCGTCTGGTCATACCCTGAGTACGTTCCGGGTCAGGGGCGGGGTTATTCGCACCAACATCGCCGTCCTGTATGTGGGCGACGAAGCGGAGAAGCAGGCGCTGCTGCTGAGCGAGCCGGACGTGTTCTTCACTACCTCCACGTACAACTGGTCGCCACTGGTGATGGTCCGGCTTGAGGGCATCGATATCACCCGGTTGCGCGAGCTGGTCACCGACGCCTGGCACATGCGGGCTCCCGCTGAGTTGAAGGTCGAACATCCGATCGTCTGCAGCGAGGGCGACAAGTGAGTTGCGGGCGATAGTAGATGGCGGTGCTGGCCACAGCCTGAAGGGCACGGTTTGGCGTTGCCGAACGGCACGCCCTGCCCTCCCCGCCGGCAGACCGCCGTTCCCGCTTTCACTAAAAACCCACCCGAAACGTTCACCCCGACGTCGCAGGGCTCGACCATGGATTGCCGGTCCGCCGTACCGGCGCTCTGGTTTCTGCCAGCCGTTCCAGTAGGTCGGCGGCCGAGCTCGCCCCGCCCAACTGATCAAGCTCAGACGCGATCTGCCGTGCGCGCTCGCGATAACTCGGGTTGGTCAACGCTTCCCGTACAGCGTCGGCGATCGCACCGGGTTTCGGCCGGCGCTTACGCAGGTTGATGCCAGCGCCAGAGCGCGCGATCCGGGCAGCGATCTCCGGCTTGTCGGCGACGCTCCCGGGGGCAACCACCAAAGGGACTCCGGCGGCGAGGCTCGCCAGAACGCCTCCCCAGCCGCCGTTCGTCACGAAGACGGAAGCCTTCGGGAGGACGGACGTGAAGTCGATGAGGTCCACGACGCGAGCGTTTCCCGGTGGAGCGACGCCTACCTCGGTTCTGCCGCGACGCCCGCTGGTCGCGATCACCTCAACCTCAAGGTCTGCCAGCCCCCTGAGCGCGGGCTCGATCAGGTCGGCCGGCTCCACGTCGTGCGTCCCTTGAGTCACCACGACGAGCGGTCGCGTCGACGCACCATCGGCCGCTCCGCTCGGAAATACCGCTCCGGCAGGATCCAGCTGCCCCACGAAGTGCACCTGGTCGGGGAGGTCGAGCCGCGGCACGTCCAGGCTGGGACAGCCGGTAGCGAGCACGAGCCAGTCCGAGAACAGCCCGCTTCCGTACGGCCGCCGATCACGGGGCAGCCCGACCTCGGCCCGAGCGCGGTTGTAGGCGCGCTTGAAGGGAGACGAGGTGGCGCGATACACCAGCCGCAGGAGCCGGTCTCGCTGCCGACCGAAGGTGCCATGCGCTGGTTTCACCCGAAAACCCGGCGCCCCCGACTCGAAGCTCTGATTAAAAGGGAGCACGTTCAGCAGAGCCCAGGGAAGGCCGCGCAACTCGCCCGTAAGCACCCCGCCGAAACTCATTGAGTCGGCGACCAGAACGTCAGCTGGTTCGCGCTCCAATTCTTGGCTGAGGTCCTGCACCTGGCCAGGAGCGGTGCCGATGAACCCGTGGTTGACCAAAGCGAGCACTCTGAGCAGCCCGGGACGTCTCGCTAGCGGGAAGGTCGCTCCAAGGTTGTCCTCGTCGAAGTCCTGCGCGGCCGACCGCGTCACTACCGTCGCACCCAAGTCTGCAAAGCGCCGCCGGTAGCGCGAGCCGGTGTATACCCGGACCTCGTGCCCGCGCTTGAGCAGCTCGGCCACCAAACCCGAGACCGGACCCACGTGTCCCGCCAGGGGCACAACCGCGACCATCGCCTTCACACCGACATGATCCAACAGTCGGACCCCGGCGATAACTTTCCCTTCGCCGACCCGAATGACTTTCTCTCGCGATGGTCGGCTCAGCGGGCGTCGCCGAGCAGGGATGCCGATCTGACAGCTCGGACGTCGGCGGCCAGGGCTCGACGGATGGCCTCGTCACTGAGCCGCGGGAACCGGGCCAATCCCGCGAGCAGAGCGTCCCTTACGCGCAGCGCCGTGACTTGTTCGATGCCACACAGGCGTTGGAGCATCTCGGCCGTCAGCTGCACGCGCCGGGCGAGTGGTCGCCGGCGCTTGTCGTATCCCGCCAGGGCATCCTTCACCGATGGTGCCCTGGCGAGTTCCTCGGCCAGGACCACGCCGTCGACCAGAGCGCTATTCGCTCCCTGGCCCAGGTTCGGGGCCATGGCATGGGCGGCGTCGCCGAGCAAAACCAGGCGGCCGGAGAACCAGCGCCGACAATCGACCCGCCGGACGGTATTGACCAGCAGTTCGTCGAAAGAGGACACCTGCTCCAATAGGTCTGCCGCGGCGGGAAGTACTCGTCGCCACTCCTGGCGGAAGGCCCCAAGGTCGCGTCGAGCTACCGCGTCAGCCGCCGCGCCCACATGGGCTGCAGCCCAAAAGTAGACGAAATCGCCACCCAGCGGTGCCTGGCCGAAGGATCCCAGCGGGGTCCAGTACTCCTCGAACCACGGGCTGGCCCGACCCCTTACGATCGCGCGTACATAGCTGCTCCCCACCGACACCCGGCTCTCGAAGCCACCCGTGCTGCGCACAGCTGAATTGACTCCATCGGCACCCACAATGACATCGGCCCGCAGGCTCATCGAGCCTGGGCCGTGCTGCGCGGTGGAGGTGATCCTCACTGCTCCGCTCGGGTCGGCGCTCACTGCCGCGCACCCAAAACGTGTGTCGACGGAGGCCACGGCGGCAACAGCCTCAAGCAACACCAGGTGAAGCTCGGTTCGACGGACCGCGATCGCGTGATCAAGCCCGCCGCCTAGATCAGGCATCCCGGCGGTCAGCAGCCTCCGGCCTGTCACGCTTCGAATGTCCATCCTGTCAATCCGCGCGCTCACAACCTTCACTGCAGGTAGCAGCCCGAGACGGTCCAGAACCGCCATGCCGTTCGGTTGCAAAGCCAAGGCGGCGCCAACCTCAGACGGTCGCTGCGCCCGCTCCACAAGCGTCACCCGCGCCGCAACCCGGCTAAGCAGCAAGCTGGCCGTCAGGCCGCCAATTCCGGCTCCCACCACCACAGCGTGGTCCACAGTCCACACCGTAGATGCAGTCGGACGACCAGGCACCCTCGTCGAACCGCCAACTGACGCCCGATGTCAACGGCCGGCAGGAAATTCGCCGGAAACTTCACTCCAGATGAACTTGGGCTCGTCGACTCAGGCGTAAGTCGAGCGAGGAGGCTGCATCTAGGGTGAAGCTTTGGGGGGCGGCAGCTCCGAGCCTCGGGCGGAAGTACGAGAGGTCAGGTTCATCCGAGTGCCGACCGGCGGCGACGTCTGCGGGTAGTCGCTCTGCGACACCTCCCGGTGGCTGGTTAGCGTCGACAGGGCGTTTCGAGCGGGCTCGAGATGGCTATGGCGTGGAATACCGAACTCAAGGAGGAGTGGAACGTGCCCGCTGCAGATGTTGTCGAGTTGATCAAGAATGACCACCGCGAGGTGGAACGGCTGTTTGACCTGTTGCAGAAGCAGCCGGCAACAAGGGGCTTGAACTTCCCGGTGCTGTGTGCCCTGCTCATTGCACATTCCCGAGCCGAGGAGTCCGAGGTATATCCGATTGCCAAGGACGAGGCTGGCGAGACTGAGGAAGTCGAACACAGCCAGGGTGAGCACGCCGAGGCTGAGCACATGCTCGAACAGATGACGGCGATGGACCCGGAGTCGACTGAATTCGATGCGGCACTTGATGAGTTGATCAAGGCGGTGAACCACCACGTCGAGGAGGAAGAGAGCCGTGTGCTGCCCGGAATCCAACAGCGGCTGAGTGCGGCTCGGAGGGCTGAGCTTGCTGAGGCATTCGTCACTGCCCGGACCGAGCACCTCGGCGACCGGCCTGGCCAGGCGACCCGTGAAGATCTTGAGCAGGCAGCCCGCAACGCTGGGCTCAGCGGTGTGAGCTCCAGTTCCAAAGAGGAGATCAAGGAAGACCTCCTCGAGCACGCTCAGCAGAGCGGTGAGTAGCCCGACTTCAGGAGTGATCATGAGTGAAATGTCCAAGGCGACGGGGCCCGTCGGCGGACATGTCGACGCCAATCCAACCGACGACATGGTGCCCCCCGCTGCTCAGTCACAGCGAGACCCCGACTCTCCACAGGAGCGCTCTGACTACGACGGCTCTGAGGATGTCGCGCCTCAGGATTACGGTGCTGAGGACGTAAGCCCTCAGGGCTACGAGCCTGAGGACACCAACGAGCCGCCGCACCCTGCCGGAGTTCCGCTGCCGAGGACCGGCGACACCGGCGGCGAGGAAGGTGCACCTGGAGCGCTATCCTCCTCAGACCCGATGCCCGACATGGCGGGGGAGGGCTAGCCGGACTCCCAGGGTGGAGGATGACACCGACACCCGAGCTTGCCTTGTCAAGCGAGCGGAACTGAGAGCTCTGTATAGCTTTCGTGCGCTTTATACATGGCTTGTGCAACGTGTGCAAAGCGCAAGGAAAGTAGGTCTACGTAGGTTTCGTCACGAGGGCCCGGGCGCTGCGTAGCCTAGGGCCGGCCGCGCTCCGCGGCCACCTGGGCACGTACGGCCGGCGCTACCTCTTCGGCGAAGCGGGGAAGCTGATCCTCGCCGTCGCCCCAGAACAGGAACGTATCGAAGCCGTACCCGACCGTCAGGTCCGTGAGCTCATCGACCCACTGGTCGACCGGACCCCGCAGCAGTCCGAGGCGGGCACCATCGGTGATCTGGCCATTGACGTTGAGCACGCGACGGATTTCAGCCGGGTCGCGGCCCCCCGCAGCTGCAGCCTCGTCGAGGCGGGCCGAGCCCTCGCTTAACAGGGTGATCTCGCCGCGCAGCGACGGCACCCAACCGTCCGCGAGTCGGCCGGCGAGCCCGAGCGCCCGCGGGCCGTACACACCGAGCCAGATACCGATCGAATGCAGTGGTACCGGCCCGGAGTGCGCACCCGCGAGGCGATAGTGCTCGCCGGCGAAGCGCAAGTTGCGCTCACCGCTCCACATCAAGCGGATGACATGGATCGCCTCCTCGAGGGCGGCCAGCGCGTCACGGGGCTGCCGCCGCGGCCCGCCGTACGCCTCAATGGCATCCCAGAAGTTGCCGGCCCCCAGTGCCAGCTCGAAGCGTCCACCGCTCAGCACGTCGAGGCTGGCGGCCGCCTTGGCCATCACCGCCGGCGGACGCAGCGGGAGATTGGCTACATCGGGGAAGAAGCCGACTCGACTGGTGACCCCCGCTATCGCACCGAGCAGGGTCCAGGTGTCCACAAAGCGCCGCTGATACGGATGATCTTGAATGCCGATCCAGTCCAGCCCGTGGGCCTCGATGCTGCGGGCGGTGTCGAGCAGCGGGTCGTCGGCGTTGGGGATAAGGAAGTATCCGAACGTCACGTCACGGCCGTAGTCGGGCACCGTCACACGCTATCCCCGCGGGACCGGGCGTACGCTACGCGCCGCCAGGCAGGAGACTGTTAGCTAGACAACAAAAGCGGTCCGGACAGGAGAAGCGCCGATGGGACTGCTGCAAACCATCCGCTTTGTGCTGCAGCGTGTGCGCGGAAAGCCAGCCGTGCAGTGCACGCACCTCGATCAAATTCGCGACGTCACGCCGTCGTCGACGGGCTGCCAGCAGTGTCTTGAACTTGGCGACAGCTGGGTCCACCTGCGGATGTGCATGACCGATGGCCTTGTGGCGTGCTGCGACTCCTCGAAGAACAAGCACGCCAGCCGCCACGCCCGCGAGCACGCCCCAGACCATCAGATCGTCCGCTCCATGGAACCTGGCGAGGACTGGTTCTGGTGCTACACCGATGAGACGCTCGTCCAGGCGCCCGGCCCGACAGGCACGGCACAGAACCCGCGACCTCCGATGGAATAGTCAGCATGGCCCAACAAGTGCTGCTGGCCGTCGATACAGACCGCGAGATCCTCACGGCCATGGAGCGCGACCTCGCGCGCCGGTTCGCGGCCGACTACCGCATCGTCACCGCCGCCACCCCCGAGGCTGCGTTCGCCGAGCTCAACATCGGTGAT
>Ga0307291_1000074_pt1 | contig 25344 bp, 26 predicted proteins | sample ER_DNA_148_FD_194474 | JGI IMG/M metagenome (GOLD analysis project Ga0307291, IMG submission 194474) | Bulk soil microbial communities from the East River watershed near Crested Butte, Colorado, United States - ER_DNA_148 | ecosystem: Environmental > Terrestrial > Soil > Floodplain | place: USA...
TGGTCGTGAAGAGAACGCGATCTCCGTGCGCGGCTTCCGCCGCTTGGTAGAAGACGTCGTTTCCGCTGAAGCCCCCCGGCAGGGTGCGCTCTGAGGACGAGATCAGCTTGGTGGCGGTGCCGTTTTCGCGTACGTAGAGTTCGCTGGGCCGGGGGGGTTCGTTGAAGCCGGACGATGGACGAGTGAAGAACAGCCGCGAGCCGTCATCGGAGATTACGTTTTCGACGCTGCCATTCTGGCCGGGTGAATCGCTGCCCAGGTGGCCGTGCACGGGTTCTTCGTTCGGCAGGACGGATGCCAGCCTGAGGGTTCCGCCTTCCCATTCGTAGGAGCAATATTCGCCTTGCCCTGAGCATGGCGAATCAGGGGTAAGGCCGTGTTCGGATTGGAAGGCGATCTTGTCGAAGTCGGACGAGCCCCAGGCAAAGCCGCCGAAACCCCGCCCGTTTTCGTCGAGGGTGCCGTTGAGCAGCGTGAAGCTGCCGAGGACATTGTCGCGCATATAGAGGTTTACGCCGGGAACCGCATTGGGGTCGAGGGTGCCGAATTGGGGCGATTGCTCAACCCACTGGAAGACGCCTTTCCTCAGGTCGCCGCTGAAACCCAGGAAGGTTGCATTGAAGTTCAGTTCCCCTCCCGGTGGCAAGACGGCCCCCGTCGCCCAATGATCCGATCCCCGTCTGCTCACGTACCCATTGCCGCTGAACTGCGCGGTCGGATTGCCGGCGAAGCTTCCAAGTGAGGTGAAGAAGAGACCGCTGCCATCAGTCGCCGCGACCCCCAAGAAAGAATCGATATTGGCCCCGTTCTTGTCCACTGGAGAGACCTGCTCGTAGGCGCGGTTGTCGGGGAGGAAGAGTGAGCCGGCGGCCGCGGATGCAACCGAGGTGTCGACGAGGGCAATCGGGAAGAGCCCTCCAAGGCAGAGAAGCGCAACGACAAGCCGGCTGCGACGGAGAATGTCCGTGGCCGTCTCGGATCCCATGCACGATGCCTTCGCGTGGCGTCTCACGTAGCTCTCTCCTTTTCCCTGAGCCCTCTACCGGCCGATCCCTTGCGGCCCTCTAGCTCGGTTTCCCTGTTCCAGGCCGCACCTCCCTAACGCGACCTGCCGGCAGCATAAAAGAAACGGTTTACAAATGCAAGGAGAAGTTTTTGAGAAGAAGGTTGTGGGCTCCGAGGGAGCCGGAGAGGCAATCGGTGAGGCGGTTAGACGACCGCGAGAGCCTGGCGCTTGGCCTCTTCGCGGTCCATATAAGGCGCGAGGGCGAGCTCGACCAAGTCGGGGAGGAGCTCGGGGAGGCGCGGAGCGCCGCCGCTGTTGAGGCGGCGAACGATCAAGGTGACGATGCCGCCGACCAGGGCCTGGTCGCGCACTTCCATGTCGAGCTCGGAAGGCGGTGGCTCGGGGCGCAGGGTCGCTGCCAGGAGCTGCATCGCCTCGCGATAGCGGGCGGCGACCTCGCCGCCGGCGGCCAGCGGCTCCACCAGGAAGCAGCGGGAGATGGCGGCGTCGCGGCCGAGGGCGTCGAGCAGGGCGGCGAGGCGGATCCGGACGCGATCGGGCCAGGGCGCCTCCGCCCCGGGCGGCGCCAGCATCGAGTCGAGGACGTGGGCCTCGATCATCTCGTAGGCGGCGAGGAAGCAGTCCTCCTTGCCCTCGAAGTACTCGTAGAAGGTGCGGCGGGAGATCTTCGCCGCCGCGGTGATGGCGGTGATCGTGGTGGCGTTGTAGCCGTGCTCGGCCACCGCCTCGACGACGCCGTTGAGAAGACGTTCGCGCTGGTTCTCGGCGACGAAGACACGCGGCAGGCCGTGACGCCCGGGAGGCAGTCGCTCCCCCGTGGCCGATCGCGCGGCGGTCGCCTGCGTTCCCGGCTCAGCCATCGCCTTGGGCCGCCGCCGGGACGCGCGACCCCCCTCCCCCCAGGTACGGCGCGAGCGCGATGTCGACGAGTTCGGGATAGAGCGCCTCGAGGCCATCGACCTCCCCCGCTTCGAGCCTTCCTCGCAGCAGCCAGGCGAGTGCCCCGGCGGTGGCCTCCTCGTGGGTCGGCGGCAGGTCCCCGGGCGCTGTCTCCAGCGCCCGCCCCTCGCGCAGCTTCGCCGCCACGCGGTCGAGTGCGGCTTCGAAGCGGATGCTCAGCTCCGGGCCGCCGGTCTGCGCCTCGACGAGGCAGAGCCGGGCCCGTGCCGGCTCGGCGACGACGAGGCGGGTGACCGCCCGCAGCCCGGTGGCGATCCGCTCGGGCCACGAGAGCTCGGCGGCCCCGGTGGCCGTCGCCAGCTCCTCGCCCCCCCACGACACCGCCCTGTCGAAGGCGGCGACGAAGCACTCTTCCTTGCTTTCGAAGAACTCGTAGAAGGTGACCGAGGAGACGCCGGCTGCCTTGACGATCGCTTCGATCGAGGTGTCGGCGCAGCCATGCTCGGCGACCAGCCGCTCGGTCGCGTCGAGGATCCGCTCGCGCTGCGGCGCCGGCAGCGCCTCGCGAGCCGCTCCCTCCCCCCGCCCCGGAGACGGCTTGGAGGCCAGTCTTTGCGAGAGGTACTGCATGCCACCGAGAGTAGCCGACTTGAAAAAGATTTCATATCTGGCGAAAAAGGAGTAGTTTTTATAGGGCCTATGTCAGCGGAAGCTTCAGCTGCGATCAACAAGGTCGATGCGCTGGCGGCGAAGGGAGGCTCCGAGCGGGACGTCCGTGAGGGCGCCATGGAAGGCGTCCTGGTCGCCTGCGGCGAGTTGGGCTTCCGCGAGACGTCGGTGCGCTCGATCCTCGAGCACAGCGGCGGCCACCGGGCGCAGTTCTACCAGCACTTCGAGAGCAAGGAGGAGTGCTTCGCCCAGGCCTACGCGGCCTGGATCGAGCGGCTCTGCCTCAGCCTGCTGGAAGCCGCCGCGACGACGCCTGGCTGGGAGGCCGGCGTGCGCGAGGCGATCGTCCGTCTCTTCCAGTTCGTCAGCGAGCGGCCGGCGATCGCCCGCGCCCTCTTCGTCGAGGTGCAGATCGCCGGCGAGCCGGCGCTGTCCCGCCACGAGGCCGCGGTCGAGCGACTCGCCGCCGCGATCGACAGCGCTCGCAACGACATCGACCCCAGCGAGGCGCCGCCCGAGGCGACCGGCGTCTTCGTCGTCGGCGGCATCGAGTCCTGCGTGGCCGAGGCGCTGAGCGCCGGCGATCCTGGGCGGATCTGGCATGCCCTGCCGGAGCTGATGCACTTCACCGCCGGCTCCTACTTCGGCAAGGAGGCGGCCGAAGGCGCCTTCGAGCGGGCGAGCGAGCTGCTGGAGCGCGAGCGGATACGGCTGAGTGGAACGGAGCGGGTCGAGAAATGACCGAGCTGCGACTTGTCGGCGGCACGGCGGTGGCGGAGCCGGCACCCGCGGAGGACGTCCCCACGCTGCGTCTCTCCCCCGGCCGTCACGGCATTCCCGCCGACCTGGTCCGCGCCCACCAGCGCCTGCGCCTGCTCGAGGCCGCGGCGGCCGCGCTCGCCGAGCAGGGCTACGGCCGCCTCACCGCGACCCGGGTCACCGAGCTGGCCGGCGTCTCCAGCCGCACCTTCTACCAGCACTTCGAGGACCTCTGGGCCTGCGTGCTGGCGGCGTACGAAAGCGAGGCGAGCCAGCTCTGCGAGGAGATAGAGAGCGCCTGCGCGATGCTGGTCGAGGAGCGCGGCCCGGTTGCGCAGGCCGATCGTCGCGGCAGGGCTCGCGCCGGCATCGCGGCCGGGCTCCGCTTCCTCGCCTCACAGCTGGACGCGGCCCGGCTGCTGAGCGCCGAGCCCCCGCCGCAGATCGCCGCGCTGGCGGCGGCACGACGCGACCTGATCGAGCGCCTCGGCGGGATGCTCCGCGGGGTGCTCGCCGGGCCCGACGGGGCCACCCCCCTGCCGGGCCTCGAGCGGCGCCTGATCGGCGCCGCCCTGGCGCTCGTCTCGAGCCGGGCGGCCGGCGGCGACCCGCACCGCCTCCGCAAGCTCGAGCCCGAGCTGAGCGAGCTGCTGCTCGCCTCGCTCTAGGCCGCGCGGTGTCCTACTAGGGCGTCTTTGCGCGCTTGCGGTGGGAGATCGAGGGCGCCACCTGGGCGCGGATCTCGGCAAGCAGCCGGGCGGCGATCTCACCGGGCTCTTCGCCGGCCCGCGCCTGGCCCCCCGCCGGCTCGAAGAAACGCGTGCGCAGCCGCGGGCGCCGCGGGAAGCCGGTCAGGTCCGAGGTACCCTCGATCGCCACGCAGACCAGCTTCGCCTCGGGCACCTCGAGGGCGAGGCGGCCGACGCCGCTGCGCGCCCGCAGCACCTCGCCCCGGGAGCGAGTGCCTTCCGGGAAGACGCCGATGCAGGCACCGGCGCGCAGCTCCTCGATCGCCCGCGACAGCGCACCGACGTCGCCGGCGCCCCGCTCGATCGGGATCTGGCCCATGCCATGGAGGACCGGGCCGAGGCCGCGCACGTCCCACAGCGTCGATTTCGCCAGCGCCTTGATCTGCCGCCGGCGGATCGCCGCCACGCCGACGGCGATCGGGTCCCAGTGGCTGTCGTGGTTGGCGACGATCAGCACCGGGCCGCTCGCGGGCAGGACGTCCAGCCCCTCGACCTCGAGCCGGCCCCACGTCCTCACCACGGGCCGGGACACGGCCATCGCGATCCTGTAGGTGAGGCTCGGTTCCTTCAAGGCCCGAGAGTTCTACCCGACCCACCGCCCCGGCAGCCTGTCCGTGCATTCTTCGCGCTGTAGATTGCCTAAGTGACGAAAGTCACAGCCACTGCATACGCCCCCGTTCGAAGGTAGGCGGTCCGTGCCAGCTGCGTCCCAGAAGCCCCTAGAGCTGATTCTCGCCCGCAACCTGATGTCGGCGTTGTCGACCCCTGCCTTCCTGGTCGACGAGGGCGGGCTGCTGGTCTTCTACAACGAGGCGGCCGGGCTGCTGCTGGGCAAGCCGTGGGAGGAGCTGGGCACGGTCGGGGCCGCGGAGTGGGGCGCCCTCTTCGGGCCGTTCGACGCGGACGGCGAGCCGATTCCCTATGACGAGCTGCCGCTGGTCGTCGCCGTGCGCAACGACCGGCCCGCCCATGGCGACTTCGAGATCCGCTCGACCGACGGCATTCGCCACCAGGTCGAGGTCTCCGCCTTCCCGATCCAGACCGCGCACGGCTCGCGCGGCGCGATCGCAGTCTTCTGGCCCGCCGCCTCGAACGGATCCCACGGCTAGATGAAGGTCAAGCTCTGGGGCACGCGAGGCTCGATCCCCTCCCCAGGGCCGGAGACGATCCGCTACGGCGGCAACACCTCCTGCGTCGGCGTCACCCTCTCCGACGGCTCGCTGCTGGCGCTCGACGCCGGCACCGGCATCCGCAACCTCGGGCTCGCCCTGCCCGACGAGCCGACCCGCCTGCACATCCTGCTCACGCACCTGCACCTCGACCACATCCAGGGCCTCGTCTTCTTCGCACCCTGCTTCCGGCCGCAGACCGAGATCGTGATCTGGGGCCCCGCCTCGCCGGAGGCGTCGCTGCGCGACCGCATCGCCCGCTACATCTCGGCCCCCCTGTCACCGATCGAGGTGCGCGAACTGCCCTGCGACGTCTCCTTCCGCCATACGCCGCAGGCCGAGTGGGAGATCGGCCCGGCGCGGATCCGCGCCGCCTCGGTCTCCCACCGCGGCCCGACCCTCGGCTACCGGATCGACGACGGCGAGGACTCGCTCGCCTATATCCCCGATCACGAGCCGGCTCTCGGCGCTGACCTCGACAGGCTCGAGGACGAGTGGATCTCCGGCTTCGGCCTGGCCCACAACGCCTCGCTGCTGATCCACGACGGCCAGTACGCAGACGAGGAGTACCCCAACCACCTCGGCTGGGGCCACTCCTCGCTCTCGCACGCCCTGTGCTTCGCCCGCCGCACCAGCCCCGGGCGGACCGTCCTCTTCCACCACGATCCGATGCACTCCGACGAGCGGCTCGACCGCCTCGGCGAGGAGGCCCGCGAGCTGTGGGTCGCCAGGGGCGGCGACGCGGACTCGATCGAGCTGGGGAGGGAGGGAGCCGAGCTGGAGCTTCGAGGGGCGCCCACGGCGGCGATGGCGGGCTGATCGGGAGAAGTGTCGCTGTTTCGGTACGAATGAAGTGCTTTTCTTGTTTGGTCCGTTACCCTGCAGCCTGGTGATGCCCTTCCCGAGGCGGATCGACTCCAAGGCTGAGCGCTCTGCGCTGGTCCGAGGGGCGCTCTCGGTCGCGCGTCGCGCCCACGCCGGCCAGTTTCGTCAGACCGGCTGTGACGAGATCGCCTTCATCGAGCATCTCGTCGCGGTGGCCGAGCTGCTGGCCGAGCACGACTATCCCGACGAGATCGTCGCCGCCGGCCTCCTGCACGACATCGCCGAGCACGCCGAAGTGGAGCCGCCTTCGCTGCGGAGCCGCTTCGGCGACGAGGTGGTCGAGCTGGTCGAAGCGCTGACCGAAGATCCGACGATCCCCGACTACCAGGACCGCAAGAAGGAGCACCGCGAGCGGGTGGCGGCAGCAGGACCGCGGGCACAGGCGGTCTTCGCCGCCGACAAAGCAGCCAACGTCGCGGTCCTGCGAGACGCCTACGCGATCGTCGGCGAGAGGGTCGACGAGGATCTGGCGGTCTCGCTCGACGTCAAGATCCTGGTCTGGGAGTTCGACCTGGAAATGCTCTTCGCGAGCTTGCCCGAAGACCCACTGGTGGAGAGGTTCGCCGACGAGATGGTCGGCCTCTGGGGCCAGCGCGCCGAAGGCGACGGCGCCTCCCTATGCTGAATCGTCCGCCTCGTCCGGGGTCAGGCTGAGCCGCCGCCGCAACGGCAGCGCCCCCCAGAAGATCGCGAACATCGCGGCGACCGCGAGGGTGAAGGCGACGGTCGCGGCGGTCCCGAAGAGGACGTCGGTGATCAGCATCACCGCGCCGCTCATCGCCAGCGCCAGGAAGATCATGCCGGCGATCGCCAGGCGGTTGGAGACGAGAACCAGCTCCTTCTTCTTCTGGCGGCGGAAATTCAGCCGGTGGTACGCGGTCGGCGAGATCAGCAGGGCCGCGGAGATCGCCGTGCAGAGGAGGGTCCCGAAGTAGGCTTTTTCCTGGAACGGCGTGATTTTGGTGAAGTTCTGCTGGAACGGCACGGCCAGCAGGAAGGCGAAGAGGACCTGGACGCCCGGCAGGGCCACCCGCAGCTCCTGCAGCAGCTCGGCCAGGTTGCGGTCGAGGCGTTCGCCCTCGCTCTCCTCTCTACCCGAGTCCCGGTCGGCCATCGCGCCACCATACGGGACGCGCCGTAGGATGCGCCGCGATGGGACGCCTCGCCGTCATCCTCGGCAGCAGCGCCGCCGGGCCCGGCGGCGGGGAGGTCGCGGCGGCGGCGCAGCGGCACGACGCCGTGGTCCTGCAGCGCCACGGCGACTCGCCGCGGGAGGCGACGGCGGGCGAGGGCTACGTGCTTCCCCACCGCATCGACCATGCCGCGAACCTGTGCTCGCTGGCCGAGGCGGGTTGCGACCGGGTGCTGGCGATCTGCTCGGTCGGCTCGCTCGATCCGGAGCTCGCCGTCGGCAGCTTCGTCTGCCCGCACGACTTCATCGCCCTGCAGGTCGCGCTCACTGTCTTCGACGATGTCCGAGGCCATGCGACGGCCGGCTTCGACCCCGGCTGGCGCACGGAGGTCCTCGCCGCATGGCAGACGAGCCGGGCCGGCACCTTGCGGGACGGCGGGATCTACTGGCAGACCAACGGCCCGCGCTTCGAGACGCCGGCCGAGATCGCCCTGATCGCCAGCCACGCTGACGTGGTCGGGATGACGCTCGCCTCCGAGTGCGTGATCGCCGCCGAGCTCGGCCTCCCCTACGCCGCCATCTGCGTCGTCGACAACCTGGCAAACGGGATCGCGGCCGAGCCCCTGACCCCGACTGAGGTCGAAGGCCACCGCGAGCGCAACGCCGCCCGTCTAGCCGCGGCCCTCGACGCTGCGCTGCCGGGGCTGAGCCGATGACACACCGACGTGCCGTGTCTTATGCACCCATATGGGCCTATAAGCCACGGCACGTCCCTTGGGTGGCGGGGCGATGAGCGGGCTGACGGTCGCTGGAGCGCTTTACGCCGGCAGGACCGTCGGGCTGCGCTGCGAGGGCGGGCGGATCGCGGCGATCGGGCCGGAGGTGGCGGCCGAGCCCGGCGACGAGACGATCGACGCCGGCGGCGCGCCGCTCGTCCCGGCCCTGGTCAACGGCCACACCCACGCGGCGATGACGCTGTTCCGGGGCTATGGCGGCGACCTGCCGTTGATGCGCTGGCTGCGGGAGAAGATCTGGCCGGTCGAGGAGAAGCTCGAGGCGGAGGACGTCTACTGGGGCACGCGCCTTGCCTGCGCCGAGATGATCCGCACCGGCACCGCCCGCTTCTGGGACATGTACTGGCAGCCGGGGGCGACGGCGCGAGCGGTCGAGGACGCCGGCCTGCGGGCGACGATCGGCGGCCCGCTCTTCGACGCCGACGGTCGCACCGCCGAGATGAAGGCGCAGGCCCTCGCCGACCTCGAGGCGCTTGCCGATCGCGGCGCCGCGATCGGCGTCGCGCTCGCCCCCCACTCGATCTACACGGTGAGCGAAGGGCTGCTGCGCTGGGCCGGAGAGCTGGCGGCCGAGCGGGGCCTCGTCTTCCACATCCACCTCTCCGAGACCGAGCGGGAGGTGAGCGACTGCGTCGCGCGGCACGGCGAGCGGCCCGCCGCCTATCTCGACCGGCTCGGCGTGCTGGGCGAGCGCACCGTGCTCGCCCACGGGGTCTGGCTCGACGAGGCGGAGCTGGAGCTGATCGCCGCCCGCGGCGCGACCGTCGTCGCCAACCCGGTCGCCAACATGAAGCTGGCCGTCGGCGGGTTCTTCCCCTACCCGGCGGCCCGCGCCGCCGGGGCGCGGGTCGGCCTCGGCACCGACGGCGCCGGCTCCAACGACTCGCTCGACCTCCTCGCCGACCTCAAGGTCTTCGCCCTGAGCCAGCGCCACGCCAGCGGCGACGCCACGGCGATCCCGGCGGAGGAGGCGCTCGAGGTCGCCACCGGCGCCCGCTCGCCGCTGCTCGGCGGCGGCACCCCGCCGCTCACGCCCGGCGCCCCCGCCGACTTCCTGCTGCTGCGCGGCGACTCCCCAGAGCTGGGCGTCGGCGACCTCGCCTCCGACCTGGTCTACGCGGCAAGCGGCTCGGTGGTCGACACCACCGTGGTCGCGGGCCGGGTGCTGATGCGAGGGGGCGTGGTGGAGGGAGTCGAGGAGGTCGTCGCCAGGGCAGCGGAGCGGGCGCGTGGCCTCGGCATCGGCTGAACCCGAGACCGGTGCGTACCCAAGGAGGGGAGCAGGCGCCGCCGGAGGTATAGGCTCGTCGCGAGTGTCCGCAGCAGAGGTCACCGAGCAAGGCGCAGCCCCCGCGGCCTCGTCCGTCCGCTACGAGAACGCGACCAAGCGCTACGGCGACAGCACGACGGCCGCGGTCGAGCGACTCAACCTCGAGGTCCCGGCCGGTGAGGTCTGCGTGCTCGTCGGCCCGTCCGGCTGCGGCAAGACGACGGCGATGCGGCTGGTCAACCGCACGGTCGAGCTGAGCGAGGGCGACGTGCTGATCGGCGGCGAGTCGGTCCGCGAGCGCGACCCGGCGCGGCTGCGGCGGGAGATCGGCTACGTGATCCAGCAGATCGGCCTCTTCCCCCACCGCACGGTCGCCGAGAACATCGGCGCCGTTCCCCAGCTGCTGGGGTGGAAGAAGGAGCGAATCCGGGCGCGCAGCGCGGAGCTGCTGCGGCTGATCGGCCTCGACCCGGAGCTCGGCGACCGCTACCCGGCGCAGCTCTCCGGCGGCCAGCAGCAGCGGGTCGGTGTGGCGCGGGCGCTCGCCGCGGACCCCCTGGTGATGCTGATGGACGAGCCCTTCGGGGCGATCGACCCGATCAATCGCGAGCGGCTGCAGAACGAGTTCCTTCGCCTGCAGGCCGAGATCCGCAAGACGGTCCTCTTCGTCACCCACGACATCGACGAGGCGATCAAGATGGGCGACCGGATCGCGGTGATGCGCAAGGGCGGCGGCGTCGCCCAGTACGCGACGCCAGCCGAGCTGCTGATGTCCCCCGCCGACGAGTTCGTCGAGGACTTCGTCGGCGCCGACCGGGCGCTGAAGCGGCTGGCCCTGATGCGGGTCGCCGACATCCAGCTCTGGGAAGCGCCGCTCGCCTTCGTCGGCCAGGCGACCGCCGAGGTGCGGGAGAAGCTGCGCGGCGCCGAAGTCCCCTACCCCCTGCTGGTCGACGGCGAGCGCCGACCGCTCGGCTGGCTCTCGGAGCGCGATTTGGCCGCGGAGACGGTGCCCTCGCGGCCCGACTCGCCGCTCGGCCCGGTGCTGGAACTAGACGACGTGATGCGCGATGCGCTGGCCGACCTGCTGCAGGGCGAGTCCCAGTACGCGCCGGTGACCGACCGCGGGGGCCGGATCGCCGGCGTCCTCTCGATCGAGATCATCTCCGAGTTCCTCGCCTCGCCACAGGCCAAGACCGAGGAGCACGGAGCCGTGGAGCGACCCCATGGTTAGCGCCATCCTGATGATGCCGCTGGCGGCGGCGGGGGAAGTCGGCGAAAGCTTCTTCAAGGAACGCACCTCCGAGACGCTCCCCTGCCAGGCGACCGACAAGCTGTTCTGCTTCGACTGGGCCAAGGAGAACATCGGCCGCTACGGCACGCCGACCGTCCAGCACCTCGAACTGGTCCTGATCTCGGTCGTGGTCGGTTTCGCGATCGCCTTCGCGCTGGCGCTGCTGGCCCACCGCCGGCGCTGGCTGCGGCCGCCGCTGCTCGCCATCACCGGCGTGATCTACACCGTGCCGAGCCTCGCCTTCTTCTTCCTGCTGCTGCCGATCACCGGGCTCGGCCGCGACACGGTGGTCATCGCCCTCAGTGCCTACACGCTGCAGATCATCTACCGCAACGCGCTCGCCGGGCTGGCGAACGTGCCGGCAGCCACCAGGGACGCCGCCCGCGGCATGGGCATGACCGAGGGTCAGATCCTCTGGCGGGTCGAGCTGCCGCTGGCCGTGCCGGAGATCGTCGCCGGCCTGCGCATCGCCACCGTCAGCACCGTCGCGATCGCCACGCTCGCGGTCTTCGCCCAGGGCGGCGGGCTCGGACAGCCGATCTACACCAGCGCCGGGCTGACCTTCAAGACGAACATCATCATCGCCGGCGGCATCGCGATGCTGATGGCCTTCGTCTTCGACCTGACCCTGCTCGCGATCCAGCGCTACGCGACGCCGTGGCGAAAGGCGGCGCGAGGGTGACCTGCGCTCTTCTCCCCCCCTTCCTGCCGGCGTCGATCGGCGGCGCGGTCGAATTCATCTTCGAGCCGCAGAGCTCGAACGTCACCGGCGGCAAGGAGGTCGGCGGGCTGGCGCAGGTGATCGAATTGACGATCACCCAGCTGGAGGTGACCGCGATCGCGCTGGCGATCTCGATGGCGGTCGCGCTGCCGATCGGCCTCTACCTCGGCCACCGCGGCGTGGGCGAAACGCTCGCGATCGGGCTGGGCAACGTCGGCAGGGCTGTGCCCGAGCTGGCCCTGATCGCCTTCATGGCGGCGGCGATCGGAGTGGGGATGCTCAACGTCAGCATCGCCCTCGCCGTGCTCGGCATCCCGCCGATCCTCACCAACGCCTACGTCGGCATCCGCCAGGTCGACCCGGCCATGGTCGATGCGGCGCGCGGCATCGGCATGACCGAGGCGGAGATCCTCTTCCGGGTCGAGATGCCGCTGGCCGTCCCGACCGTGATGGCGGGAATCCGGGGGGCGACGATCGCGATCGTCGCGACGGCGACGATCGCTCCGCTCGCGGGCGTCCTCACGCTCGGTGACTTCATCATCAACCGCAACGTCTATGGCGCCGACGGCCTGCTGGCGGGTGGAATCCTGGTCGCCCTGCTCGCCCTGACGCTCGAGCTCCTGCTCGCCTGGGCGCAACGTCTGCTCACTTCGAGAGGGTTGAGGCTGAACGCGGCCTGATCTGCTTCGAGAACACGATCGCAATGCAATCGAGAAGAGAGGAAGTCCAGTGAGAACCACTACCACGAGGGCGCGCGCCTCAGCAGCGGTGTTGCTCGCGCTCTTCCTCAGCCTTGGGGTCGCCGCCTGCGGCTCCAGCGACGACAACAGCACCGAAGGCGGCAGCGAAGGCGCCGGGGCGATCGTCTCCAACCCGGACAACGGCAAGGTGACGCTGACGATCGGCTCGAAGAACTTCCCCGAACAGGAAATCCTCGGGGAGGTGTACGCGCAGGCGCTGGAAGCGGCCGGCTTCAAGGTGAAGAAAGCGCTCAACCTGGGCTCCGAAACGGTTGCCCTGCAGGCCCTCAAGTCGGGGCAGATCTCCGGCTACCCGGAGTACGCCAGCACGGCGCTGACCTCCTTCTTCGGGCTCGAACCCGAAGAGGTGCCGGCGGACGCGGAAGCCGCCTATGAAAAGGCCAAGGCCGAATTCGAAAAGGAAGACCTGACGGCCTTCCCGCCGACCCCGTTCGCCAGCGCCAACGCGGTCGGCACGCTGAAGAAGACGGCTGAAGCGGAAGGGCTGAAGACGATCTCCGACCTGCAGGGCAAATCGGAGAAGCTGAGCCTCGACGGCTCGCCCGAGTGCCGCCAGCGGATCGACTGCCTGGCCGGGCTCGAAAAGTACTACGGGCTCAAATTCAAGTCGTTCACCCCGGTCGACATCGCCCTCCGCTACACGGTGCTCGAAAAGGGCCAGGCCGATCTCTCGATCCTCTTCACCACCGACGCGCAGCTGTCGGCGGAGAAGGACAAGTTCACGATCCTCGAAGACGACAAGCACGTCTTCCCGGCCGGCAACGTCATCTTCGTGACCAAGCCGTCGGTGGCGGCGAAGGCCGGGCCCGACTACGAAAAGACGATCGTCGAAGTCCAGAAGGGCCTGACGCTCCCGGTCATGCAGGAGCTCGACGCCCGGGTCGAACTCGAAAAGCAGTCGCCGGCCAAGGCGGCGGCGTCCTACCTCGAAGAAGCCGGCTACACCGGCTAGCGACCGGCGAACACCCGCCGACGGGCCGAGGAGCGGAGTCCGGCTCCGCTCCTCGGCCCGTCGACGTGGCGCTCGATACGGGCGAAGCAGGCGTGGGCGGCCCAGGCCGCCGAGAGGCCGGCGATCGCGGCGAGGAGGAGCGCCACGCGCGGATCGTAGGCCTGCGAGAGCCAGCCGGTGAGCGGCCCCCCGATCGGGTTGGAGCCGAGGAAGACCACCGAGTAGAGCGCCATCACCCGCCCCCGCATCGCCGGCTCGACCGCGAGCTGCAGGGTCGAGTTGATGCTCGCCGCGAAGGTGACGGCGGCGGCGCCGAGCAGGGCGAGCATCGGGATCTCCAGGGCGAGCGCCGGCATCACCGCGGCGAGCAAAGCGCTGGCGCCGAAGGCGAGCGCCGCCGCGGCGATGAGGCGCGGCCCGGTCCGCCCGCGCGCCCCGGTGACCAGCGCCCCGGCCACCGAGCCGACGCCCATCGCCGAGACGAGCGCCGCGTAGACGCCGGGCCCGCCGTCGAAGCTGAAGCGGGCGAGCAGCGGCAGCACCACCTGGAAGTTGAAGCCGAAGACCCCGACCAGCGCCATCAGCGCCAGCGGCACGGCCAGAGAGGGCGTCCGCCTGACGTAGCGCAGGCCGGCGCGGATCGCTCCGGGCTCGCGACCGGCCGGCGGGGCGCTGCGCAGCTGGGAGGGGTCCATCGCCCATAGAGCGGCGATCATCGCGGCGAAGGTGACGGCGTTGAGCGCGAAGCAGGGACCGACTCCGACCGCGGCGATCACCAGCCCGGCGATTGCCGGGCCGACGATCCGCGCCGACTGGACGATGACGCTGTTGAGGCTGACCGCGTTGACAACCCGGTCGGGGCCGACCATCTCGATCACGAAGCTCTGCCGGGTCGGGTTGTCGACCGCGTTGACCGCGCCCATGGCGAGAACGGCGAGGTAGACCATCCAGGGGCTCACCACGCCGGCCTCGGTGACGGCGAAGAGGCCGATCGCGGGAAGCGCCATCAGCGTTTGGGTGACGATCAGCAGGCGTCGTTTGGGGAAGCGGTCGGCGAGGAGACCGCCCCAGGCCCCGAAGAGGAGCATCGGCAGGAACTGCAGCGCGGTCGTCATCCCGACCGCGACGCCGCTGCCGGTGAGGCTGAGGATCAGCCAGAGGGCGGCGACCGTCTGCATCCAGTTGCCCGACAGCGAGATCACCTGGCCGGCGAAGTAGCGCCGGTAGTTGGGGACCGAGAGGGAGCCGAAGCTGCGCCTGACCGCGGCGCTCATCGAACCCTTCCGCGCTGGGCCGGGTCGGGCTCCTCCAAGATCCCCTCGAGTATCTCCGCCGCCCGCTCCAGGGTCTCGATGTCGGCCTCCGGCAGGCCGCGCATGCGGCGGGCCAGGTAGGCGTTCTTGCGCCCGCGCAGGCGCCGCAGCCGCTCACGGCCGGCCGGCGTCAGGCTGACCAGGGCGCTGCGGCCGTCCTCCGGGTCGGGCGCCCGCTCAACCAGGCCGGCGTCGCCGAGCACCCGCAGCGTGCGCGTCGCCGTCGGCCGCTTGACCCGCTCGATCTCGGCCAGCTCGCTGGGAGTGAGCGGCCCGTGCCGCTCCACCGTCGCCAGCGCCGCCGCCGAGGTCGGCGTCAGCTCGCCCGCCTCGCCGGCGGCCTCCTGGCGCAGGCGACGCGCCGTGCGAACGACCGCCATCCGCAGCCTTGCCGCGGACCCGGTCAGGGTCGTACCGGAGCTGGTGTCGGAGGTACTTAGCACCAGTAATTAGTTTAGCAAACTACCTTCCGGTGCGCGAAATGCACCTCAGGGGTCCATAAGGCGCACCGGAAGTGAAACCGGCGCCGGTAGGCGCAGGGGCCTACGCGTCGAAGTAGGCGCGGATGGGCGCCGCACTCGCTGAGCCGCCACTCCTCTATCCGCCCGGCATGGACGCGCGCAGCACGCGCGTCGCGGCGATCCTCAACACGCCGATGCTGATCGCGGCGGCGCTGACCCTGCCGATGGTGGCGATCACCGGGTCGCAGCCGGGCGGCTGGCTGGAAGGCCTCGCCATCGCGCTCAACTGGATCACCTGGGCGGCCTTCGCGATCGAGCTGGTCGTGATGCTCGCCGTGGTCCCCGATCGGCGGGCCTGGCTGCGCCACCACCAGCTCAGCGCCGTGATCGTCTTCCTCACGCCGCCGGTCCTGCCCCCCGGCCTGCAGAGCCTGCGCGTCCTGCGCCTGCTCCGGCTGCTGCGCATGATGCGCCTAGCGCAGCTCTCGCGCGAGGTCTTCTCGCTGGAGGGTCTGCGCTACGCGATGCTGCTTGCCGTGCTGACCGTGATCGGCGGCGGGGCGCTCTTCGTCGCCTTCGAGAAGGGCTCCCAGCACCTCAACACCTGGGACGGGATCTACTGGGCGGTGACGACGATGACCACGCTCGGCTCCGACATCTACCCGACCACCACCGGTGGCGAGGTCGTCTCCGTCGTCATCCTGATCGTCGGCATCGGCTTCGTCGCCCTCCTCACCGGCGCCTTCGCGCAGCGCTTCCTCGGCCCCGAAATCACCGCGGTGGAGGAAGAGCTGGAGGCCGAGCAGCTCTCCGCCGAGGCGGTGGCGCTGCGCGAGCTGCGCAACGTCCGCGGGCAGCTGCAGGCGCTGGAGATCGCCGTTGAGCGCATCGTCGACCAACGGGCCCCGCGCTGACTCAGGCTTCGGAGTCGCGGCGGGCGGCGATCTTCGACTCGAGCTCATTCATCACGTCGGGGTCGCGCAGGGTGGTGACGTCGCCCAGCTCGCGGCCCTCGGCGATGTCCCGCAGCAGGCGGCGCATGATCTTGCCCGAGCGCGTCTTGGGCAGGTCGCCGGACCAGATCACCCGCTTCGGTCGAGCGAATTTGCCGATCCGCCCGGCGACGTGCTCGGAGAGCTCGGTGACCAGCTCGTCGTCGCCATCGAGATCGCCCTCCAGGGTGACGAAGGCGCAGATCGCCTGGCCGGTGTCCTCGTCGCTCTGCCCGATCACCGCCGCCTCGGCGACTTTGGGATGGGAGACGATCGCCGACTCGACCTCCGCCGTGGAAAGTCGGTGGCCGGAGACGTTGACGACGTCGTCGATCCGCCCCAGCACCCAGAAGTAGCCGTCCTCGTCGCGGCGGGCGGCATCGCCGACCAGGTACGTCTTTCGGCCGAAGCGCGAGAAGTAGGTCTCGATGAAGCGCTCCTCCTCGCGGTACAGGGTGCGCAGCATGCCCGGCCAGGGCCGGCGCAGCACCAGCAGCCCCTCGCCACCGTCGACCGGCCCGCCGGCCTCGTCGACGACAGCGGCGTCGATCCCGGGCAGCGGTCGCGTCGCCGAGCCGGGCTTGGTCGCGGTGATCCCCGGCAGCGGCGAGATCATGATGTGGCCGGTCTCGGTCTGCCACCAGGTGTCGACGATCGGGCAGCGCTCGGCGCCGATCACCTTGTGGTACCAGAGCCATGCCTTCGGATTGATCGGCTCGCCGACCGAGCCGATCAGGCGCAGCGACGACAGGTCGTGGCGCTGCGGGTACTCGACGCCCCATTTCAGGCAGGCGCGGATCGCCGTCGGGGCCGTGTAGAGGATCGTCACGCCGTAGCGCTCGATCAGGTCCCACCAGACGTCCTTGTCGGGGTAGTCGGGGGCGCCCTCGTACATGACGCTGGTGGCGCCGTTGGCGAGCGGGCCGTAGACGATGTAGGAGTGGCCGGTCACCCAGCCGACGTCGGCGGCGCACCAGTACACATCCTCCTCCGGCTTCAAATCGAAGACGTGGCGGTGGGTCCAGGCGACGCCGGTGAGGTAGCCGCCGGTCGTGTGCAGGATCCCCTTCGGCTTGGCGGTCGAGCCGGAGGTGTAGAGGATGTAGAGCGGGTCCTCGGCCCCGATCGCCACCGCCGGGCACTCCGGGTCGGCCGCCTCCATCGCCTGCTCGAACCAGACGTCGCGCCCCTCCCGCATCTCGCATTCCTCGCCGGTGTGGCGGACGACGAAGATCGTCTCGATCGAGCCGACGTCGGCCACAACCTCGTCGACCCGCGCCTTCACGGGCGCGGTCTTTCCCTTGCGGCGGGCGCCGTCGACGGTGACCAGCGCCTTGGCCTCGGAGAACTCCATCCGCTCGCCCACCGCCTCCGCCGAGAAGCCGCCGAAGACGACGTTGTGGACGGCGCCGATGCGGGCGCAGGCGAGCATCGCGACGACCACCTGCGGAATCATCGGCAGGTAGATACCGACCACGTCGCCCTTCTCGATGCCGTGGTCGCGCAGTGCGTTGGCGAAGCGCTGCGTGTCGGCGAGCAGCTCAGCGTAGGTGACGTCCCGCTGCTCCCCCTCCTCGCCGTGCCAGTGGTAGGCGACGCGCTCCCCCAGCCCGGCCTCGACGTGGCGGTCGAGGCAGTTGGCCGAGACGTTCAGCTCGCCATCGGCAAACCACTTGTAGAAGGGCGGGTCGGACTCATCGAGCGCCTGGCTCGGCTCCTTGCTCCAGTCGAGCAGCTCGGTCGCCTGCCGCAGCCACCAGGCCTCCGGGTCGGCTGCGGCCTCCTTGTAGACCGCCGGATCAGAGAGAAGCGCTCCGCGGCGAAACTCGGCGGGAGGATCGAAGCGCTCCACCTCGAGCAGAGCGCTCAGCTCCTCCTCCAAGCCGGATAGATCCCTCGTTGCCATCCCGCTCCCCCTTTGTCAGCGACGCAGCGGGCGGACCGGCAAGACCGTCCGTCCGAAGGTCGAGTTGGTGACCGCCGCAAAAGATGCATACCAGGCAGCGACCGCCGTCGCCAGCCCGAGCCAGCCGCCGATTTCGATCACGCTTTCGCTTTCGTTGGCGTTGCCGATCCCGAGCACGATGAAGGTGGCGGCAAGGAGCAGGAAGACGAGCGCGATCGCCGCGGTGGTGCGCAGCGAGGCGACGAACATGTACGCGGTGAAGACCCCCCAGGCGATCAGGTAGAGGCCGACGGCGTCGCCGACGTGCGCGGCCGGGACATCACCGGCGTAAAACGCGACGAACGCCCAGAAGGAGAGCCAGAAGGCACCGTAGGAGGTGAAGGCCACCGCGCCGAAGGTATTGCCGGTGCGGAACTCCCACATCCCGGCCAGCACCTGCGCGAGCCCGCCGTAGCCGAGCGCGACGCCCAGCACCACGGGCTCGCCGGCGCCGCTGACGAGGTTTGCGTTGAACATGCTGAGGACGAAGGTGGTGAGCGCGAAGGCGGCGAGGCCCAGCGGGCCGGGGTCGGCGGGAGTCCATCCTTCGCGGACCTGCGCCATGGCAACCCTCTCTCGAGCAGACTCGCCCGCGAGCGGCTCTCTATCGCCAAGCGGCTCTCTTCCAGTGAGCGGCTCCCTCCCCGGAACGGATGCAGACTCCATGATGCCTCCTTTGTCGAGGCGCGTTCCCGCAAGCGCAGAACTACCCGTTTCGGCGCTCTTTCACACTTCCGCCGCTCCCCGGCTAGCCTGCTTTCCATGCTCTTCCGCCAGATAATCCACGAGGACCTCGGCTGCGCCTCCTACCTGGTCGGCGACCCGGCGGCGGGGGTCGCGGCGGTGATCGACCCACAGTGGGACATCGATCCCTACGTGAACCTGGCGCGCCTGCACGGGGTGCGAATCGAGCACGTGCTCGAGACCCACAACCACGCCGACCACGTTTCCGGCCACGGCCGGCTGGCCCGGGCGACCGGGGCAGCGATCCACGTCAGCGAGCTGGCGGACGCCGAGTACGAGCACGAGCCGTTCGCCGACGGCTGGACGCTGGCGCTCGGCGAGGGCGTGACGATCGAGGCGCTGCATACCCCGGGGCACCGGCCCGAGCACACCTCCTTTCTGCTGCGCGACGCCGGGCGTGGCGGCGATCCCGTGGCCGTGCTGAGCGGGGACTCGCTCTTCGTCGGCGACGTCGCCCGCCCCGACCTCGCGGTCGAGCCGCGCGAGGGCGCCGCCGGCATCTTCCGCTCGCTGCACGAGCGGCTGCTCGCCCTGCCGGACGAGGTCGAGGTCTGGCCCGGCCACCTCGGCGGCTCGCTCTGCGGCAGCTCCGATATCGACCTCAAGACCTCCTCGACGATCGGCTTCGAGCGGCGCCACAACCGGGCCCTGGCACTGACCGAGGAGGCCGAGTTCGTCGAGGACGCGGTGGCGAGCATCGGCGACCGCCCACCCAACGTCGAGCACATCGTCGCCCTCAACCGCGGCCCGCTGATCGAGTCGATCGGCTCGCCGGCGCGGCTGACGCCGCGGCGCTTCGAGGCGGCGATCGCCGCCGGCGCCTTCGCCGTCGACTCGCGCACCAACGAGCAGTTCGACGAGGCCCACATCCCGGGCTCGATCAGCGCCTCCGCCTACGACACCGGCTTCGCCACCAAGGTCGCCCAGGTGGTCGCGCCTGACCGCGAGGTGGTCGTCGTCGCGGCTTCCGACGGCAACGAGCTGGCGGCGGCCGAGCTGCTGGCGGCGGTGGGGCTGAAGGTGCGCGGCTTCCTCGGCGGCGGGATGAGCGCCTGGCGGGCGGAGGAGCGCGCGGTCGCACGCATCGAGCCGATCGGTCCGGAGCAGCTCGCCGAGCGCCTCGCAGGCGACGATCCGCCGCTCGTCCTCGACGTCCGCGGTGCCGGCGAGTACGCCGAAGGCCACATCGCCGGCTCGCTGCACATCCCCTACGGCGAGCTGACCCGGCGGCTCGACGAGCTGCCGCGCGACCGCGTCCTGGCGACGATCTGCAAGGGCGGCAAACGGAGTGGGCTGGCCGCGTCGGTGCTCGAGCGTGAGGGGTTCGAGACGATCCACGTCGCTCGCGGTGGGGTTGGGACGTGGCGGGACGAAGGGCGGCCGGTGGAGGCCGGCGCAGTCGCCGCATGAGAGCCCCGCTCTAAGCGGAGCGCGTCCGGTGGGACGGCCGAAAGACAGTGGTGATCGCCTCGGCCAGGGCGACGGACTCGTCTGGTCGGAGGGAGCTTATGGTGACCCGGATCGCTGGCTCGCTGCGGAGCCGGAAGGGAGCGCCGGGGGCTACCGCCCAGCCCTTCTCTCGCAGCGCCTGAACCGCGTGAGTCTCGTCTGGGACCGGGATCCAGACGTTGAGCCCGGTCGGGGCGTCGATCTCTATGCCTTGGTCGGCGAGTGCCGAGATGAAGCTCTCGCGGCGCTCGGCGTAGGTCGCCATCGCCTTCTCCAGGGCCTTGGCGATTTTTGGATCGGCCCATAGCGTCGCCGCGGTTCTCTGGAGCAGGTGGCTCACCCAGCCCGGGCCGACGGCCTGGCGTCCCCGCACCCTGCCGATCGTCTGGGCGTCGCCGGCGAGGACGGCGAGCCGCAGGTCCGGCCCGAGCGACTTGGCCAGCGACCGCGCCGCCGCCCAACGGCTGCGGCCGGCGGTCAGGCTGAGGCGGCGGGCGCCGGCGATCGGACCGAGGTGGTCGTCCTCGAGGACCATCGCGTCTGGCTCCCGGTCGAGGACCTTCCGCAGCGCCTCCCTGCGGTCCTCGTCCAGGCAGGCGCCGGTCGGGTTCTGGCCGCGGGGGTTGAGGACAACCGCGCTGACCCCCTCGTCCAGGGCTTCCGCCAACGCCGAGGGGCTCATTCCCCTGGCATCCACCGCCACCGGGCGCAAAGCGAGGCCGAGAGCTCGGAGCAGATCGAAGAGCCCGGCGAAGCCGGGATCTTCGACGGCGACCGCGTCGCCGGGACGCAGCCGCGCCGCGAGGGCGCGCTCGATGCCGTCGAGGGCGCCGCTGACCACGGCGAGGTCCCCGGCGGCGATCCCCGCCTCGCTGAGCTCCGACCGCGCCAGGTCGATCAGCTGGGCGTCGGCCGGATCGCCGCCGTAGAGCTGCCTCGGCGGCTCGATCCCGCGCAGGACCGGCGTCAGGTCGGGAAGCAGCTCGGGGTCGGGATTGCCGCCGGCCAGGTCGCGAACGCCCGGCGGCGGCGCCGTTCCCTGCCAGGTCCCCGCAACCGGAGGCCGCCAGCTGACCGAGGCGCCGCTGCGCGACCGCGTCATGACGAGGCCCCGCGATCGCAGCTCCTTGAACGCGGCGGCGACGGTCGTCGGGCTGACGCGGAGCTCGCCGGCAAGGGCCCGGACGCTGGGCAAGGGCGATCCGGGCGCCAGCGCCCCCTCGCCGACGCCGCGCTCGATGCTGGCCTCGATCTCGGCGGCGCTTTTGCCCGAGATCCGATACGGTACTTGTGTCAGTTCAGAGTCCAGATTTGTACTGTAACAGTTTCAAACCCGAGGAAGGCGAGATGGCCGCGAAACAGGCGAGCGAGAGGCCGAGGACCAGGGTGACGCGGATGCCGAGCCGAGCCGCCTACGAGCGCGACTCGATCGATGCCATCCTCGACGAGGCGATCGTCTCCCACGTCGGCACGGTTGCTTCCGACGGCCACCCGGTCGTCATCCCCACCCTCCACGCGCGCGCCGGCGATTGGCTCTACATCCACGGCTCGGCGGCGAGCCCGACCCTGCGCCGGGCGAAGCGGGGTGAGATCTGCCTGACCACGACCGTCCTCGACGGCCTGGTGCTGGCCCGCTCCGCCGTCCACCACTCGGTCAACTACCGCTCGGTCGTGGTCTTTGGCCAGGCGGAGGAGATCGCGACCCCGTCCGGCAAACGCGAGGCGCTCGAGGCCTTCACCGAGAAGCTGGTGCCGGGGCGCTGGGGAGACGCGCGACCACCGACCGAGAGGGAGCTGCGGGCGGTCGGGGTGCTGCGGCTGCCCCTGGAGGAAGCCTCCGCCAAGGTTCGGACGGGCGGACCGCTCGACGACGAGGAGGACTATGAGCTGCCCGTCTGGGCCGGCACGGTCGGCCTGCGCATCGCCGCCAACGCGCCGCAGGCCGACGAGCGCCTGCTCCCCGGCGTGGAGTGCCCTCCCTACGTCACCGCGCTCGTCCGCGCCCGACCCTGAGCGGTCTAGGTGACCCGCCTACACACGTTGTGAACCGCTGAGAGGCCATCCGGGCCCGCCAAGAGGCTGTGGGTGTCGAAGCTCACGACCTCGAGGAGGACCCGGATGGAGGTTCACGCTAACGCCGTTCTCGGACCGGCGGGACGGCTCGCGCTGGTGAAAGCGATCGAGTCGGGGATGACGCAGAAGGCGGCAGCTGCCGCCTTCTGCGTTGCGCCCGCCACAGCCCACCGCTGGTGGCATCGGCGCTTGGATGCCAGCGCCGAGGAAGTGCGTTCGGGGCGCTGGCTGCTCGATCGCTCCTCTCGCCCCCATCGCAGCCCACGGCTGCTCGATGCCGACACGCAAGAGCGGATCTGTGGGTGGCGAGAGCGCACCGGCTGGGGACCGCGCCTGGTTGCCGGCAAGGTCGGTCGCCACCACTCGACCGTCTGGAAGGTCCTCGCCCGCCACGGCATCTCGCGGCCGCCAAGGGCGCCGCGAGAGGAGGCACAGCGCTACGAGTGGCCCTGCCCCGGCGATCTCCTGCACATGGACACTTCGCGCTATGCGCGCTTCGAGCGCCCCGGGCATGCCGTCACCGGCGATCGCTCGCAGCGCTCGCGCAAGTGGATGGATCCCGCCACCCGCGTTGGCTATGACTTCTGCCACGCGATCGTCGACGACCACTCGCGCCTGGCCTACGTCGAGCTCCACCTCGATGAGCGGGCAGCCACTGTCACCGGCTTCGTCGAACGTGCCCTCGAGTTCTTCGGCTCGCATGGCATAGAGGCAAAGCGCCTGATGACCGACAACGCCTTCGCCTACGTCAAGAACCGCTCGCTGCGCAAGCTGCTCGCCTCCAGAGAGGTCAAGCACATCACCACCCAGCCCTACCGACCTCAGACCAACGGCAAGGTCGAGCGCTTCCACCAGACGATGGCGCGGGAGTGGGCATACGGAATGGCCTATCGCTCCCACCGCCATCGAAACCGCGCCCTGCCACACTGGCTCAGGCACTACAACGAGACTAGGCCCCACAGCTCACTTGGAGGCCGGCCGCCGATCCGCCGCGTTCACAACGTCCGTGGGCAGGACATCTAGCTAGTAGCCGCTCGGGTGGCGGGCGATGAAGCCTTCCGGCGAGTCGACCAGTTCCGAGTGCCAGCGCGGGCCGGGGCCGCCGACCGTGTCGAAGGCGAGGCCGGCGATGATCATCCAGGCGTGTTCGGCGTTGGCGTAAACGGTGATCCACTGGCCTGGCCCGGGGTCGCCCCACGTCTCCAGACCGGTCGAGTCGAGTGGGCTTTCGAGGAAGCCACCGCCGTGGAGGGCGAAGCTGACAGCCCCCGAGCAGTCGTAGCCGGATGATTCGAAGGAGCCGTGTCCGCCGCCCCAGATGTAGGGGGTGGTGGCGATCGAGTTGGCGGCTTCGATCGCCTCCTGCACCGCGGGCGGTGCGGCGCTCGGCACGCTCGCCTGGCTTTCGGAGATGTATTCGGCGCTCTGGCCGGGGGTGAGCGGTGCCGGCGTACCGGTCGGAACCGAGGCGCCGGAGCTGGCGAGCTGTTCGGAGATCGCCGAGAGGTTGTCGCCGAGAGCTTCTTCGCGCGACTCGAGCGATTCGAGCTCGGCCTGGCGCGCATCCTGGGCTTCCTTCAGGTCGGCGAAGCGGGCGGCCGCCTCAGCGCGCGCATCGGCCGCTTCGCGCTCCTTCACCGCGATCGCGTCGCGCGCTTCCTTCAGCTGCAGCCGGATCGCCGCCATCCGCTTGACCGCCGCCTTCGCTTCGTCGCGCAGCCCCTTGACCCGGTCGGCGACCGAGTCGTCGTAGTCCTGCACCCGACTCAGGTATTCGGCGCGGACGCTGGCCTGCGACCAGGTCTCCGATTCGAGCACGACGCCGAGCACGTCGGGGCTCCCAGCCTCGTACATCGAGACGAGCCGTTCGCGCAGGACGCCGAGCGCTCGCTGCAGGCGGGCCCGGATCCGCGCCAGGCGGCGTTTCTGCGCTTCCAGCTTTTCCGTGGCGCCGTCGAGCTCGCCCTGCTTCTCCTCCAGTTCGCCCTCCAGCGCCAGCTGCTGCTGGCGCAGCCGCGAGACTTCTCCGAGCATCGTGTCGATCGTCCTGTTCTGTTCGGCGATCGTCGCCGAGAGCGCACTCGAGCTTTCGCGCACGTGGCTGAGCTTCCCCTGCGTGGCGTCGAGCTTTTCGCGCAGCGTCTTGGCCGGCGCGCTCGCCACGAGGCAGAGCACGAGCAGCAGCAGGGCGGCCGGAAACAGCAGCCGCCGCAAGGTAACGGCAGAAGCGCGCATCGGCGGCGCACGGTAACGAAGTCGGCCGAAGATTGTTAGGAGTTGCTAATAACTTGCAACTCTCCTTGCAGAATCGCGAGCAATGCAGGAAAAAACGCGGCCGGCGCGAGGGACTTGGCCGGTGCGGGCCGAAAAGAGGAGCCGATTCCCTTTTCGGCCCGTCGCCGGGCAAGAGTCAGGCGAGGAGCTTGGCCTTGGCCCGGTCGAACTCATCGCTGGAGAGGGCGCCCTTTTCCTTCAGCTCGTTGAGCTTGTGCAGCTCGTCGGCCGCCGAGCCGCTGTGCGCCTGCTCGCGGACGTAGGTATCGAAGTGCCGTTTCGCCTCCGCCTGCGCCTTGATCGTCCGTTCGCGCATGCCGCCGCCGCGGGCGATCAGGTAGACGAGCGCGGTGAGGAAGGGAATGACGACGAGGAAGAGCACCCACACCGCCTTCGACCAACCGGAGAGCTCATGGTCGCGGAAGAGATCGGCGAGGATCGTGATCAGGATCCACACCCAGATCACGAAGAAGAAGATCTCGAAGGCGAGAAGCAGCGCTTCACCCAGGTTTATGTCTGCGAACGGCACGGGTCGTCCTTTCGTCGAGGGTGCGGCGGATGCCGCAGCTCGGTATTTCGCACGCTAAGGCCGACTCCTGCCCTCCGCATCCGTGAAATCCCGCCTACAACAGCCGGCCCGCAACGGACTATGCGTCCCGCTTCAGGCCCACCGGCGGCCATAGAGGACGGCGGCGACGGCGGTGGCCAGGTTGAGGCTGGAGACGCCCTCCCGCATCGGGATGCCGAGGCGGGCGTCGGCGCGCTCGAGCAGGCTCGGGCTGAGCCCGTGGCGCTCGGTGCCGAAGGCGAGGATCGCCCCGGGGGGAACGTCGGCGGTTCGGAGATCCTCACCGCCCGGATCGATCGCGATCAGCGGCAGATCGTTCTCAGGCAGCTTCCCGACCGCGGCCACCGGCAAGGCGAAGTGCAATCCCGCCGCGCCGCGCAGCGCATCCGGGTGCCAGGGATCGTTGGGCCCGGTAGTCAGGACGCCGGCCGCGCCGGCGGCGG
>Ga0307291_1000075_pt1 | contig 25187 bp, 27 predicted proteins | sample ER_DNA_148_FD_194474 | JGI IMG/M metagenome (GOLD analysis project Ga0307291, IMG submission 194474) | Bulk soil microbial communities from the East River watershed near Crested Butte, Colorado, United States - ER_DNA_148 | ecosystem: Environmental > Terrestrial > Soil > Floodplain | place: USA...
CAACGGGTATACGCGTCAGGAGAGATTCGACGAGGCGGTCCTGGTGGTGTCCGAGCTGGGCGGTCCGGACCGGCCGCCGATTGAGGTGCTGGCCAACCGCAGCGCGGCCCGGCCGGGCGACTACATCACCCTCGACGACCTTCGCGACTGCCTCCGGGCAGCCCCAGCGGAGGAGCTCCAGGAGCAGTCGGCAGCGGCGGGATCAGGACAGGTGCGAGACCCGGGAGAGGGAGAGGCGAGTGAGTGACAACGGCATGCAGCAGGTCGAGCTGGTGGTCCGCACCATCGGCGAGACCGCCATCGAGAACGAGAAGTACTTTGGCGATCTTGACTCGGTCGTCGGTGATGGGGATTTCGGTTATTCGCTGGCTCGTGGGTTCGAGAGGCTCCTCGAGGGCTGGGACGATCTTGACCGTACCGACATCGGGACCTTCCTGAAGAGATCTGGAATGATCATCAGCTCCCGCATCGGCGGAACGTCTGGACCCATCTGGGGCACTGCGTTTATCCGCGCCGGCATGACCGCCGGCGCCACCGACAGACTCAGCAGCGAGCAGGTGATCAGCATGCTGCGGGCGGCGTCCGAGGGCATCAAAGCCCGCGGCCAGTCTGATCTCGGAGACAAGACGCTACTGGACACACTCGTACCCGTGACCGACCGCCTGGAATCGGAGTTGCAATCCGGTGCGGACGGCGACGAAGCGCTGAAGGCTGCCGCTGTTACGGCCCGTGAAACGGCCGAGGCCACGAAGGAAATGGTGGCCAAGCGCGGCAGGGCGGCGTACACGGGCGAACGGAGCAGGGGTTCCGTCGACGCGGGCGCCATGGCGGTTGCGGTGATCACCGAGCGCATCAGTGAAGTCTGGTCAGGAGCATCTCAAGGAGGAGCGTCATGAAGAAGTTCGTCAACGACCCCAAGCAGTTCGTTCCCGAGATGCTTGAGGGCATCGCACTTGCCAACCAGGACAAGCTCAAGTACGTCCCCGACTACAACCTGATCATGCGTACCGACATTCCGCGCGATGACAAGGTCTCGATCGTGCAAGGCTCCGGCTCCGGTCACGAGCCGGCGCATGTCATGGTCGTTGGCCGCGGCATGCTCGACGCGGCCTGTCCGGGTGACGTCTTCGCCGCGCCTCCGATGGACTACGTATACGAGACCGCTAAGCTCGTCGCCTCACCTGCCGGTGTGCTGCTGCTGGTGAACAACTACACCGGCGATCGGATGGCCTTCGATATGGGTCGTGAGATGGCCGAGGCCGAGGGCATCAAGGTCGGTGTGCTGACTATCGACGACGACGTCGCGGTCAAGGACTCGCTTTACACCGTTGGCCGGCGCGGGGTTGCCGGCAACTTCTTCGTGATCAAGGCCGTCGGCGCTGCCTCGGAGGAAGGCGCCGATCTCGATGAGCTGTTGCGGATCGGTCAGAAGGTCAACAGTCTGACCCGCACTATGGGGCTGGCGCTGACCGCCTGCACTCCGCCGGCCAAGGGATCGCCGCTGTTTGAGCTGGGCGCTGACGAGATGGAGGTCGGTGTGGGCATCCACGGCGAGCCGGGCCGGGAGCGTCGCAATCTCACGAACGCCGACGCCATCGTCGATGAGCTGCTCGAGGCGGTAGTGACCGATCTGCCGTACGACTCCGGCGACCGCGTGGCGCTGATGATCAACGGGCTAGGCGGCACGCCGATCAGCGAGCTGTACATCTTGTATCGCCGTGCCCACCGACAGCTCGCCGACCGGGGTATCGATGTTGGGCGCAGCTACGTCAATGAATACTGCACCTCTCTCGACATGGCCGGTGCCTCGCTGACTCTCGTGCGGCTGGACGAGGAGATTGAACGGCTGCTGGAGGCGCCAGCCGAGACGGCCATCCGGATCTTCTAAGCCGGCTACTGCTGCACCTCACCGCCAATGGCGGCCAGCGAGCCCCGAGCTGTAGCGTGCCTGCCATGCGCGTAGGCATCTCCATCCCACATCTCGATTCCGGATCCTTTGACGGCCCTGGCGCCAAGGCCTACCTGGCCCGGGCCGAGCAGCTGGGTTTCGAGTCCGGCTGGGTCGTGGAGCAGGCCATTGGCCCCACACCGCTGATCGCGCCACTGGAAATGCTCGCGTACGCGGCGGCATGCACCGAGCGGCTCCGGCTCGGGGTCGCTGTCTTGGTCAGCTCCTTGCATGATCCGCTGCAGCTGGCCAATGCGATCACCGCGGTCGACCGGCTGAGCCATGGTCGTCTCGAGGTGGGGGTGTCTCCCGGCGGCGGCTTTCGCCAGTTCTCGGCGTTCGGCGTCGAGAAGGAAACGTTCGTGGGTCGCTTTACCGAGGGGCTCCGGCTCATGAAGGCCGTCTGGTCCGACGAGCCTCGAATCACCTTCCACGGCCGCTTCCGGCAGCTTGACGATCTGCCGATCCAGCCCAAGCCTGTACAGCGCCCGCACCCACCGATCTGGTTCGGCGGCAGCGCGCCCGCTGCACTCGCTCGCGCCGTGCGGCTTGGTGACGGATTCCTGGGCGCCGGCTCCACGACCACCGCGGCATTCGCACAGCAGGTGGGCATCGTCAAGCGTGAGCTGGAGGACCAGGGTGGGGATCCGGCCACCTTCATGATCGGCAAGCGGGTTTATCTCGCTGTCGATGACGACGCCGACCGCGCCCGTAGCCGAGTCGCCGACGGGTTGCGCCGCATCTACGCTGAAATGCCGGGCATCCAGGACGTGCCCGTCTGCGGAACAACTGACGACGTTGTCCGCGGCCTACGCGACGTGATCAACGCCGGTGCGGAGATGATCTTGCTCAACCCCTTGGGTGCCTACGTCGCTGAGGACCGGGAGCAGATGGAGCGGCTAGCAGCCGATGTCGTCCCTCAGCTGGACTAGCTTCTGCGATCTCAACCCTTAATCAGCCAGCGGACAACTTCGGCGCAGAGCCTTCGCATGCGCCGTCCGCATTGGCTGTCCGCCTGCGGCAGTATGCGCTACTGCTGCACCTCCCCACCCGCAGCGCCGCCGAAGCGGTCGGCACCGGCGGACGGCACCCGACCATCACCAGGACGCCACGACCGCAGGGAGCCACCGGTCAGCGGGATGACGTTCACGATGCCGCCGGAGAACTCCACATCGTCTGGCACTCCGACCAAGATGGAGCGTTCGGAGACGCCCGCCACAAAGCCGAGCCCCTCGCCGAAATGATCGTTGGCTGCCGCCGTGCCATCAATTCCCGTCGAGTTCTGGTCGTACGTCGCTTCGGCACCAAGATCATCAAGCGGGAAGATCTGCACCTGTCCAGCATCGGTAGCTGGGCCGTCCTTGTACGGCGCGGACACCGCCAACCGGGTCTTTGTATCACTCAGCCCCGGCGGCGCGAGGACTATCCGGCGTCCGAATTGATCACCTGCGGTTGCCGTTCCCGTCACGCCGGTCGTGTCTTGAGTCAGCCCAACACCCGGCGTAATGGTGGTGCCGGTGGAAGTGAAGAGCTGGACGCTTCCCGCGTCGGCCGCGCTTCCGATGTCTTCGGCAGGAATTCCGACCGCCAAATGAGTCGTGCTGCCGACCCGTACGCTGTCCAAGACCTGGCCGAAGGCGTCATTGTTCTCCGGGGTGCCAGGAACTCCTGAACTGTTCTGGTCGTATGCCTGCCCAGCCACGACTCCGGTGTAGAGATCGTTGATCACGGTGAACGCGCCGCCGTTGCTGATCGCGCTCGTACCGGAACCCAAATCCTCGCCTGGAGTACCGACTGCGGCATCAACTCGGGTTGAGGTCCCGGCGATCAGGCCGAGCGTGATCGCCTCGCCGAACCGATCGCCGGCCTCAGCTGCCCCGGGAATCCCAGCAGATTCTTGATCAACAGCCCTTGGGTCGTTGAGGCCGGCGGTAAAGAAGCCCACCCATCCGGCGTCGTTCTGCCCGGAGACATTGCCGCCCGGAACCCCGACAGCCACCATTGGCAAGTCGGCGCCCAGCTCATTGGTCGCATCTATCGCAGACCCCAGTTGATCACCAGCTGTAGCGGTGCGTCCAAAGGAATCCTGGGTCAGCTGTGTCGAGGCCTTGCCCTTGCCGAGCCCACTTGAGGAACCCCAGATGACCTGTGCCAGCCCCGAATCGGCCTGGCCTGAGATGTCCTCGTATGGTGTGCCGACGAGCAGGTCGGTGTAGCCATCGTTATCAACATCAGCGGCCGCCACCGTTGAGCCGAATCGGTCTCCGGCCGAGGCGGTGTTGCCCACATTGCCCGAGCCCTGCACTAGAGTGTCGACCGACCCGCCGCCGATCGTGCCGCTATTGCCGTACATCACCGTGATCTGCCCTGCGTCGGATACACCTCCCGGATCTGCGTAAGGATCGGCAACCACTGCATCGGAGAAGCCGTCACCGTTGAAATCTGACGAAGCGCCCTTGACCGCCGACTTCGGCTGCAGCTTGATCATCTTGGCCACCGACGGGACACCCGCATCATCGGTGATAAAGAGCATGTAGTAGCCCGCAGGCGCGATGTTGGAGTTCGCTGGCGCGGTGGCTTTAAGCGTGTCGCCTGAGGCGGTGAAGGACAAAGGTATGTAGCGCTGTCCTTGGTCCTGGCTGTGAGTGGCCGCTCCGAGGCGTACCAGCCCAACCTTGGCAATCGATCCGGCCTGCGCTGAACTGATGTCGAAATCTTGTCCATAGGTAGCGGTGCTCGGTACGGAGTTGATCACCGGTCGGGTCGCCCGCTGCCCACTGCCGTCCTTCTTGAATAGGTAGGGCGGCTCGAAGTACTCGATGTTCTTCTCGAGATATCCCAGGCTGACGCAAGAAGCGCAGACTCCGCCGCCGCCGGTGAGTACCCGGCCGTCGGGAAGTAGCGTGGCGCTGGAGTGGTATTGCCGGACGCGGCTGGCGCCCGACAAAACTGTCCAGTTCCCTGTCGCTGGATCCCAGCGCTCGGCGGCGAACACCGGATTATTAAGATCAACGTTTGCGTTGGTCGCCTTGCTCATTCCGCCGGTTGCGAGCACGCTACCGTCAGCCAGGATGGTGAGGTTGTGTTGCCGCCGGCCAACTGACATGGAGGCGGTGGAGCCAACCGTGGTAGTGGAGCCGTTGACGCCAACGAGGACCGCCGTCTTGGTCGGTACATGGCTCTGGCCGCCTTCGGTTATGTCGCCGCCCCCGGCGACCAGCACCTTACCTATGTCGTAGGTGGCAAAGCCGCCATAAGTGCGGGCGATGCCATCCCGTGCCTTTGTGGCCGTAATCGCTCCGGTCCCGCTGGTATCGATGGTGTTCATCTGGGTCGCGGGACCCATCAACTCGACCTGTCCATTCGGACGCGTAGTCAAGAAGGCGTACAACCGATCGCTGTACCCGCTGGCGTTGGTCAGCCGGCGAAGTTTTCCATCGGTCTGGTAAACCTCGGGGATTGCCTGACCGCCGCCGACGATCACTGCTTCGTTGTTGCCCAGAGCCTGGACTGCGGGATACCAGCGGGCGGCCGCCATGTCCGGCCCACGGCTCCACGTCTCGTTCTGCCAGTTGAAAATGTGGGTCTGCACGATGCCGTCCAGCGCAGCATTCTTGTTTCCGCCGGCCACCAGCACGTTGCCATTTGCGAGCTGGGTGTATCCAGCGCAGAAGATGTTGTAGCCCGAGACGTCCCTACGGTTGTACGTGTTTGTCGTGGGATCCCAAACCATGGCGCGAGTGAAGTTATTGGTTGGCATCTGCTCTGGTGCGCTTTGACCCACCGAGTCCCACATCAGGACCTTGCCGTTCGGCAAGACGGCCTGGAAGATCGGTACGACGCCGACCTTGCTTCCTTGGTCCGTGGGGATCACCGAACTCCAGGATCCGCCCTGGCCCGGATCCTGAGCCGCGGCAGCGGAGACTCTCGCGTTGGGCACCGTCTGCTCGTCGGACCGGCGGCCGGGAGTGTGTCCGGTCTCCTTCTTGATCTTGGTCGCGTTGGCTTTGGTGTCCTTCTCGATCTTCTCGATCGAGGTGCCAGCAAGATCTTGCTTGGCATGCTCAGCGTCGGTCTCATCACCATCGCCCGGATGGGCGGCCGCTATGCCGACTCCGGTGCTGACACTTGTGATCAGACCCAACAGTCCAGCCAATGCGCTGGCGCGCCAATACCTGCGCTGCATAACTGCATTCCCCCCGAACGCCGAAGCATATGTCCGGGCTCAGTATGCAGCGATCAAGCGTGCGCCACTTGGATTTCGGCCGAATTGTGCCGGATCGGGTGCTAAATGGTTGGGGCTCGGGAAATCGATTTGTCGCGTTCAAGCGCGACGGCCGCGCACCATCTCGACCACTTCGCGCAGGGTTTGTGAGAGGCCCACAAGCCGTTCATTCTCGGTGCGATGCCACTCGTTATGAAGGGACACCTTGTCCGCAACTAACAGGACCCCACACACATCGCAGCCCACGGTGCCGCCAGGAACATCAGTCATGGCTAAGAGCGTGCCGCCTCACGCGGCGGCCAGTCAACTGCGTCCATTATTGACTGACTTCGCGGTAACGTGATCATCATCGATGATCATTAGGCCCGAAAGATCAAAGTAGGGAGCTGTCACTGAGTACTCCGGATGACTCGACGATGGTGCCGAGAAGGCTTCGGCCCGGCCAAAGGGCGGAGGTCTGGATCGCCGAAGTGGAGCGTGGATCCGCCGAACTGCTGTACTCCACCGACACGCTGCTGCTGGAGGCGCCTAATTGGGCTCCCGATGGCGGTGGGCTCCTGCTCAATGGAGACGGGTTGCTGTGGCGGCTCGAGCTGGAGCCAGAGGCAGCGTTGCAGCTCGTTCCCATCGATGAGCTGCCGCCAATCAACAATGATCACGTCCTCGACGCCAAGCACGGCCTGATCTACCTATCCGCGAACGACGGCCACATCTACGTCGCACCGGTCGAGGGCGGTACGGCGAAGCGCATCACGCATGACCCGAGCCGCTATCACTTCCTGCACGATGTCGGCCCGAGCGCCATGCTGGCCTTCGTAGATATCCCTCGAGCAGATTTGTCGGTTCCCGGCCGGCTGGCACTCATTTCCACGGCCGGAGGTGAGACGCATTACCCGGACGCTGGAAGCAGTCACCTCGACGGCCCCGAGTATTCGCCCGATGGTGCGTGGCTGTATTTCAACACTGAGGAGTTCGCCAGCCGCCCGGGCCACGCCCAACTGGCTCGTATGCCCAGTGAGGGCGGCCCCATCGAGCGCCTCGTGGACTCGGAGTCGGTCGACTGGTTTCCGCACTTGTCGGCTGACGGCGAACTTGCGAACTACATCAGCTTCCCGCCGGGCACCCTTGGGCATCCGGCGGACCTGGACGTAGAGGTGCGGGTGATCCGCACGACAAATTGGCGCGACATCGTGTGGCAGTTCCCACTCTTTGGCGGGCAGGGAACCATCAACGTCAATAGCTGGTCGCCGGACAGTCGTCGGTTTGCCTTCGTGGCGTACCCGCTGGAGCAGGCGTGACAGGATGATCGAGCCCGGGATTAAGTCACTGAGCGTGGCTCTCGGCTGAAAGTTCGACGTCTATTACGGCCTGAAGGAGCGATGAGGTGCAGGGCGTCCTGGCCGGATTCGCCACGATCACCATCGTCATCGGCCTCGGCTTCCTGCTCGCCCAGCTGAAGATTCTCGATGCTACCGCGCAAGGCGTACTGACGCGGGTGGCATTCTATGTCGCCAGCCCGGCTCTCATGATCACCGTGTTGGGCGGCACGGATATCCACCGATTGTTCTCAGCAAATTTGATCGCCTCGCTTGGCAGCGTGGCGGTGGTTGCGACCACCGCCGTCGTCCTGGCCCGACTGCTCTGGAAGCGCGAAGCCGGTGACACTGTCATCGCGGCCTTCTCTGCTGCCTATGTCAACGCTGCCAATCTTGGCCTGCCAATCGCCGCATACGCGCTGGGCGATGCCGCGTTAGTCGCGCCGATGCTGCTGGCCCAGTTGGTGATCTTGCAACCGAGCGGTCTGGCAGTGCTCGACACGATCACCTATGTACCCGCCCCAGACACGTCCGCGCGGCGGCTGCTGCTCATCCGGCTTAGCCAGCCATTCCGCAATCCGCTCGCGGTGGGATCCCTGATCGGATTGATCCTCGCTCTCACCGGGATCAAGCTGCCGGTCATCATCAACGCGCCACTGACCCTCGTTGGGGGCATCGCCGTGCCATCGATGCTGCTCGCGTACGGCATCTCACTCCGACTCGGACCTCCACCCGGCGCCGGCGAGCCAACGATCCAGATCGCCACCCTGGCGACGCTCAAGCTGGTTGTGCAACCGATCGTGGCCTACCTCATCGGTGCATACGCGGTGGGACTAGCCGGTCATAACCTGCTTGCGGTTACCGTGATCGCCGCGCTGCCCACCGCGCAGAACATCTTCACCTTCGCCCTGCGTTATGACCGCGGCGTGATCTTGGCGCGGGACATGATCTTCGTGACGACGCTGCTCTCGGTGCCGGTGATCTTGATCATTACCTGGCTGCTGGCTTAGTCGGTCTTACGGTCTCAAAGATCTTTGCGCCAACGCCGGCGCAGGGCATAGGCAGCCTCTTTTGGTTGCCGATCGCGGGTGAAAACACCTTTCTTATTGCCGCCGACGCGCATGATTCCGGAGGTGGTGGCGAAGTCGGCAAAGTTCCACACTTGTTCGCCGACGACGGCATCGATGCGGTCAAAGACCCGGTGGTTCATATCCAAATACTCAACCTGGTACTCCTCGGTCCACGGGCTTGCCGCAACGAGGGAGCGCAGTCCGGGGTAGGTGTCGGCTCCGTACTCGGTGATGATGATCGGCTTGCCTTCGCTGGCCCAGCCTTTGAGCTCCTCCTCCCAGGCCAGCTCCGCTGCGTCGAGATCGCCGGTGTTGACATACCAGCCGTAGTAGCGGTTCAACATCAAAACGTCACCGAACTGGGAGACCCGGCACTTCCCATGAGGTGCCAGCATCACGTTGACGAATCCGACAGGCCGCGTCGGATCGGCCTGCCGGGCCACGTCGAACAGCGGCTGGAAGTACTTCTCCGCACCCTCGGTGTCCGATTCCGGCTCGTTCGCGATGCTCCACAAGACCACGCTCGGATGATTCTTGTCCCGGGCGATCAACTCCCGAATGGCCTGCGCATGCACCTCCCGGGTCGCGTCATTGGCGGTCTCAGGCGAAAACGTCTGATAACCCTGCCCACCGAAGATGCCGCCGCCCAGGCCCATGTTCAAGCCGACCGCGGCCGTCTCGTCGATGATCATGACGCCCTGCCGGTCGGCGTAGTCGAGAACGTCTTCTGAGTAGGGATAGTGCGATGTTCGGAACGAGTTGGCGCCGATCCACTTCAGCAGCTCGAAATCGTGTACCAGGTAGGCATCGCTGTGGCCCTTGCCGACCACCGGGATGTCCTCGTGCTTGCCGAAGCCGGTGAAATAGAACGGTTCGCCGTTGATCAAGAACCGGATTCCGTCGACTTTGACGGTGCGTACGCCGACGCTTTGGTGGTAGCTGTCGACGACGTTGTCCCCGCGTACCAGCTGAATCTCAAGATCGTAGAGGTAGCCATCTCCTGGTGCCCATTTGTGCACGTTTGGCACGCGCAACGTTCCGCTCGATCCTGTGTTGGTGGTGATCTCGGTTCCCTCGGCGTCCCGCAAGATCACCCTCGTCTCGACATCGTCGGTTCCCGCCGCGTCGACTGTGTACTCGATTACGCCGTTATTGCCGTCGAGGTCGGTGGTAACTGTGACGTCGCTGATGTAAGTCGGATCGGTGGCATAAAGCCAAACGGTCCGGTGGATTCCGGCGTAATTAAAGAAGTCGTGCCAGTAGCGCTGCCGTTTACCGGCCGGCGTGTCTTCGATGACGCCTGGTGGGATTGATTGCCAATGCAGTGTGTTATTGATCAACGCCGTAATGCGCACCGGCTGCCCGGCGGTGACATGGTCGGTGATGTCGGCTTCGAATGGGGTGTAGCCGCCCTCATGCGACACCACTTCGACGTCGTTGACCCAGACGGTCGCCCGGTGGGTGGCCGACTCGAAGTGCAGCACGATGCGTCGTCCCTGCCAGCCCTGCGGCACCCAGACACTGGTCTGGTACCAGATGTCGCCGAAGTAGTCGCGAACCGTCGCGTCGGCTGCAATGTCGTTGAAGCTGGCCGGCACCGCCATCTGTCGGGATTCGGGCAAAGACTGGCTGAACCAACCCGCCGAGCGGCCCTCGCCGTCGGGGTCCAGCCTGAACTGCCATAAACCATTCAGGCTCTTCCGTTCGCGGGTACTGGTGTCTTGAGGTCGCAGCATGAAAGCTCCTTTTTATTGGGTCACGACTCCGCGAGGGGGGCTGTGGCATCGACTGGTTCCACGGCGGCGCGGTCGTCCTTGATGCCTTGGCGGGCGTGGAGTTCCCTAACGATCTCCCGGAAGCGGGTGTCGGTGAGGGGATAGGCGAGGAAGATGAGGCCGCCCAGGAGTGCAAAGATCGCTGGCCCGAGACCCACCAGCCCCCGGATCGTGAGGAGGGCGGAGTCAGGTTGTTCTGGCGCTTTGGCAACGAAGCCGCCGAAGGCGAGCGCGTAGCCTGCGACTGCGCCGGCAACGGCCTGGGAAACCTTGCGGAAGAAGGAGTAGATCGCATAGGTGGCGCCCTCGGTCCGTTTGCCGGTCTGGTATTCGCCGTACTCAACCGCGTCGGCCTCAAAGGCGAAAAGCAACGACATCGACAGGTTCTGGAAAAGGCCGAAGACGAAGAACGACACAACCACGATCGGCAGGCTCGCCGGGATGAAGAAGATCCAGGTGCCGATCACGATAAGACCCAGCGCCCCGATCAAAAACGTCTTCTTTTTGCCGATCCGGGCAACGAACCTGGGCACAATAGGCACCGCTACGAAAGTGGACAGCGACGTGGCCAGGACCATCCAGATCAGCTGCGTCGAGTTGCCGAGGATGTAGGCCGCGTAGTAGGCCTGGGATGCCTGTAGTCCAAAGACCCCGGTGAGAAAAACCAGGTTGGAAACACACAAGATCAGCAGTGGCCGGTTTTGCCTGACCGTGTCGACGGTTTCCTTGATCGTCACCGGTTTTGACTCGTGGACTACTTGCTCCTTGGTGTTGAAAAAGCAGAGCAGGTAGAGGGCGTACCCAATGACGGCGAAGATGATGGTCACTATCGTCAGGAAGGTTTGCAGCTGATCGGGCTGGGTCCTGTACCGGGTGATTTGCGGAGCGATCACCACGACGAGAACCAAAATGCCGAGGATCGGTCCCACACTGCGCCAGATCCCAAGCCGGGAGCGCTCCACCGGATCCTGTGTCATCGCAGTAGCCAGGGAGCCGTATGGGATGTTGGTTAGGGAGTACAGGAAGCCCAGCAGCGCGTAGGTGATGTAGGCGTAGATGTACTTGGCGGTCGTGCTGTCGAAGTTTGGGACGGTGAACAAGGCGACACTTGACAGCAGTAGCGGGAGTGAGGCGAACAGCAGGTATGGCCTGAACTTGCCCCAGCGGGATCTGGTGATGTCGACGAGGCGCCCGGCCGCGAGGTCAGCGAAGGCGTCCCAGACTCGTACGACCAGGAACATCGTCGCAATTGCCGCTGGATTCAGACCCACAACGTTCGTGTAGTAGATGAGCAGGAACAGCGCCTGCAGCGAGAAAGCCAAGTTGTTCGCTAGGTCGCCTGCCGCGTAGCCGAGATAGTTGCGTAGGGTCAACTTCTTCATCGAAGCTCCTTTGCTCGATCAGAAGGTTGGGGTCCCGGGCGTTAGGCGGTGGGTTGAGTGGCTCGCGCGGCTTTTGCCCGATACGCCGCCACGATCACATCGACAGCCATATCAAGGTCGAGGACCCCTGTATTGACGACAAGGTCATAGCGATCAATGCTCATGGGGTTCCAGTAGTAAAACTTCTCTGACATCTCGGCTCGTGCCCAATCCTCGTTGCGCTGTCGCCGTGTCGCGTGGGCCAAGTCGAGTCCCTCCTCCTTGGCTGCGCGGGCGATGCGGACCTCAACCGGAGCGTCGATCTGCACATGCAGCGCCGTCGGGATGTCGCCGAGGATGAGGGCACCATTGCGGCCAAGGATCACCACCCCACGAGCGCCCGCCTCCTTTACGAGCCGGGTGTTCTCCTCGACCATTTCGGCATCCTGTGCCTGTGCCAACGGGATGCTCGCGTCGTCTAGTACCGTCGCACTGGGTGCAAAGCGGCCGAGGAACCGGGCCAAGCCGCTGCCTTGATCACCGGTTCTTCCCCCGCCCGGATACTTAGCGCTTTCGATGTCGGCGGAGGAAAACGCCTGATCCATCCACTCAACACCGAGCGCATCGGCAACCCTTGGCCCGATGTATCGGGCGCCAGCGCCGTACTTTTCAAACAGCGTGACGACGGGTGCAGTCATCTCGCCCCCTTCAGATGGGCGCGCGAAAATGAGAGATGATCTTGACAGTCAAGCAGCCCGCTTCGTCTGGCGCAATGACAGCAGCTGGGTGGCATGACTCGAGCTTCTCACCGGTTGCTGGCTTCTTATAACGGTTGGTCCGCTAGCCACGAGCCGTCGTCGAATTGGCGCTCGCGATCTTGGATCCATTCGATGATCTGGCTGAGGTGCAAGCCATAGACCGGCCCACCGGTGGCCGAGTACGTCTCCAAGCGTCGCCGAGCGCGGCCGATGAGGCGCAGCGCGCCGATCCGGTTGCCTCGTTCGGCGTGAGTGATGCCGACGCATAGCTGAGCCAGTCCCTGCCAGAGTTCCCGCTCCGAGTCCGGACCTGCTTTCCAACGAGCCTCGTACACCTCGTGGGCCGAGAACGGCCGGCCCTCGGCAAGCAACTCGTGCGCGTAAGAGATTGTCGCCATCGGTGGCAAGGGCTCCTCGGACACGGGCTCGACGCCTTCGCTGTCGTAGGAGAGTGGGCGACCGAGTCGATCCCGTGGGCGCGCCTGCCGCGCTCGCCCTTGTAAGTCACGATCACGTTCCCGCAGCTCATGCTGATCAGCGTCCGCCGCGGAGACGTCCATGGCCTCCAGTTGATCTTGACTACTGGTACGCCCGGCCAGAAACTCTGCGACGCGTGGATCGGTGGCGACGAATCGATCAGCCTCCTCACCGTCGTCGCAGCGGTAGAGGCCGACGGTAACTGCGTCGCGGTCGCGGCCGAGTACGCGCCATACACCACCCGCGTCTTCCCATCGGCGCAGCTGAGCGACAAAATCCGGGCTCTTCCATTTCATTTGGGCTCCATGGCACCTGTATACCCCTCGACGACCTAGGCCGACTCCCGCCGCAAAGTCGTCGCCTTGACCGGATCCTTCGGCCGTAACGTCATTGAGGACGGACCGGGCTCCACCGGTGCGCCGGTCAGATGGACGCGCCAGGTCCGGCCGAGCTCGGCCAGCACCGTCGCGGCCTCCGCCCAGGCGAACTGCTCGCCGATACACATCCTGGGTCCTGCGCCGAATGGCAGGAAGGCACCCCGCGGCTGGCCGGGCGCCTTCGGATCGAAGCGATCGGGCTGCCCAGGCTCGCGGCGCAGCCAGCGGTGCGGCCGGAACTGGTCGGGTTCGACCCACCATCGGGTGTCGCGATGCAGCAGCGCCGGGCTGATCAAGCACATGGTTCCCGCCGAGATCGTGCGCCCGCCCAGTGCTAGCGGCTCCAGGACGCGGCGGCTGAACAGCCAGGACGGCGGCCAGAGGCGGAGTGTCTCGGCGAGCACGGCCGTGGTCAGGGGGAGGGTTGCCGACGGCAGCGTCACCGGCTGGTCCGCAGGTCGGTCCTCCATCTGGGCGTCCCACTCGGCCTCCAATTCGGCGCGTACGGCCGGTGCCTGGTCGACAGCTGCGAGCGCCCAAGTGAGTGCCATGGCGGTGGTTTCGTGCCCGGCCAGCAGCAAGGTCATCACCTGGTCACGGACTTGCCTATCAGTGAAGTCTGGTTGACCGACCAGCAGGCCCAATACCGTCGATCCTTCCGGCGACGCAGCAGTCCGACGCCGCAGCAGGTCATCGACGACGCTATTGAGTTCAGCCTTGGCTCGGCGTACGCGCCGGGCGGTCGGCAGCGGCGAGCGGAGTAACAAGACACCACCGGGAGCCATTGCGAGCCGGAAGCCGGCGAGCAAGTCGGCCAGCGCCCTCGTGATCTGCGGCGCTGAACCGCGGAGGTCGGAGCCGAACAGCGCCGAACCAACTCCGTCCAGCGTTAGACCGGACATCTCTGCGACGAGGTCGATTTCGCCGCCATCGGACCACCGGTCGGCCGCGCGTCGCGCGGCGGCTGCGAAGACCCCCAGGTAGCCCGCGATCCGTTGTGGATGAAACGCCGCCTGAAGCGCACGACGCTGCCGCATGTGCGCCTCTCCCTCGCTGGTCAGCAGGCCATCGCCCAGCAGTATCCGGGCGCGTTCGAGTCCGCGGCCCTTTCGGGTACGCCGGGGATGGACGGTCAATAACTCCCACACCTGAGCCGCATCGTCCATCAGCAGCACGCGCTCGGGCCCGACTCTGAGCGGGGCGTCGCTTGCGCCGCCGGCCGCGAGCAAGTCGAGGAAGTCGATCGGCGAGCGCCGGAACGCTCGAACTAGCGCCAGGTTGTCCTGCAGTGACCGCGCTGATCCGGTACGCGAGCCCGTGACTCTAACGCTGTTCTGGTCGGTGACCATCCTGTCGATATTCTGCCTTCTTCTGCTAAGTAAGGAACTCCGGCACATGTCCTCCATGTATGCAAACGAACTCGATACACCTGCCCCGCTGGCAGAGCGTCCCCTGCAGTGGCGAACGGCTCCGAAACCTGAGCCGGCCGAGCGCCAACTCCTCATTGAGGTGGCTGGCTGCGGTGTCTGCCGATCAAACCTTCACATGATCGAGGGCGAGTGGGTCGATGCAGGCGTCCCGGCCATCAGCCCGATCGTCCCTGGCCACGAGGTCACGGGACGCGTCGCTGAACTGGGTGCCGGCGTCAGCGATTTCGCTATTGGCGACCCGGTCGGCGTGCAGCCGCTGTGGTGGACATGTGAAGAGTGCGAGTTCTGCACCAGTGGACGTGAACATCTCTGTCATGAGCGCAAGATCACCGGCGAGCACGTCGACGGAGGCTACGGGGAGTACATGCTCTGTTACGCGGCGCACACCTATCACGTCCCAGAGAACCTTGATCTCGTAGAGAGGCCGCCCCGCTGCTCTGCCCCGGTATTACGGCGTATGGGGCGGTCGACAAGCTCACGATCGGTCCCGGCGACACCGTCGCGGTGTTCGGACTCGGCGGCGTCGGCCATATGGCCGTCCAGTTCGCCGCCCTCATCGGCGCTGAGGTAGTAGCCATCGGGCGTAACGATGATCATCTCCAGGTCGCACGGGAGCTCGGTGCGACCCGTGCAATCAACTCGTCAGACCGCTCCGCTCTGGACCAGTTTGCGGAGGCCGCGGATGCAGTGATCAGCTTCGCTCCCTCCAATGTGGTCACTGAGCAGGCGCTTGGGGCTCTAAAGTGGGGCGGCACGCTGGTCATTGGAGTTCCGCTGACCGTGTCTGGACTCCCCTTCAACAGGGAACAGATGATCAAGCCCTCGCTCCTTGGCAACCGCGAGCAGATACGTACGGTGCTTCAGCTCGCCGCGGAGGGCAAGGTGCGTACCGTCGTGGATCGCTTCCCGATGGAGCAGGCGACCGAGGTCCTTGAAATGCTCGCCAGCGGCAAATTGCGCTCCCGCGGCGTTCTGGAGAAGCTTCCAAGCTGAGAAAGCTTGACGACGCGTTGATACAACCATATGGTTGTATCAAATGCAGATAGCACCGCCTGACTTCGACCGCATGTTCGGCGCCCTCGCCGACGCCACGCGGCGCGACATCGTACGCCGCGCGATCGTTGGTGAAGAGGGCGTGGCAGAGCTCGCCGGGCACTACCCAATGAGCTTCGCGGCGGTTCAGAAACATATCGCCATCCTTGAGCGGGCCGGCATGGTCACCAAGGAGCGCATCGGGCGGCGCAAGGTCGTCCGCACCAACCTCGAGAGGCTGCGTGTCGTTCGCCGCCTGCTCGATCAGTACGAGGAACTTTGGCGTGGCCGGGTTGCCCGCATGACCGCGCTCGTTACCGATGACAGCAGGGAACAAGACCGCATGACCGCACTAGTCACCGACAACACGAAGGAGCAAGACCGATGACCGTTACCGGCGTCCGCAAGAACCCCGAAACGCTGACCATGACACTCGACGCTGAATTCGACGCTTCGCTCGAGCGGGTGTGGCAGCTCTGGGCCGACCCGCGCAAGCTCGAGCGCTGGTGGGGCCCACCGACCTATCCCGCGACGGTGACGGCGCACGACCTGCGATCCGGCGGTCGGGTCGAGTACCACATGACCGGGCCCGAGGGCGACCAGCCGCACGGCTACTGGGAGGTCCTCGAGGCAGACGCGCCGCGTCGGCTCGTCTTCCGCGACGGCTTCGCCAGTGACGACGGCACGCCGATCTCGGATATGCCGATCAACGAGGTGCGCGTGGCGATCAGCGAGGCCGGCGGCGGACAAACGCGGATGTCGATCGAGAGCGTCTTCCCCAGCGCTGCGGCAATGGAACAGCTCATCGCCATGGGCATGGAGCAGGGCCTCACAGAGGCGGTCGGTCAGATCGACGCGATCTTGGCCGAGGATGTCACCTCCCCAACCGGTCGATGAGGTCGGCAGCCCCGCGCAGTCAATACGATGAGATCCCATAAGCATCCCGAGGAAGGAAATTGTGACTACCACTACCCAGGTGACGACCCACACCCTGGACACCCCCGGCGCCACGCTGACGTACGACGTTCGCAACAAGGACACCAATACCGGGGACGCAAATACGGAGCCGGTCTTGGTGCTGATCGGTTTCCCAATGGCGGCAGCCGGCTTCGGCACTCTGGCGAACCACTTCACCGACCGCACAGTCGTGACGTACGACCCACGCGGATCCGAACGCAGCGTCAAGACCGATCCCACGCGCCAGGCAACGCCTGACGACCACGCCGACGATCTGCATCGGCTCATTCAGGCGATCGGCGGAGGGCCGGTCGACCTGTTTGCCACCAGTGGGGGCGCGGTCAACGCTCTCGCCCTGGTGTCGAAGCACCCGGAGGATGTGCGAACCCTCGTGGCACATGAACCGCCCCTCGCGTCCATTCTTGATGACCGTGAGCATGCACTCACGGCATGCCGCGCGGTCTACGAGAGCTACCAGCAGCGCGGGTGGGGCGCCGGCATGGCGCACTTCTTCACCGTTGTCGGCCATCGCGGGCCGTTCACTGCGGACCTTGTCAGCCAGCCGGCTCCCGACCCGGCGGCGTTCGGCATGCCAACCGAGGACGACGGCTCCCGGACCGATCCGATGCTCGGCGAAAGCATCGTCACCATCACCCACTACGAGCCCGACTTCGAGGCGTTGCGTGCGGCATCCACGGGGATCGTGGTGGCGGCCGGTGAGAAGTCAGAGGGTGAGCTGGCGAACCGCGGTGCCTATGCCGCGGCCGAGCGGCTCGGTGTCGAGCCGGTGGTCTTTCCGAGTGACCACGGCGGATTTCTGGGCGGCGAATACGGCCAGACCGGTGAGCCGGACGCATTCGCCGAGAAACTGCGCCAGGTGCTTAGCGAGGCGGAGGAGAAAGAGGCCGGATAATGCAACTCGCGGTTACGACGTTTCTCTCGGTCGACGGCGTTTACCAAGGCCCGGGCGGCCCTGAGGAGGACCGCCGGGACGGCTTCGACAGAGGCGGCTGGCTGGTCCCGCACTTCGATGAGGCAACTGGTCAATTCATGGACGAGGTCTTCGGAGAGGTGGACGCCTTTCTCCTTGGCCGCCGGACGTACGAGATCTTCGCGGCCTCGTGGCCGAACGCCACCGATCCAAACGACGCGGTGGCGAAGGCCCTCAATACGCTGCCCAAGTACGTGGCGTCGAGCACCCTCACTAACCCGGAATGGGCCAACACCACGGTTCTCGAGGGTGACCTCGCCTCCGCAGTGCGGAGCCTCAAGGAGCGCGACGGCCGCGAGCTCCAGGTGCACGGCAGCGGCAAGCTCGTCCAGTTCCTCCTCGCCAACGACCTCGTCGACCGCCTGAACCTGCTCGTCTTCCCGGTGATTGTCGGTGCGGGCCGGCGCCTGTTCCCGGACCGCGGGATAGCGACCGGCCTGGCACTGGAGGACTCGCGTAGCACACCATCCGGCGCCGCAATCTCGGTGTATCGGCCCAGTGGACGGCCGGAATTCGGATCGATCGAGGTGACCTGAGCACCAGCAGTCGCCGTAGTGCCGCGCCGATGATGGAACAGCGTTACCGTTTCCGGCGTGACCACGTTCGCGGTGCTCGGCAGCGGCTGGCGGGCGCAGACGTTCCTCAAGGTGGCCCGTGAGCTAGGCACCATCCACTGCGGAGGAGTGGTTGTGCGTACGCCGCGGAGCCTGGACGTACCGACCTTTACGTCCTTGGACGCGTGTCTGCGCGAAGTCAGCGTCGACTTTGTACTGACCGCTACGCCGCGGGCCGTTACGCCGACCTTCATTGACGAAGCTGTCGACAGGGGTCTGCCGGTGCTGGCCGAAACCCCGCCCGCTCCCGATCTTGCAAGCCTTCGGGCGCTGTGGTCGGCGGTGGGTGACTCGGGGCTCGTCCAAGTGGCCGAGCAGTACCCGATGATGCCCTCGCATGCTGCCCGGGCGGCCCTGGTGGACAGTGGTGCCATCGGCGCCCCGACTCAGGTGCAGGTCTCCTCGACGCAGCAGTACCACGCCGTTGCGCTGATCCGCGGTCTGCTGGCCGCCGGCCGCGGGCCGGTTTCAGTCCGAGCAACCCGCTTCACTGCGCCGCTGGTCAGTCCGTTGAGCCGCTCGGGTTGGACCGACGACGACGAGCCGCACCCGACAACTACGACGATTGCGACGCTGGACTTCGGGCATGGACGCTCGGGCGTCTACGACTTCACGGAGCAGCAGACGCGCAACCAGCTGCGGTTCCGGCGGCTCACGGTACGGGGATCGGTGGGCGAGCTGCATAACGACGAAGTGGTACGGATGACTGGTCCTCGCACGCTGGTGCGTACGCCTCTCGTGCGCCGGCAGACGGGGTACGACCTTGACCTGATCGGCTACGACACCGAACACATCTCCCTCGGCTCCGAGGTGCTGTATCGCAACCCCTATCCCGGTCGGCGCTGGATGGACGACGAGATTGCCATGGCCACCCTGCTGGAACGCACGGCGAGCTGGGTGCGGGGTGAGGGGCCGGAGCCGTACCCGCTGGCCGAGGGGGCCCAGGACCAGCTGGTCGCGCTGGCCATCGAGGAGTCCGCTGACAGTGACACCACAGTGACCACCTCTCGCGAGGCCTGGGGTTGAGCTCAGGCACGAGGGCCGGGTGCTACCACTCACTCGATTGCTTTATGTGTGGCCAGTCGTACCTCTTCAGTGTCGAATTTTCGGCTCAGGGTTCGCCTAGTGCTTCAGCTGGATCGGCGTAGGCCTGCATCCGAACGACCTGACCGTCCCGAATGGTGTAAACGTCCGCGACTGTCACGTCCTGGGTACTGCCGTCGAGCATCCGACCGGTGACATGGTGCACAATGACGATCTTCTCGCCGCGCCGATACGGGGTGGTCTCGGACGTAACGTCGGACCACATCGCGCGGGAGTTGCGGAGGTGTTCGGTAGCGGCGGCTGAGCCATCGTGTCGACCGCCGTTCGGAAACTCGTCGGGTTCAATCCATTCCACCTCGGGGTGGAGCGGACTCACTGCGGCGTCGATGTCGCCGCGTGCGTAGGCCTGGTAGGACCTCAACACCATGTCCACGTCCGGGTCCGAGCGATCTGCGGCAGAGCCTGCGTTCACGGGTGCCCCTCCCTGATGTTCCGATCTGAGGGCCCTGTCGGGTGAGCCGACAGTAACTCCGGCTCGGGTCGCCGCACGGGACCGTTCGCCACCGGCGTAGCCGCTGCGAAGGTAGGGCCGGCGGCCGCGTCTCGGCCGGCTCCTACTTCCGCTCCGCTGAATATCGAGGCGGATCGGCCGACACAGCGGAACTACCCACGCGATTTCGATCAAGTGCCAATAAGTTTGGGGCATATAGCGAGGGGAGTCATGATCACTCGTCCCGCGAGCGTGCTAGTCGTCGGTGCAACCGGCAGCATCGGACGTCTTGTTGTCGAGGAGTCGATCCGAGAGGGGTACCCGACGCGCGCTCTGGTGCGCGACCCGGACAAGGCCCGGCGGCTGCCAGCAGAAGCTGACATCGTCGTCGGTGATGTCACGCGGCCCGAGACGTTGTCGGCTGCGGTTGCCGGCATCGACGGCATCGTGTTCACCCTCGGCTCAGATGGCGCCGGCAAGACGGGGGCAGAGACCGTTGACTACGGCGGAGTACGCAACGTCCTGATCGCTCTTGGCGCCCGGCCGGCGCGCGTCGCCCTGATGACGTCGATCGGCGGCACCAATCGCACCGGCGCCTACAACCGCGCCACCGAGGCCCATGACTGGAAGCGTCGCTCTGAGCGACTGGTCCGGGCCAGCGGTCATCCGTACGCGATCGTGCGACCCGGATGGTTCGATTACAACCAGCCCGATGACCTGCGACTTGTCTTGTTGCAGGGCGACACGCGGCATGCCGGTGACCCCAGCGATGGTGCCGTGGCTCGGCGCCAGATCGCACAGGTCCTGGTTCGAAGCCTGGCCTCGGATGCAGCAGTGCGCAAGACGTTTGAGCTCATCGCTGAGCGTGGACCGGCCACGGAGGACTTCGACGCCCTGTTTTCACCGTTACAGGCAGATCCGCCGGGTTCGCTCGACGGCGCGTACGACGTCAAGAACATGCCACTAACAGACGAGCCGCAGCGGGTACAGGACGAGCTGCGCGAGCTGCAGGAATCGGTAGCAGGAGCGGCCGACCCGCTGACCGATCTTTGACTCTGTCTGGAGGACACTCCACTGTCTGACGCTGCCGACGGCTGATACGAGACTTGGCCACATCGGGACGTTTCGCAGCACAGACGTTGAAACGACCGTCCCCCTCCGCTTCCGGAAGGGTCGTCTCGCAGCACGGTCGTCGGAACGCTCACTGCTGGGCCGGAAGCTAGGCGTCGGCTTGCGAGTCAGATGGCCGCTGTCTACAGACTCAAAGGCCACTCACGAATGGGTGTGGGATCGCGCTATGTGATGAGAAGCACGACCCCGGAGATCACCAGCCAGAGTGACCAGGCGATGTAGGCAATCGGGATAATAGTGCCCGCAAGTTTCCAACCTCTCTCCTCGAAGCGGCCGACGAACTCCAGCGAGCCGAGCATGAGGCAGAGGCCGATTGCGATGCCAGGCCAGGCGAGCCAGGCGGGGAATGCCGAGGACTGGAGCATCGCAATTGCAACGAGCACGGTCCAGGCTCCGGTGAAGAGGTAGCCCAGGCACTCACCGATCGCGACGCCGAGGTAGGTGTGGAACGACTCGAAGACAACCACCGTCGCCTCACGCGTCGCCTCACTTGCTGCGGGATCGGCGTACTTCCTGGCCAAGATCGGGACGAGGAAGGGCCAACGGGCAAGGCCGAAGAACTGCACGACAGCCGCGAGGACGCCGACCACGGTCGCCGTAGGGACGATGGCCAGACCGTCCCGACCGAGTACTTGTCCGAGGAGGACGGCGAGCGGGGCAAGCAAGATTGCCGTCAGCATGAAGCCGTACCAGAGAAGTTTGAGACCAACCCCGCCCGCCTTGAAGCGGCTCAAGACCTCTCCGGTTGGACTGCGCAGGATGTTCGGGTAGTCGAAGTGTCGCCCGAGGAGGAAGAAGAACAGATTGAACGCCAGCGGCAGGATGATCAGGAGAGCAGCGGCGGCGTTTTGAACGGTCATTGAGTGGGTTGGGCTGTTCTCTCTCGGAACAACATCGCGAGCAGGAGCCAGGTCAGCAGTCCGAAGACTACCGATCCGCTAGCGCCGAAGTTGGTGAACTGGTCCTGAATGTTTTTCGTGATTACGTACGAGGTCACGAACCAGCCGAGTGCCCAGACTGGGGGGTTCGCGACCGCCCACCACAACGCGCCAGAGATCTGCGATTTTGCGAGCACCAAGGCCTGCAGCGCCCCGACACCGAGCCCGGTGACCGCACCCATGAGCAGGATGTCCCCTCGACTTATCCCGTAGTCGACGAGTGCCGCACCGGCGGTTAGGCCCGCGGCCATTCCGATGCTCGTGGCTGCTATCCAGAGCCACGACACCCACCGCCTGAGGACGAACCACTCAGCCGCTCCAATAACCAATCCCGCAATGAGACCCCCGAGCATCGCCGCCCCCACGGAATCGACTCCATCAACGACGAGATCGGCAAGATATCCACCGATCGGAAAGCTGATCAGAATCGCAATGGGCCAGATCCAGAGTCGACGCGTACCCGGCCTGTTGTCAGCTTCTGTCGTCAGTGGTTGAACGGCGTTAGTCATATCGATTCCCTTTCATGACTTGCTGAGTGACTATCGAGGCTCCCCGACAGCCGCCGACTGGCGGCCGCCAGGCAAAGAGTCAGGATCTGAGTAGTGATCTTGGTCGACTTCACCGTTGCTGAAGTCTTTGCGAGTGCCCTTGATCAGCAGCCAGAACATGAGTGCCGCTTCGCCGACGAAGGTGAACTGAGCGATGTTCATTGAGTAATCCGGGACAAGCACAGTGCCGAACCCGTCGACCAGGTATCCGAGCCCAGCGACGACAAGCAGGATGCCGAAGATCTTCGCCATGTAACCCGATCTGTATGCCAGGTAGCCGATCAGCATCAGATGAATGCCGAAGAAGATCAAGCCAACGAGCCAGATTGTGTTGTATGCCTCGACGGCGCGCATTGCTTGGGGCGGATCGCGGAGCAGGCCGAGCGCCACCACAAGCTGAATGATGCCCACCAGGAAGACCGCCGTATACGCGACTCTGAACAACGCTGCCATCATCGAGACGCCGCGACTCACAGGCTCGAACACTACGAACAGGGCGACGGCGACGATCATGTCGAGGACAGCTGTGAGGACCAGGCTTGCGATGCCCCATCGGAACAGCGCCTCGGAATTGAGGATGTCCTGCGTAGTCTTGGCCGCATCTCCCGGCGTAATGAGAGGTTGGACCGCGACGAAGTTGCCCAACGGGGCTAGGACCACGATCAATGCGAGGCCGAGCCCCGCAATCAGGCTGGCCGTACGCAGCGACCGAGTGTCGGGATTCATAGTTGTTATTCCTTAGATCTTGGGTGTGAATGAAGTGGCCGCACAACGGCGTCGGTGACCGTGGTGAGGCCGACCAGATCGGCGCTCACCTGCCAGAGTCGGACCGCCGTGGCCTGGTCATAGCTGGGCCCGGAGGACTTCTTGGGATGGCTATTGGCGAAGTACCGGCCGGTCACCTGTCCGAGTTCAGGCGCGGAAGCCAAGTGGATTGAGGTGGCGGCGCCTTGAGCCGGGGATTTCATGAAGGGCCGCACAAAGGGGATGAATATCCGCTGGACAGTGGCGGGATCCTCGGCTCCGAAGGATGTGCTCACTACGCCCGGGTGCAGCGCGTTGGCCGTGACCGAGGTGCCCTTGAGCCTTCTGGCCAGCTCGTAGCTGAATAGCACGTTCGCCAGCTTGGACTGGCTGTACGCCCGTGCCCCGGAGTAGGACTTCTCACCCTGGAGGTTGCTGAAGTCGATACGTCCGGTGGTCTGCGCGTTGGACGAGACCGTCACCACACGGGCTGAGGCGCTCTGCTTCAGCCTTTCCAGCAGCAGGTTTGTGAGCAGGAACGGTGCGAGATGGTTGAGGGCGAAGGTGCGTTCGAGCCCGTCTGCGGTGACGTGCCGGGTGTCGAAGTACGCGCCGACGTTGTTGATCAGCACATGGATCCGAGAGAGGCTCTGCAGTACTTCTTCAGCCAGCTCTCGTACCTCCGACTGGGAGGACAAGTCTGCGATGAAGAGGTCCACCCGCCCGCTACCGGCCGCACGGATCTCCCGAGCCGCATCCTCAGTGCGTACGCGATCTCGGCCAGTGATCGCCAGGTGGGCACCCATCCGGGCCAGACCCAGCGCGGTAGCCAGACCAATGCCACTCGTGGCACCGGTGATCAGCACTGTCCTGCCGGCCATCGACTCCATCAGGGTCGGTCACTGACTGCGCGAGTACGATCCGAGCGCCACGGATCTCCCGGCTTCGTGACGTAGTGCGTGATCACGTAACGCCAGGGAATGACGGCGAGCACAATCAAGACAACCAGGCAGGAATAGAACACCTTCAAAGTGGCCGGATCTATCTGATTGGCGAGCCACAGCGGCAGTACGACGACGGCCACCCAGATGAGCTTCCACGCTAATTCGAACAGCAGTATGGGCAGCATCTGCAGCGGGTAGCGAAGCCCTAAGAACGCAAGGAGCGACAAGGCCACCAGCATGCACGTCTCAACCCCCTCAAACAGGGGCCAGGGCCGATCATGGTTAATGATCAACGGCCACTTCGTCAGAGCCAGCCCGACGGCGACCACGAGATAGCCGAGCCTGAGGAAGTACAGGCGCGGCAGCGACACTTCGGCCGCCGTGGGTGTGCTCTTGGGATCGTTCGGTCGTGCCGTGCTATCTGCCTGGTAGCGCGGTGAGGCGCTCGTGGTTGATTTCATTGGGGAGCTCCCTCAAGTGGTAGTGCCTGCAGGCATGCCCTGATACCTCAGGCAGGTGTAGTGACGAGGTCGGTTCTTGTGATGGGGCCGTCGGGCTCTGTGTCTCCGGGCTCGTGCTGGCCCTGATCGAGACGGAAGGGCGGATATTCGTCTCGCATCAAGGCCACATAGGTGATGACGCGGTAGAGCCAGCGGTTGAGGCCCAAGACGAAATCGAAGAGCCCCTGGGGGTACCTCTTGGTGAATAAGAGGAAGAACCCGCCGATGACGACCAGCAGCCCGAGGATTGAGATCCCAGCAGTGCTTTCATAACTAGATGTGGAGTCGTTTCTCATCGTTTCCCACCAGAACGGGATGTTGGCGGTGAACAGGGCGACGATGATCAGTTGCGGGATGGCCAGCAGCCAGGACTTGACCAGGACCAGCCCACGAGAGAGGTGTTCGGGATACGCGACATCGAAGTCGGCCGGGTAGTCCGCGCGGGCCAACGTAAAGGGTGGGTAGCGGTCGGTGCCGAGGGCGCTGTAGGTGTAGAAAGCGACCCGCCAATTCCAGC
>Ga0307291_1000079_pt1 | contig 23947 bp, 22 predicted proteins | sample ER_DNA_148_FD_194474 | JGI IMG/M metagenome (GOLD analysis project Ga0307291, IMG submission 194474) | Bulk soil microbial communities from the East River watershed near Crested Butte, Colorado, United States - ER_DNA_148 | ecosystem: Environmental > Terrestrial > Soil > Floodplain | place: USA...
GGAGCCGGAGGCGGCCGTATGAGCACGCTACGCGTCCAGTTTGGCTGGAGACCTCGGACTGGAATTCATCTTCCGGTCCAACGAACCGCTCACGAGGTTGGTCAATGAGCACTCTCGCCGTCGCCGCCCGACCCGTTACGCGCCTGACCACACCGAAGGCCTTCGGTGTGCTTGGAATCTTCCTGGGGATCGTTTCCTGCTGGCTGACCCTGCCGCCGATCCACGCCCGCGGGCTCGGGTGGCCGATCGTGTTCGCGATCTTTGCCCTGGCAGCCGGGATCGCCTCGGTCACCCGTGGGGGCGGCCGCGTCGGCTGGGGTGCGGTGGCGGCAGCGCTCCTCGGCGTGAGCCTCGGCATCTCCGCGCAGCAATCAGGCGTCGGGAACCTCGATCTCGTCTTCGCCTGGTCGGTGCTCCTCGGCGCGACCCTCCGCTATGCGACCCCGCTCGCCTTCGCGGCGATGGGCGGGCTTTTCTCGGAGCGGAGCGGTGTTGTCAACATCGGCCTCGAGGGGATGATGCTGATGGGTGCCTTCTTCGGCTTCTGGGGCGCCGACCGCTTCAACTCCTGGCCGCTCGGCCTCGTCGTCGCAATGGTCGCCGGCGCCGCCCTCGCGGCCGTGCACGCGTTCTTCTGTATCAACCTGCGGGCCGACCAAATCGTCGTCGGGACGGGGATCAACTTCCTCGCGCTCGGCATCACCGGTTACGCGTTTGTGGACATCTACGGCGCCCAGGGCTCGCCGACGGACGTGCCGTCGGTCGGCAGCCCGTCCTTTCACTTCCTGAGCCACATACCGGACGTCTCGATCGGCCCTGTCAAGTTCGGGGGGACGTTCCTGGACTCGGTCTTCGGCGACCTCAACTACATGATCTGGCTCAGCTTCATCCTGTTGATCGTGACCTACATCGTCCTCTTCAGGACGACGCTCGGGCTGCGGATCCGGGCGGTGGGCGAGCACCCCCGCGCGGCCGACACGGTCGGGATCAAGGTGTACGCGATCCGGTACGGCGCGGTGATCACTTCGGGCGCGCTGGCCGCGCTCGGCGGCGCGTACCTCTCGGTCGCCGACGTCGGCCTGTTCGACCAGAACCTGACTGGGGGGCGCGGGTTCATCGCCATCGCCGCGATCATCTTCGGCAACTGGCGACCGTTCGGCGCCTACGCCGCTTGCCTCCTGTTCGGCTTCTCGAGCGCGTTGGGAGACCGCCTGCCCGCCTACTTCGGCCAGGGGAGCGCGACGCCCCTTCTCTTCAACACGCTGCCCTACGTGCTGACCCTGATCGCAGTCGCCGGTGTGATCGGCCGCTCGATTCCTCCCGCCGCAATTGGCCGTCCGTACGTCAAGCAGTAGCGTTCGCAGGGCGCGAAACGACCGGGCGCGCTTCTCGGTCCTCTTCGCGCTCCTTTCGCTGGCGACGATCCCGGCCGCGCTCTACGCCTCGCGGCTGAGCAACGTGAACGTCCCGCAGGCGGTGGCCGGCGAGGCCGTGGTCGGCACGCTGTTCGGCCTGATCGCCGTCCTGCTCGCGCGCGGCGCGCGTGTCCAGGTGGAACGGACGCTGACGCGGACCGGGGAGGGCGCAGCGCGTGCAGGAAAGTGGCTCGGGTTGCTGGGCCTTTGCCTCGGCTTGACCGCTGCGCTGGCGCTTGGATTCTTCGGTTTGCTGCTCTGGGCGGAGTAGTACGCGCTAGGGGCAATCCGCACTACAATCGCGCGAGCCCGTGTTCGAGATCGGCAACAGTCTCCGTGAAGCACGCCTGCGCCAACAGCTCGATTTCCCCGAGCTGGAGCAGCAGACCAAGATCCGCAGCAAGTACCTGAAGGCGCTCGAGGACGAGAAATTCGACCTCCTGCCGGCGCCGACATACGTCAAGGGCTTCCTGCGCAACTACGCCGACGCGCTCGGCCTGGAGGGGCAGCTCTACGTCGACGAGTACAACTCGCGCTTCGTCACCGGCGAAGAGGAGACGCCGCTGCGACCGCGCGACTATCAGCGGCGCCCGCAGGCGCTCGGCCCGCGGTTCGAGACCCGAGGTGTCCTTTTGATCCTGATCGTGATCGGCGTCATTTTTGCCCTTTTCATCGCCGCCTGGAAGTTCGGCTCGGATAACAACACCCCCCGCCTAGTGGGCGTGAACCAGGCCGCGCCGGTGACGAAGCACAAGGCCGCCGCCAAGCCGATGGCGCGCCTCGTCCTGACGGCGACGAACGGGGACAGCTGGCTGCTCGTTCGTGCGAACTCCGCCAGCGGGCCGACGAAATACCAGGGAACGCTGCAGCAGGGGCAGCAGCTGCCGTTCACCAAGAAGCCGTTTCTCTACCGGCGCATCTGGATCGCTGCCGCGAAGCCTCAGAACCTGGTCGCGCGGCTGAACGGACATCTGACCGTGATCCCGGGCGCGGGGCGGGGCAAGGCCGCGCAGTTCATCGTGACGCCGAAGGCGATCTCGAAGGTGCCGCCAAGAACTTGAGCGGTCGCCCCCGGGCGGTCGTCATCGTCACCGGCAGCGAGCTCGTCCGTGGCGACCGCCGCGACCTGAACGGACCGTTTCTCGCCGCCGAGCTGGTCGGGGTGGGCATCGAGCCGGCGCGGATAGTGATCGTCGGCGATGCGCCGGACGAGCTCGAGGGCGCTCTTCGACTCGGCCTCGACACGGATCTCTGCATCGTCTCCGGAGGACTGGGCCCAACCCATGACGACCGGACGGTCGAGCTCGTCGGCAGGGTGCTTGGGCGGGAGCTCGAGGTGGATTCGGAGCTCGATCGGCAGATCGAGGCGGTCTCCCGTGGCCACGCCGACCGGCTGCGACGCCCTTATGCCGACTTCGCTCCGGGCGTCCGCAAGCAGGCGTCGCTGCCCGCCGGGGCCGAGTCGCTCGGCCTGGCCGGCACTGCGCCGGGCTTCGTCCTCGAAGCTGAAGGCCCCCTGTTCGTCGTGCTGCCGGGCCCGCCCCCCGAGCTCCGGCGACTCTGGGCTGCGGCGCTCAAGAGCGGGCCGGTTCGCGCGCTACTGGCGCGGACGGAGCCGCCGGAGCGGCGAACGCTCCGCTTCTACGGCGTCAGCGAGTCCGCCGTCGCTCGCGCGCTCGAGGAAGCCGGCGGCGAGGGGGAGGGGGTGGAGGCAACCATCTGCGCACGCGACTTCGAGATCCACGTCGACCTGGTCGTGGGGCCGAAGGGCGGTCCGAGGGCCGATGCGATTGCGACCGCCTTGCGCGCCCAGGTCGGCGAGTCGTTGTTCTCCGAGGACGAGCGGTCGATTGGAGCGCTGGTCCTGGACCTCTGCCGTTCGCACGGCCTGACGCTGGCGACGGCGGAGTCCTGCACCGGCGGCCTCGTGGCGGCCCGCCTAACCGCCGTTCCGGGCTCCAGCGACGTCTTCCGCGGCTCCGTGGTGGCCTATGCGGACGATGTGAAGGAGCGGGAGCTCGCGGTCCCGGCCGAGCTCCTGGCCGCTCACGGGGCCGTCTCGGCCGAGGTCGCAGCGGCGATGGCGGCCGGTGTCCGACAGCGGCTCGGGACCGACGTCGCCGTTTCGGTCACCGGTGTTGCCGGGCCGGGGGGAGGCACACCCGAAAAGCCGGTCGGCCTGGTCTACCTGCACGCCTCGGCGCCCGGCGGTGAGCTCTGGGCAGAGTTCAGCGTCCCTGCCGATCGCGAGACGATCCGGGTCCGGGCGACGGTGGCGGCCCTCCATCTACTGCGTCGTCTTCTGTCACAAGGCCTTGACGGTTCGGTGTGAATCCCGCTGCTAGCGTCGAGGGTCGTGAGCGCCTGCGTCTCTTCTGTGCCCTGCGTCTGCCCGACGATGCCGTCGACGAGCTGTCGCGCTGGCAACTCGGCTCCTTCGGAGCGAGTGATGGCATCCGCGTGGTCGCACCGGAGCACCTGCACGTCACGCTCGCGTTCCTCGGCAGCCGGCCTGGAGGAGAGCTCAAGGCGATCGCCACGGAGCTGCGCGCGGCCGCCGGGGACGCCGCACCTGCCACGCTCACAATCGCGCGCTTTCGCGAGACCCGGAGCGTCGGCATGCTCGTCTGCGACGACGAGGGCGGGCGGGCGACCGCTTTCGCGACGGATCTGCACGCTCGCCTGGAGCGGCTCGGCGTCTACGAGCCCGAGCGCCGGCCGTGGCTGCCGCACGTCACGGTCGCCCGTTTTCGCAGCCGGCCGCGCTTGCAGCCCGCGTTGCCCGACCTGGGATCCTTCGTGACGTCCGAGGCTGCTGTTTATATGTCCGTCCTGCGGCCGTCAGGGGCGCAGTACGAAGTCCTGCAATCGGTTGCGCTAGGAGGGAGCTAGAGGTGGATCGCGAGCAAGCACTGGACACCGCGCTCGGCCAGATCGAGCGCGCATTCGGCAAGGGCGCCGTGATGAAGATGAACGACGCCGCGGCGGTGTCGGTCGGCGCCGTTTCCTCCGGGTCTCTTGCGCTCGACCTCGCGCTGGGCATCGGCGGCTTGCCGCGAGGGCGGATCGTCGAGATCTTCGGCCCGGAGTCGTCGGGCAAGACGACGCTCGTCTACCACGTGATCGCGGAGGCGCAGCGGCGAGGAGGCATTTGCGCGTTCATCGACGCCGAGCACGCGATGGATCCCACCTACGCGAAGAACATCGGCGTCAACATCGACGACCTGCTCGTCTCCCAGCCCGACACGGGCGAGCAGGCGCTCGAGATCGCCGAGCTCCTGATCCGCTCGGGCGCCCTCGACGTCGTCGCGGTCGACTCGGTGGCCGCGCTGACGCCCAAGGCCGAGATCGAGGGCGAGATGGGGGACAGCCACGTCGGTCTGCAGGCCCGGCTGATGAGCCAGGCGCTGCGGAAGCTGGCCGGCACGCTCAACCGCACCGACACGATCTGCATCTTCACGAACCAACTGCGCGAGAAGATCGGCGTCATGTTCGGCAACCCGGAGACGACCCCGGGCGGCCGGGCGCTCAAGTTCTACTCGTCGGTCCGCCTCGACATCCGCCGGATCGAGACGCTCAAGGAAGGCGTGGAGGCGTACGGCAACCGCGTCCGCGTCAAGGTGGTGAAGAACAAGGTCGCGCCGCCCTTCAAGCAGGCCGAGTTCGACATCATCTACGGCACCGGCATCTCGTGGGAAGGCACGGTGCTCGACTCCGGGCTCGACCGCAAGGTCGTCACCAAGTCGGGCTCCTACTTCAGCTTCGGCGACGAGCGGCTCGGCCAGGGCCGGCAGAACGCCTCCGCGTTCCTGCGTGAGCATCCTGATGTGACGCAGCAGATCCTGGCGAAGATTCAGGCCGAAGCCGGCCCCGACCAGGTGGTCTCGGCGCGGCTGCTGCCGACCGCGGTCGAAGCACCCGCCGAAGAGGCGAAGAAGGCGAAGGAAGCCGAAGAGGCACTCGCCGAGGCCGAGAGCAACGGCGTCACGGCCAAAGCCGCAGCGGCGGGCGCCCGAGCCAAGTGAGCTCGGCCGTCGACGTGGCGGCCCGCGCGCTGGCGCGACGCGACCGCTCGGAGACGGACGTCAGGCGGATTCTCGCCCGGAAGGGTGTCTCGGACGTGGAGGCCGAGGAGGCGCTGGAGCGTCTACGAGACCTCGGGGCGCTCGACGACGGCCGCTTCGCCGCCGGTCGAGCGACGGCGCTTGCCGAGCGAGGATACGGCGACGCGGCGATCGCCGCACGCCTCGCGCGGGACGGCGTCGAGCGCGAGCTCGTCGACGCGACGCTCAGCGCTCTGGCGCCCGAGGGAGACCGAGCGGCGGCGCTTACGGCCCGACGCGGCGTGACACTGAGAACCGCGCGCTGGCTCGCGGGCCGCGGTTTCAGCGCGGATTCGATCGAGTCCGCCGTCGCGGGCATTGCGGACACCCGCGCGGCGGAGCTAGGATAGAGAGACCTACAACAGCAATTTGCCTGCATCTGACTGTTTCGCAATCGGTACCTGAAACGTGAACTCGTCCCCGACCAAGCAAGCTTTCGCGAGGCCGCAGCAGCGGTGAGCTAGCGGTTTACCTGGGCCCGAAGGCCCGGAACGAGGCACCCGATTCGAGGTCAGCCTGATGTGGGCGCATTGCAGGAGCGCCCATGTTCGTTCTCATCGGAATCCTGATCGGTCTGGCAGCAGGGGCCGCCCTTGCCTTCATCGCGCTCTATGCGCTCACCGGCTCGCGACTGGCGACCGCTCGGCGGACGCGCCAGCTGCTACTGACCGAAGCCCGCCGTGAAGCGGAGGCAATGCGCCGCGAGGCGCAGATCGAAGCCCGCGAGCAGTCGGTGAAATTGCGTGCCGAGGTCGAGGAGGAAGTCACCGAGCGGCGGGCGGAGATCATCAAGATCGAAGAGCGCGTGCTCGTGAAGGAAGACGAGATCGACCGCAAGCTGACGGAGCTGACCCGGCGCGAGCAAGGGGTTTCCGACAGGGAGACGCACTCCAGGCAGCTGCAGGAAGAGTTGAAAGAGGCAAAGGACGCCGAGCTGAGAGAGCTCGAGCGCGTCTCCGGGATGACCACGAACGAGGCGAAGGCGCATCTGCTCGGCCGTTCAGAAGATCTGATCCGGCACGAGCTCGCGCGGCGAGTGCGTCAGATGGAGGAGGAGGCGCAGACCGAGGCGAAGCGCCGCGCGCGCAATCTCGTCGCCGACGCGCTGCAGCGCGTGGCCGCCAACCATGCCTCCGAGACCACGGTCTCGCTGGTCGAGCTCCCGTCGGACGACATGAAGGGACGCATCATCGGCCGTGAGGGCCGCAACATCCGCACGCTCGAACACCTGACCGGCGTCGACTTCATCATCGACGACACGCCTCAGGCAGTCGTGCTGTCCTCCTTCGACGGGATCAGGCGGGAGATCGCCAAGCTCACGCTGGGGAAGCTGATCGAGGACGGGCGGATCCATCCCGCTCGCATCGAGGAGATGTACTACCAGTCGAAGGCGGAGATCGAAGAGCACATTGTCCATGCGGGCGAGCAGGCCGTCTTCGAGGCCAATTGCGGGCCCGTCCACGAGGAGCTGGTCAAGATTCTCGGCCGGCTCCGCTTCAGGACGAGCTACGGGCAGAACGTCCTCAAGCACACGCTGGAGGTCGTCCATCTCACCGGGATCATGGCGTCGGAGCTCGGCGCGAGTGTGAAGACCGCGCGCCGTGCGGCGCTCCTGCACGACCTCGGCAAGGCGCTGACCCACGAGATCGAGGGCTCTCACGCGGCGATCTCGGCGCAATTCGCACGCCGCTACGGCGAGAGCGACGCGGTCGTCCACGCGATCGAGGCCCACCACTACGAGGTGCAGCCACAGACCGTCGAGGCGGTGCTCCTGATCGCAGCCGACGCCGTCTCGGCTTCGCGGCCGGGCGCGCGAGGCGAGAGCCTGGAGCACTACATCAAGCGGCTGGAAGCGCTCGAGGAGGTGGCCGGACATCACGGCGGCGTCGAAAAGGTCTATGCCCTGCAGGCCGGCCGGGAGATCCGGGTGATCGTCAAGCCGACGGAGATCGACGACGACCAGGCGGTGCTGCTCTCACACGAGATCGCCCGCGAGATCGAGGATCAGCTCGAGTACCCCGGCCAGATCAAGGTCACGGTGATCCGCGAGAGCCGGGCCGTCGATGTGGCCAGAAACGCAACCGACGGCGCCTCGAGCGCGGTCGAAGAGGCCCCCTCGCCGAAGCAGGCGCTCGGCCAGCGCGCAAAATAGCCTGCACCTGGGCCGCTTTCGGCTGGTTTTACTGAAGACCGCCGATCAGCGCGCTACCATCCGGCGCTTCGGACCCGGTCAGGTGAGAAAACTCGATTTCGCAATGGTGGGCCTCGTCGTCGTGTTCGCGGTTGTCGCCGCGGCGGCAAGCACGGCTCCTCGCGCAGCGGCGCCGGCGGCGACCTGCGTCCAGCCGACGCAACCCGCCTGGATCGACTACGCCGACAAGTGGGTGCGATTCCGCCGGATGTTCTACCGGCCCGGTCTCGCGGTCACGCTGGCCCATACGGCCCCCGCGGCCCAGGCTCGGCGACGCGGCGCCCAGGTCACCTACTGGGACATGTCGCTGAAGACGGCGGTGGGAACGCCGAGCCGACCGGCGGACCCTGGCCGGATTCCGGGGGTGGCGGCCCGGCTCGTCTCGGCCGCCACGAAGGTGACGGGTTGCGGGACGCCGATCGTCGCCCTCAACGAGCTCTACGGAGCGCGGCTCGCCGCCAACTCGAGCCCGACGAATGCGCAATACCGCGCCAACGTGCTCGCGCTCGTGCGCGCGCTCGCGAGTCGCGGGGCTCAGCCTCATCTCCTCATCTCCGAGGGAGCAGAGACGGTCGGACCGTCCGGCGACTGGTGGCGCTCGGTCGCGGCGGTGACGACGATCGTCCGCGAGGTCTACATCTCGGCGCCGACCCTGGAGGGCCTCGGCTCATCCGGCTCGACGATTTACCTTCGGTTCCAGCTGCGCCGCGCTGTGCGGAACTTCACCACGATCGGCATCCCGAGTAGCCGCGTCGGGCTGGCGCTCGGTTTCCACGAGGGCCGCGGCGGACGCGCCGGTCTTTCGGCAGCCGACTGGTACGACGTCGTCAAGCGAGAGGGGCTCGCCGTGCGCCAGGTGGCAAGCGAGCTCGCCCTCGACTCGGTCTGGTCCTGGGGCTGGGCGACCTTCAGAGGCGCGCGGATGGATCCCGCCACCGTGGACGCCGCGTGCGTCTATCTGTGGTCGCGGGACCCGGCTCTCTGCGATGCAACGGCCGCGGCGGGCAAACGCTTCAATCCGTCTCGTTCCCAGCCGGCCGAGGAGCCGGGACGTGGCAACATCCGTCTCCGCGTGCTCTCGACCGGCCATCCTGTCTGGCTCGAGGTTCGCGCTGCCGCCAAGCTGGCAGCCCGGATCGCCTACGTGCAGGAACTAGCGGGGGCCCAATGGACCTCGCTCCATCGTGTCGTGCTGGCGCCCTTCCACCCTTTGCGGATGCCGGTGAGCCTCTCCAAGGGAGTACATGTGCTTCGGCTCTACGTCGCCGCGGAGGACGCCCCTCTTGGGGACGCCTTCTGGACGCCTTCGCTTGCGACGCGCGCGCGCTGACGCTCGTTTCGGCCGCGGCTAGAGTTTCGAAGCCGTGAAGCGCTACCACCTGACGACGTTCGGCTGCCAGATGAACGCTCACGATTCCGAGCGGATCAAAGGCATGCTCGAGGAGCTGGGGCTCGGAGAGGCGAGCGCGCAGACGGAGGCGGACGTGATCGTCTTCAACACCTGCACGATCCGGGAGAAGCCGGACCAGCGGTTCGCGGCGCACCTTGCACAGGCGAAGGCCTTGAAGGCGCGCGACCCCGACAAGGTGATCGCAGTGGGCGGCTGCTATGCGGAGGCCCAGCGTGACCGCTTGTTTTCGCTCTTCCCCTACGTGGACGTCGCCTTCGGCCCCGGCTCGATTGCGCATCTCGGTCAGTGGGTGGGCGCGGGCGGGATCGGTGTCGGGCGCGCCAGTTTCGGCCTGGAGCACCGGGACTTCGCCGGCGAGCTGCCCCGTCACCGGGAGCGAGGCTTCCAGGCCTGGGTGCAGATCTCGATGGGGTGCAATTCCAAATGCGCGTACTGCATCGTTCCTGCGGTTCGGGGGCGCGAGCAGAGCCGGCGACCCGGGGATGTCCTTGCGGAGGTCGAGCAGCTGGCGCGCGAAGGCGTGCGCGAGATCACGCTCCTCGGTCAGAACGTCAACTCCTACGGGCGAGACCTTCTGCCCGGTGTGCGCACCGACTTCGGCGAGCTCCTGCGGGTGTGCGACGCCGTTGACGGGATCGAGCGGATCCGCTTCACCAGCCCGCATCCAAAGGACTTCCGGCAGCCTGTGATCGAGGCGATGGCCGACTGTGCCGCCGTCTGTGAGCATGCGCACCTGCCGCTGCAGTCCGGCTCGACGCGGCTGCTGAAGGCGATGCGCCGCACGTACTCCCGCGAGAAGTACCTCCGGCTCGCCGAGGAGCTGCGGGCCGCGATTCCCGACTTGGCTCTGACGACCGACCTGATCGTCGGGTTCCCCGGCGAGACCGACGAGGATTTCGAGCAGACGGTCACCGCGGTGGAGGAGGTCGGCTACGACGGCGCCTTCACCTTCGTCTTCTCCCCACGGGGCGGAACCGAAGCAGCGACGATGGAGGCGCAGGTGCCCGAGGAGCTCATTCAGGCGCGGATCGAGCGGCTCGTCGAGGTCGTCCAGCGGGTCGCGGAAGAGCGGAACCGCGCGCGAATCGGCCGGGTGGAGGAGGTCCTGGTCGAGGGGCCGAGCCGAACCGACCCGAACGTGCTCCGGGGAAGGACCCGCCGGAACACCACGGTCAACTTCACGGGTGCTGCCCGGCCGGGCGAGCTCGTCTCCGTCGAGATCGTGGGCGCAACGTCGACGACGCTGCGCGGCGCGCGGCTCGCTGCTGTCGGGGCTTAGGCGGCAGCTGCTCGGAGGGCACGCAGGCCAAAGACGGCCGGGACGATCGGCAGCCAGAAGTTGACGATCCGGTACGCCAGCACGGCCGGCACCGCCGCCGCGAGCGGCGTCCCGGTCCAGAGGAGGGCGAACGGCAGCAACGCTTCGACCGCTCCTGCGCCCGCCAGCGGCAGGGTCCGCCGAGTCAGCGCGTATCCGGTGGCGTAGCCGATCAGCAGCGGCGCGATCGACGGGAAGTGCCCCTCGTAGGCGCGCAGGCAGAGGGCGAGGCACGCGATGTCGCCGAACCAGTAGATCGCGGCGCCGAGCGGTCCGGTGAAGTGCTCGAGCCTGAGGAAGAGCTGGCGCAGGAAATGGATCGAGTCGAGCCACTGCGCGAGCGCTTCGCGCCAGCCACGCCTGCCGCGGAGGCGGTCACGCAATCTCAGCGCCAGGAGGGCGAGGACACCTCCCGCCGGAACGGCGATCGCCCACGGCATTGTCAGTCCCGACGCAGGGGTGCTCACGTGGTCGAAAAGCAGCAGGATCGCGACGATGCAGGTCGCCGGCGCCAGCAGTGCGTACTCGAGCGCGCCCAGGCCGAGCACGCGGACACGCGCTTCGCGCTCGTCGACGCATTCCTCGCGGAAGGCGTGCAAATCGACTGCGAAGCCGCCGCGGGCGACGAAGACGCCGAAGCCGGTGGCGACGAGCGCCAGCGCGCGGCGATGGGGGAGCTCGGGCCCTCCCTCGACACGCGCCACCTGGCGATAGGCGAGCACGTACCCGATATAGGCCAGAACCTCCGCGCCGACCGCCGGCAGAAGCCACCAGGCGTCAACCTCGCGCAGGCGTTCGGTGACCCCGCCGAAGCCCGCGGCCCAGGCAACACCGACGACGGCGGCCGTGGCCAGGCCGGCTCCCAGCGCGATGAACGCAGCCATCTCGCGCGGACTTCGTTCCAGGTGCGTGCGGCCCCCGAAGGGGCGCGGAATCCTCACGTCTTACCTATCGGCACGAAGCGGGCGATGGAAACACCACAATCGGGGTCATGGCTCAGCTGGTGGTGGCGATCTTCGGGCCGACGGCGTCCGGAAAGTCGACCGTGGCCGAACGATTGGCGGAGTGGCTTCCGGGCGAAGTCGTCTCCGCGGATTCGATGCAGGTGTACAGAGGCCTGCCGATCCTCACCAACCAGCCCGAGCGGCCCACCAGGCTGGTCGGCATCTGGGGCCCGGATCGCAGCGCCTCGGTCGGCGAGTACCAGCCGCTTGCCCACGCCGCGATCGACGAGATCCTCCAGTCCGGCCGGATCCCGATCGTCGCCGGCGGGACCGGCCTCTACCTGCGAGCCGCGCTCGCCGACATGGAGCTTCCGCCTCCGGCCTCTCTGGAACGGCGAGAGCACTGGCAGCGGCTCTACGAGCGCGTCGGTGGGAAGCGCGCCCACGAGCTGCTCGCGGAGCGAGATCCTGCCGCGGCCGGCGCCGTGCACCCGAACGACCGTCGCAGGGTCGTCCGGGCGCTCGAGCTCGCAGATGTAGGCGAGTCGCTGGCGCCGGAAACAGATCGCCTCTGGGCCGCCGAGACCCGCTACCCGACGCTGACTTTCGGCTTGGAGCTGCCGCGCGAGGAGCTCCTGCGACGGATCGAGGATCGGACGCAGGCGATGTTCGAGTCCGGCGTGGAAGCGGAGGTCGCACGTGCTCTTGCCGGCCCGATCTCGCCGACCGCGCGCAAGGCGCTGGGCCTCGAGGAGATCTCGAGCCTCGGCCGCGCGGAGGCGATCGTCGCCGTCAACCTCCGGACCCGCCGCTACGCCGCGTATCAGCGCAAGTGGATGCGCCGGATACCGGGTCTTGTTAGCGTCGCCGCCGACCGCCCGCCGGGCGAGGTCGCCGATGAGATCCTCGAAATGGTCCGCGCACGGGAACGTCTACCTGCTCGTTGAGGACGACGCGCTCACGGCCGAGCGCGCCCGAAGGCTGTCGGCTGAGAACGGGACGGACGGCGTGCTCGAAATCCTGGCCGTCGACGGGCCCGAGGCGGAAATCGCGATCTGGAACCCCGACGGGTCGAAAGCGGAGCTCTCCGGCAACGGGACGCGAATTGCCGCTCGGTGGCTGGCGGAACGCATCGGCGTCTCGGACGTACGCATCCGTGTCGGCGATCGCATCACCGAGGCCAGCATCGCCGGCGATCTGGTGGAGCAGCGCCTTGGGCCGGTCGAAGTCGCCCCTGCGGAGGAGATCGAGGGCATGAGGATCGTGCCTGTCTCGGTCGGCAACCCACACGCGGTCGTCGAGGGCGATCCCACACAGATCGGGAGGATCGGCCCCCTGCTGGAGACCAACCCGCGCTTCCCCGGGCGGACGAACGTCCAGGTCGCACGGGTCGAGGGGCCCGGACGAGTCACGGCGCGTGTCTGGGAGCGCGGCGTGGGGGAGACGAGCTCGTCGGGAACCAGCGCGGTTGCGATCGCGGCGGCAACTCAGGGCGAGGGGGAGACTGACGTGTCTCTTCCTGGCGGAACCCTTCGAGTGCGGATCGAGGACGGCAACGCATTTGTCACCGGCCCTGCGGAACGCCTTTAGGCCCAGAGCTAGCCCAGCCCGTGCTCGCGGAGCGCTTCGTTCAGGGAGACCTTCAAATCGGTCGACTCGCTGCGCCAGCCAATGATCAGCGCGCAGGCGAGGTTGAACGTGCCGGCCGGGAACTCCTTCGGCCGCGTGCCGGGCACGACGATTGCCCGGGGCGGCACGTAGCCGCGGTGCTCGACGGGCTCGGCGCCGGTGACGTCGATCACCGGGATCGAGGCCCCGAGCGTGACGTGCGGGCCGATCACGGCCTCCCGGCCGACGACGACGCCTTCGACGATCGCCGCACGGGAGCCGATGAAGGCTCCATCCTCGACGATCACCGGACGTGCGCCGGGCGGCTCGAGGACGCCGCCAATGCCGACACCGCCGGCGAGATGGACGTCGGCGCCGATCTGAGCACCGGAGCCGACCGTTGCCCAGGTGTCGACCATCGTGTTCGGTCCGACCCAGGCGCCGATGTTGACGTAGCTCGGCATCAGCACGACGCCGGGCGAGAGAAAGGCCCCGTAGCGCGCGGTCGCGGGCGGCACCACCCGCACGCCGAGCTCTTCGTAGCCGTGCTTGAGCGGGATCTTGTCGTGGTATTCGAAGGGACCGACCTCGCGCGGTTCCATCTGCCGCAGGCGGAAATACGCGAGGATCGCCCGTTGCGCCTCCTCGTTGACTCGCCAGTCGCCGTCGACGCGCTCGGCCACGCGTGTCTCCCCGCGGTCGAGCGCCGCGATCAGCTCCTCGACCCGCTCGGGCGCCAGCTCGCTCACACGACCTGCTCCAGGATCTCGGCCGCCCGTTTGCACTCCGCCTCGGTCGGCACGAGCGCCAGCCGCCAGTAGCCGTCGCCGGAGGGACCAAAGAAGGTTCCCGGCGAGACGATCAGGCCGTGCTCGAGTAGGCGCTCGGCCAGCGGTTCTGCGCCTTCGCCGGGCGGCGTCTCGAGCCAGAGATACATCGTCGCATCGCTGCCTGCGACGCGGATCCCTTTTCGGGCGAGCGACGGCAGGAGCGCCTCGCGCTTGCGCCTGTAGATCCCCCGCGTGCGCTCGACATGCTCCTCGTCGTTCCAGGCAGCGACCGAGGCGCGCTGCACGAACTCCTGCGGCGCGGTGCCGACGCTCGGCCGGTACTGCTTGAGCGCCGAGATCAGTTCCGGCGCTGCCGCCACGAAGCCCGACCGGTAGCCGGTCATCGACGAGCGCTTGCTCAAGGTCTGGAAAACGGCGACGTGCGAGCGGTCGGCAGTCTCGAGCGCCGAGTGGGGCGGTGCATCGAACCACAGCTCCGTGTACGCCTCGTCCGCGGCCAGAAGGAAGTCGTGCTCAGCGGCGAGGCCGGCCGCGCGCTCGAGGAACTCCAGCGGAGCGACGGCTCCGGTCGGATTGTTCGGGTAGTTGATCCAGAAGATCGCCGCGCGCTCCCAGGTCTCGCTCGATACGGCATCCAAGTCCGGCAGAAAGCCGTTCTCCTCCAGCAGAGGCACCTGCTCGACCTCGGCTCCGGCGAAGAGCGCGCCCCGGTCGTAGACGGGATAGCCCGGCTCGGTCGAGAGCACCAGAGGCTTACCTCCGTCACGGTCGACGACGACCTGCGCCAGGTGGAAGATCGCCTCCTTGCTCCCGTACGTGGGAATCACCTCGGTCTCCGGATCGAGCTCGACCCCGAACCGGCGGTTGCACCAGGCAGCGGCAGCCTCCCGCAGTTCCGGCAAGCCCTCTGCGAGCGGATAGCCCATCAGCGGCTCGATGCCGTCGATGAGTGCCTGTCGGATCAGGGGATCGGTCTCCTCGCGCGGATCGCCCTTGCCGAAATCGATTAGTTGGACGCCGTCGGCAAGTAGCCGCCGTTTCGCCTCCTCGAGGCGAACAAAGGGATAGGTCCCGGTGGCGGCGAGGACTGGGGAGAGCTCCATCGGTCAGACGCTACCGGCGAAAGTGCGCAGGATGTCGTACGTCCGCTGCAACTCAGGGATCTCGATCTGTTCGTCTGCTTTGTGGGCATAGCGCGTCGCGCCGGGGCCGAAATTGACGGCATCGAGACCGGCCTCGGCGAACTGGGCCACCGGCGTCCATGCCTGCTTCGGCTTCACGTGCAGTCCGCCTGCCTCGCGCAGCCTGGCCACGAGCGGGCGGTCGACGACGACGTGAGCGGGCGGAGAGTTGCCCAGGATCTCGACGTCTGCGTCGGCGGCGACCTCACGAACCCGAGCTTCGGCCTGCTCCCGCGACCGGCCGGGTGCGTAACGGTAGTTGAGCCGCGCCACACAGCGGTCGGGCACGACGTTGTCGGCAATGCCGCCTTCGATTGCGACGGCACTCACGACCTCGCGGAACACCAGCCCGTCGACCTCGACGTCGACCGGGTCGAGGCCGGCAAGCGGTGCGAGCGCCGCCGCGGCGATGTGAATCGCGTTTTCGCCCGTCCAGGGCCGGGCCGAGTGGGCGCTCGTACCGTGGAAGGTCAGCTGCGCGTTGAGGTTGCCGACACAGCCGACATGGAGCTCGTTGTCGGTCGGCTCGAGCACGATCACCAGCTGCGCCTCCCGCGCTTCAGGCGATTCGGCGAGAAACCCGGGGACCGGGCTTTCATCCGCCGGCAGCTCCTCGCGCGCGAAGAAGAGAAAGCCGAGATCGAGCTCCAGCTCGGCGGTTGTCGCCCATTCCGCCAGCTCGAGCATGACGGCGACACCGCCCTTCATGTCACTGGCGCCCAGGCCGAAAACCGTCTCTCCTTCGATCCGGCCGGGCAGGTTGTCTTGCGGCGGAACCGTGTCGACATGGCCCGCGAGCAGGACGAGCGGCCTGTCTGAGCGAGGCGTGGTCGCGAAGAGGATGTCGTCGTCGGCACGGAGCGGCTCGAGCAGCAGCTCTGAACGCAGGTGCCCCATCGCCTCGGCCTCCGACCGGCTCACCGACGGAATGTTCACGAGGCTCAACGTCCGCTCGGCGAGCACGGGCGGATTCTGACGGGCGACGGCACTCGGTGGTCATAATCTCAGCGTGACGCAACGCCAGCCGGATCCCGCGCCGGGGGCAGAGCCCGAGCGCGGGTTCGTCGTCGCCGTGCTCACGCAGGGGGTCGATGCGGAGCGTGAGCTGGCCGAGCTGGCCGAGCTCGCCCGCACCGCCGGTGTCGAGCCGATCGGTGAGCTGGTCCAGCACCGAGCGCGCGCCGAGCCACGCACCTACGTGGGCAAGGGCAAGCTGGTCGAGCTGAAAGACGCGTTCGCGCGCTCGGGCGCGGAGTCGCTGCTCGTCGACGACGAGCTCTCACCGGTCCAGCAGCGCGAGCTCGAGAATGCGCTCGAGGTGCGCGTGATCGACCGCACGCAGCTGATCCTCGACATCTTTGCCCAACACGCCGTCACCGCCGAGGGAAAGCTCCAGGTCGAGCTCGCGCAGCTCGAGTACAACCTGCCGCGGATGCGCGGCCTCTGGCAACACCTCGAGCGGCTCGGCGGTGGTGTCGGCACCCGAGGGCCCGGCGAGTCCCAGCTCGAGACCGACCGCCGCCTGGCGCGCCGACGTGTTTCGGTTCTCCGCAACCGGCTCCGCGGGCTGGAGCGACAACGCGCCACGCGCAGGAAGTCGCGGCGACGGTCCGAGACCCCGGTCGTGGCGCTGGCGGGCTATACGAACGCAGGGAAGTCGACGCTGCTGAATGCTCTCACAGGCGCGGACGTCTCGGTGCGCGATCGACTTTTCGAGACGCTCGACCCGACTACGCGGGGCTTCGAGCTCGACGGGCGCAAGTACCTGGTCACCGACACGGTTGGGTTCATCCGGCGCCTCCCGCATCAACTCGTCGAGGGCTTCGCCGCGACGCTCGAGGAGACGCTCGTGGCGGATTTGATCCTCCACGTCGTCGACGGCTCCGCTCCCGACGAGGCCGTGGACGAGATGCGGGCCGCGGTCGAGGGCGTGCTCGGCGAGATCGGAGTCACCGAGACCCCGGTCGAGCTCGTCGTCAACAAAGTCGACCTCGTCGACCCGCTCCGAAGGCGCCGGCTCGCCAATCGCTTCCCGGAGGCGCTCCAGGTGTCTGCCGAGACCGGCGAGGGGCTCGCGGAGCTCCGCGAGCGCCTGGCTCACCGCTTCGACGAGCGGTTCGAGAGCGTCCGCATGCTGCTTCCATACGATCAGGGCGCCCGGTTGGCAGAGCTGTACGCGTTGGGTGCGCCGATCCAGGAGCGCGTCGACCAGCCGGAGGGCGTGTTCGTCCGTGCCCACCTGCCGCGCCGCGAGCTTCCTCGCTTCGCCCCGTACCTGCTCGCGGATGCACGCGACGAGCCAGTGCGCTCGGTCAAGTGATCGAGCTCCCGATTCAGCGCCTACACGAGGACGCCGTCGTCCCTGCTCGCGCCTACGTCGGTGACGCCGGCCTGGATCTGGCAGCCTGCGAGCGTGTGGAGCTCGGCCCGGGGGAGAGGGCGGTCGTCGGCACCGGGCTGGCCGTCGCGATTCCGGACGGCTATGCGGGCTTCGTGCAGCCGCGCTCGGGGCTCGCCGCGCGCCACGGGATCACGATCGTCAACGCTCCAGGACTGATCGACTCCGGCTATCGCGGGGAGGTACAGGTCGTGTTGCTGAACACCGACGGCGCAGAAACCTTTGCCGTCGAGCCCGGGATGCGCATTGCCCAGCTGGTCGTCCTGGCGGTGCCGGAGCTCGAGCTTCTCGAGACCGACGAGCTGCCGGCGAGCGAGCGCGGGATCCGCGGTTTCGGGTCCTCGCGCGCGTGAGCGTGGGGGGAGAACCGAGGATCCGCGTCTCGGCGCTGCTGCGCTGGAACGACCGGCTGCTGCTTTGCCGGCATGAGAAGCCCGGGAAGGAGTACTGGCTCCTGCCCGGGGGCGGCGTGAACATCGGCGAGAGCCTCGTTGACGCCTTGCACCGGGAGCTGCTCGAGGAGATCGGGATCGAGGAGGAGATCGCCGTCGAGGGCCCGGTGGCGATCGTCGACTCGATCTCGCCGGTCCAGAGCTACGCGGCCAAGCATGTCGTCCACATCATCTTCGCCGGCGATCTCGGCGGCCGCTCGCTCGAAACGGTCAACTCCCAGGACGCGGCCGTCCGCGGCCATCGCCTCTTCGCGGTCGACGAGCTCGGCGATGTCGTGCTGCACCCGCCGATCCAGCGGTTCGTGCAACGGTGGCGTCCCGGAGACCCGGCTGTGTATCTCGGCGCGCTCTGGGCTAGGTAGCCCGCAAGTCCGGCCGCTTCGCGGCCATGACGACTTACGGGCTTGGAGTCCCTAAAGGACACGGGTGGTGTGCCGCAGCCGCGCAGGTCGGCTGCGGCGACGAACTGCAAGATCAATAACGGCCGCCGCGAGAACGAGCCCGCTCGGAGGAAACCTTGTGGGCGCGGGCCTCGAGATCGTCTGCGAGCGGCTCGAACACCGGGGTTTCACCGGTGCGGTGGGCGACCGCCTGTGCGAGCAGCCAATCCGCCAGCCAGGGATTTCGCGGTAGCAGCGGCCCGTGCAGATACGTGCCGATGGCGCGACCGACGCGACAGCCCTCGTAGCCGCTTTCCCCGTCGTTTCCGAAGCCCGCGACGACTCGCCCGAGCGGCTCCGCGCCCTCGTCCAGGATCGTGCGGCCGGCGTGGTTCTCGAAGCCTGCGACCGTTCGCTGCTCGCCGGGCTCCAGCTCGCATTCCAGGAGCACGTCGCCGATCATTCGCTTGCCCCCGGCGATCGTGTGCAGTGGCAGCAAGCCCGCGCCGGGCAGCTCGACGCCGCTCTGGTCGCGGTAGAAGCGACCGAGTAGCTGGTAGCCGCCGCAGACGGCCAGAAAGGCGGCACCTGCCGAAAAGGCGTCGCGGAGCGCCCGCCCGAGGGCGGCCAGCTCAGGCGCGATCAGCTCCTGCTCACGGTCCTGCCCGCCGCCGACGTAGAAGAGATCGTGCTGGCCGGGGCGGATGGTTGCGCCTGCGCCGAGAGCGCGGACCTCGAGCTCGTAGCCGCGCCAGGCGGACCGCGCGCTCAGGACCGCGATGTTGCCGCGATCGGCGTAGATGTTGAGGTAATCCGGGAAAAGGTGGCCGACGACGAGCTGTTTCACGGGGCCAACGGTACCGCTCCTCGCTTGATCACTCGGAAGGGGGAACCGGCGACCTCGTCACCCGGCCGGGGGATGCCCCGCAGCCCCCTCAGAAATACGTTCCGGCAGGTTCGGCGCAGAAGCGCTGCGCCTGTTGCGGTAATGCGGCCCCGCAAAAGCGGGTGGAAAGAGGAAGGATGGCAATGCTGAGGAACGGCAGAGGACCTGGGAACCAGACGCGCTCGAGTGCGCTCTGGGGCACAGGCAACAACGACGATTCGCGCTCGAATGCGCTGTGGGGAAAGGGTGGACGCGGCTTCGTCACGATGATGGCGGCCGTGCTCGTGCTCGGGATTCCCCTTGCGGCGAGCGCCGGCGGGAACGGCGGCAACCAGCCGAAGCACCAGAAATCGTTCTTCGCCCCAGGAATGCTTCAGTCGGCGGACAGGCACAAGGATTCCACCGTTCACGTGATCGTGACCGTGGACTTCGGCGCGCTCCCGAAGAGCAAGATCCTCGAGAAGACGCTCGGTCGGCTCGGTCGGAATCTCGACCTGGTCAACGGCGTTGCTCTCGATCTGCCTGCGAAACGGCTCCACGAGCTGTCGGACATCCCCGGACTGACCATCACGCCGGATGCGCCGGTTCACCCGACAGCCTTCACGTCGAAGCAGCTGTGGGTGCCGAACACCGGCATCGACAAGCTCTGGAACGCGAGGCTCAATGCGAACGACAGCCGGACACAGTCCGACATCACCGCTCCGACGATCGCGATCGTCGACTCGGGGATCGACACGTCGAGGGTCGCTGATTTCGGCGGGCGCGTCGTGCAGTCGGTCAACCTGTCGACCCTGCCGAACAATTCGCCGGGTGACGGTCGCGGGCACGGGACCTTCGTCGCGGGCATCGCGGCGGGCCAGGCTCCCAACTATGCCGGCGCATCGCCTCGTTCCAACCTCGTCTCGCTCGACGTCATGGACGACACGGGCACGGCACGGACGAGTGATGTGATCGCAGCGGCTCAGTGGATCCTCGCCAACAAGGACAAGTTCAACATCAGGGTCGCGAACTTCTCGCTCCACGCCTCCAACTCGAGCAGCTTCATGCGTGATCCGCTCGACAAGGCGGTCGAGAAGCTCTGGTTCGCGGGCGTGACCGTCGTCGCGGCGGCCGGGAACTACGGCCATGCGGGCGGTCCCAGTGGCGTCCCGTACGCCCCCGGAAACGATCCGTTCGTGATTACGGTCGGCGCTGCCGACATGGACGGCGACCCGAACCCGAGGAACGACACGGCTCCGTCCTGGTCGGCGTACGGCTACACGAACGATGGTTTCAGGAAGCCCGAGGTCGCGGCGGACGGCCGTTACATGGTCGGCCCGATCCCGATCGGCTCGACGCTGGCGTCTCTGAAGGCGACCAACATCGTCTCGCCCGGCTACATCCAGCTCTCGGGCACGTCGTTCGCGGCTCCGATCGTCAGCGGCATCGCGGCCCAGATCCTGGCCCGCAACCCGGCGTGGGGGCCTGATCAGGTCAAGGGCGCCCTCATGGCGACGGCACGACCGACGCCGAAGGCCATCCCCGGTTCACTCGGCTTCGGCGAGGTGAACGCCGTCAAGGCGGTCACGGCCAACCGGGTCCCCAACCCGAACAAGGCCCTCGAGCAGTTCGTCAAGCCGGACTCCGCAGGCGGAGCGAGCTTCGACGCGGTCAGCTGGTCGGACTACGCCAAGGCCAACGTCTCCTGGGATGCGGTCGCCTGGAGCGACGTCGCCTGGGACGACTCGGCCCTTGCGGACGTCGCGTGGAGCGATGTCGCCTGGAGCGACGTCGCGTGGTCGGACAGCCTCGCCACCGGCGACGTGAGCTGGGCTGACATCTCCTGGAGCGATGCCTCCTACGAGGACGCTGCCGAAGGAGACGGAGCCGGCACTGCAAGTGAGTACGTCGCCGATCCAGCCGACCTCGCAGAGGCAGCAGCCGATCCGGAGCTGCAGCTGCCGGCCGACCTCCTCCCGCCCGATCCGGCGGCGACGGCTTCGGCCACCGATTCAACGACCACGACCCCCGATCCGGGGACGTCACCACTGCCCTAGCCGGCAGGCACTTCCTCAGTTGCCATCGAGAGCCCGGGGCTTCGGCCCCGGGCTCTTCCGCGTTCTAAGCCGCTTCCCAGTACTGGCGGACAAAACCCCGTTTGGCGACGATGTCGCGCAGGGCGAGCATCGCCGTGTACGTCGGTAGGGCCACGAGCTCGCCACCTGGAGGCGTCAGCTCGAGCGCACGATCGAGCGCAGCCTCCAGGTCGGGCACGACCTCGATCACTCGCTGGTCGAGGCCTGCGTACTTGAAGCGAAGCGCCAGCTCGGCAGCTCGGTCGCCGCTCGCGACCAGGCGGTCGAGAGCAGGGAGGAGGGGCTCGAAGTCGACATCCCAGATCCAAGAGACGTCTTTGCCGTCAGCCGTTGCATCGTTCAAAGCGACCAAGGCCAGCGTCGGAGCATGTCCGTTGAGCAATGTTCGGATCGCCTCGTTCGCGCCGGCCGGATTCTTGATCAACAGCACGAGCAGTGACTTCCCGTTCACCTCGATCCGCTCGAAGCGGCCGAACGCGCCGCTGAACGCCTCGAGGCCGCTCTTGATTTCGTCCAGCGATGAGCCCAGGGCACGTGCGAGCGAAGCCGCCGCCAGCGCGTTGTAGACGTTGTAGAGGCCCGGAACGCCAAGCTCGATCTGACGCGAGCCCTCAGGAGTAGTGAGCTCGAACGAAACGCGGGTGATGCCATCGAGCCGGAGCTTGCTGGCGACAAGGTCGAGCGGCGGGCGGGCATGGCCGCACGCGGGACAGCGGTAGTCGCCGAGATGCCCGATGTAGGCGGCGGCGTATTCGTACGGGGTGCCGCAACGGATGCACCATTTCGAATCGGCCGCATGCTGGAGCGCGGGGTAGGCCTGGCTCGGATCGTCGACGCCGAAGACGGTGCGACCCGCTCGGTCAGCGCCGAGATCGCCGACCTGCGGATCGTCGCCGTTGACGACCAGGGCCGCGTCGACAGGGAGCTGGGTCACCGCACTCCGCCATCGCTCCGCGATCAGCTCGAGCTCACCGTAACGGTCGAGCTGATCGCGAAAGAGGTTCCCGAGACAAACCGCCCGCGGTTGCAGTCGCCGGGCAACTTCCGGGAGCGCTGCCTCATCTACCTCGAAGAGCCCGAGCTCTGCGTCACGAGCGGCGAGCAGCGTCGAAGCGATGCCCGAAACGAGGTTGGCGCCAGAGCTGTTGTGGGCGAGCCGAGTCCTGCCGGCAAGAATCCGCGCAGCCATGGCCGCGGTCGTCGTCTTGCCGTTCGTCGCGGAGATCAGCGCCGAGCCCCGTGGCAAGCGCCGCGCGAGCTCGTCGACCGCTTCGGGGTCGAGTTTCCAGAGCAGCTTTCCCGGCACTGTCGTGCCGCCGCCGGCGCGAGCGAGGCGCGAAAGGCGGCCGGTGGCGCGCGCCAGCAGAATCTCCAGCTGCAGCGGAAAGCGGGTTCGCACCGGCTGAGACGCTATCGGAGCGACGCGCGCCCGAGCCTGAAGCCCGGTTCCAGGCCGTTTTTGCTGTCCCTCTTTCGGGGGATCTTCGGCGCCTCCCGAAAAAGGGGGATGTCCCCCGTTTGCGCGCGCCGTAGCTTGCCGAGTAGTGACTGATTTTGCGGCGGTCGTGCGTAGCACGTCGTCTTGAGTACGAACTGCGGTCAAAGCCGCCAGGCGAAAAGGAGACGGCAAGGCATGAGCACCGAGCGGCATTCGCTCAGTGAAGCTGGCCGAAAGGGTCTCCTCCGCCTGCCGAAGGGCGCCTCATGAGCGCCGTTCCCACAGATATCACCCTGCCGGAGATTCCCGGCTCCGTCGGCCCGCACCACGGCGACAAGAAGCTGCCGCTCCGCGCGACGATCTACTTCTCCGTCATCGCGGCGGTCGCGACGTCGATCTCGATTCCGCTGCTGACACATCTGCGGGTCGGCACCCACGGTTGGGTGACGTTCATCATCCTGGGCTCGGCGGCTGCGCTCGCGCAGCTCTTCGTCGTGCGGACGCCGCGCAACCAGTCGTACCACACGACGATCGTCTTCCTCATCCCGGCCGTGATGTTGCTCCCGCCGGAGCTCGTCGCCCTGATGGGGCTCGTCCAGCACGTGCCGGAATGGCTGAAGAACCGCAACGCCTGGTACAGCCAGACGTTCAACATCTGCAACTACACGCTCGCCAACCTCGCCGCGTGGGCCTGCTTCCACGCGACCCTCGGCGCGAGTCACCTGATTCCCAGCCACGACCTGCGGCTCGCGCTCGCCGGCATGGGGGCGGCGACCGTGCACGTCGGGATCAACCACACCTTGCTGGCGCCGATGCTGCGATTCGTCTACGGCCACTCGATCAGCGAGCTCGGCATTTTCTCGTTCGAGAGCCTCTCGACCGACCTCGTGCTCGCCGCCCTCGGCGTCGGCATCGGCACCTTCTGGGACCTGAATCCTTGGCTGATGCCTTTCGCGATCGCGCCCCTTCTGCTGATTCACCGGTCGCTGAGCGTGCCTCAGCTGCAGGAAGAGGCGAGGGTCGACCCGAAGACCGGCCTCTTCAACGCGCGCTATTTTGCTGCGACGCTGGCCGATGAGCTCGGCCGCGCGCAGAGGTTCGAGCGGCCGATGACGCTGATCATGGCCGACCTCGACCTGCTGCGCGACATCAACAACACGTACGGCCACCTTGCAGGTGACGCGGTATTGAAAGGCATCGCCGAGACGTTCCGCGCCCAGCTGCGCCACTACGACGTGCCGGCCCGGTTCGGCGGCGAGGAGTTCGCGATTCTCCTGCCGGAGACGCCGCCGGAACAGGCCTTCGAAATCGCCGAGCGGATCCGCCGCGCTGTTGCGGCGAGCGCCTTCGACGTCG
>Ga0307291_1000081_pt1 | contig 23347 bp, 22 predicted proteins | sample ER_DNA_148_FD_194474 | JGI IMG/M metagenome (GOLD analysis project Ga0307291, IMG submission 194474) | Bulk soil microbial communities from the East River watershed near Crested Butte, Colorado, United States - ER_DNA_148 | ecosystem: Environmental > Terrestrial > Soil > Floodplain | place: USA...
GGTGGTGCAGCGGCGCCATCAGCAGGACGCGGCGGCGGAAGGTCTTGAAGGCGAAGACCTGAGCCGCGACCGAGAGGGCCTCGATCACGAAGATGCCGCCGATGATGACCAGCAGCACCTCGGTCTGGGTCATCACCGCGAGGGCGCCGATCGCGCCGCCGAGCCCGAGCGAGCCCGTGTCCCCCATGAATATCGAGGCAGGGAAGGCGTTGAACCAGAGGAATCCGACGCAGGCTCCGACCAGGCAGGCCGACAGCAGCGCGAGGTTCTGCTGCTCGTTGGTGACGAAGCAGATCGCCGTGTAGGCGAGCAGGACGATCGCGCAGGATCCCGCCGCGAGGCCGTCGAGGCCGTCGGTGAGGTTCACGCCGTTGGAGGTGCCAGCGATGACGAGGAAGACGAGGACGAAGTAGAGGACCGGCCCGAGGTCGAGGCTGGCGTCGCCGATGCGGAAGAAGAGCGTTGGCTCGAGCCCGACCTCGTGACGGGCGACCCACCAGAGGACCAGCGCCAGCAGCAGCTGCACGACCAGCTTCCAGCGCGCCGAGAGGCCGAGCGAGCGGCGTTTGACGATCTTGGTGAAGTCGTCGGCGAAGCCGAGCGCCGCGCAGCCGAGGGCGACGCCGAAGACGGCGAGGCTCTGCGCGTCGCGGTCGGAGAGGACGAGGTAGGGCACGCAGATCGCCGCGAAGACGATCAGGCCGCCCATCGTCGGCGTGCCGGCCTTGGCATGGTGCTCCTGCGGTCCGTCCTCGCGGATGTGCTGGCCGAACTCCTTCACCCGCAGGTACTCGATGAACTTCGGCCCGAGGAAGATGCAGATCAGCATCGCCGCCATGCCGGCGATCAGTACCTCGCCCATCAGCGCAGCTCCGCCAGCACCTCGGCGACCGCCTCGAGGCCGGCCGAGCGGGAGCCCTTGACCAGGATCGCGTCGCCGGGCTCGAGCTGAGCGGCAAGCAGCTCCGCCGCCTCGGCGGGGTCGCCGACCAGCTCGTCGGGATCGTAGGCGCGCGCCGGCTCGCCGACTCCGATCAGCATGTCGACACCCGCCTCGCGGGCGTGCGCGCCGACTTCCCGGTGGTACTCGGAGGCGTCTGGGCCGAGCTCCGCCATCTCGCCGAGCACGGCAATCCGCCGCGTCCCCTCGACCGAGGTCAGGTGGTCGAGCGCGGCGCGCATCGAGACCGGGTTGGCGTTGTAGCAGTCGTTCACCAGGACGATTCCGTCACCGAGCTCGAGGCGCTCACCCCGGAAGCTGGAGAAGCTTATGTTCGCAGCGCGATCGGCCATTTCCTCGAGCGGTGCGCCGAGCGCAACGCCGACGCCGACCGCGGCGAGGGCGTTGGTCAGGTTGTGGCGCTCGGTGAAGGGGAAGCTGAAACGGGCCTGACCCACAGGGGTGACGATCGTCGCCTCGGTGACGCCGTCGGCCACGCGCTCCGCGGCGACGTCGATGTCCCCCCCCTGCCCGAAGCGAAGCAGGCGGGGCGCCGCGCCCAGATGGAGCTCCAACTCCCCCGCCGCGACCGGCACGATCGCCGTTCCGTCGGCTGGAAGCGCCGCGAGGATCTCGGCCTTCGCCGCCGCCACCGCCGCGACCGAGCCGAGCAGCTCGACGTGAACCGGACCGACGTTCGTGATCACGGCCACCCGCGGCGCGGCGATCGCCGCCAGCTCGGCGATCTGACCGGGACCGCGCATCGCCATCTCCAAGACCAGCAGCTCGGTCTCCGCCGGTGCCTCGAGGACGGTCAGCGGCAAGCCGATCTCGGTATTGAGGTTCTCGCGGTTGGCGTGGACCCGGCCGGGCAGCAGGGCTCGGGCGATGTCCTTGACCGAGGTCTTACCGACCGAGCCGGTGATTCCAACCACGGGCACGCCGAGCTGCCGGCGCCACTCGGCGGCCAGGGCCTGCAGCGCGGCGAGCGGGTCGGCGACGGCGAAGATCCAAGCGCTGCCGGGGGTGGGCGAGCCGGCCTGCTCGGTTGGGACGGAGCCGGGCCCCCTGGCCGCCGCCGGATCGTCCGACAGCGATGCCGCCATGGCGGCCTCCGTAACCGCGCCCCAGGCGCCGGCTCGCAACACCGCAGCGGCGAACTCGCCGCCGTCGACCCGCTCGCCGCGCAGGCCGAAGAAGAGGTCGCCGGGACCGGCCTCGCGGGAGTCGATCGCGGCGCGCGCCGGCATGCTCTCCTCGCCGCTGGCGACGATCTCGGCACCCATCGCCATCGCGATCTGGCGCGGCGTCAGATTCATGACGGTCCGGCGGCCGACGACCGGGCGGGACCGAGCTTGCGCAGCTCCTCCCGCGCCACCTCGCGATCGTCAAAGGGCAGCTTGCGGCCATTCTCGAATTCCTGCCCCTGCTCGTGCCCCTTGCCGGCGATCACGACGGTGTCGCCCGGCTCGGCCCGCGACAGCGCCAGGGCGATCGCGGCGCGCCGATCGACCTCCGCCTCGATCTCGCCGCGATCGTCGATCCCGGCCAGGATCTCGGCGACGATCGCCTCCGGATCCTCGGAGCGCGGGTTGTCGGAGGTGACGATCGCGAGATCGGACAGCTCCGCCCCGGCCCGCCCCATGAGCGGCCGCTTGCCCCGGTCTCGATCGCCGCCGGCACCGAAGACGGAGATCACCCTGCCCCTGCCCAGACGGCGCGCCGCACGCAGCACGTTCTCGAGCGAGTCGGGCGTATGCGCATAGTCGACGAGGACCGAGAACGCCTGCCCCTCCTCGACCGGCTCGAAGCGGCCTGGGGGAGCCGTCGCTTGCGCCAATCCCACCGCGGCCGCCTCGGCATCGACGCCAAGCGCCAGCGCCGCGGCAAACGCCCCCAGCGCATTGGCGACGTTGAAGTCGCCAGGAAGTCGCGTCAGCAGCCGCATCCCTCCATCGACGGGCCCGAAACGGGACCGTGAGTCCCGTTTCAGGTCCGTCGATCCCGGAGCCACGGTGAACTCGGCGCCGCCGCTGCCGAGGCGGACATCGCCCGCGACGAGGTCGGCCTCGGCGCCGGCGGCGGAGAAGGTCACGCACTCGAGCTCCGCGGCCAGACGTCGTCCGTACGGATCGTCGGCGTTGACGATCGCCGTCCCAGAACCCATCTCGAAGAGCAGCCGCTTCGAGCGGAAGTAGTCCTCCATGTCGGCGTGGAAGTCGAGGTGGTCCTGGGTCAGGTTGGTGAAGAGGGCGACGTCGAAATCGATCGCGTCGCAGCGGTGCAGGACCAGAGCATGCGAGGAGACCTCCATCGCGCAGGCCCGATCGCCGCCATCGGCCATCCGCCGAAAGGTGCGCTGCAGGTCGATCGCCTCGGGGGTGGTCCGCTCAACCTCCTCCTCCGCCCCCGCGACAACCTGCTTGACGGTCCCCAGGAGCCCGCACCGAACCCCCGCCGACTCCAGGATCTCCCGCAAGAGGAACGCGGTGGTCGTCTTCCCATTGGTCCCAGTGATCCCGACGACCTTCAGCTGATCGGTTGGGTCTCCATAAAAGCGAGCGGCAAGCGGAGCCATGACAGCCCGAGCGTCCCCGACCACCACCTGCGCCACATCCAAATCCAGCTGCCGCTCCACCACCAGCGCCACCGCCCCGGCCTCAACAGCTGCGCCGGCGAACTCATGCCCATCCACCTTCCCCCCGGGCACGCAGAAGAAAAGCGTCCCAGCCTTCACCCGGCGACTGTCATAGGCAAGCTCCTCGACCTCAACGGCGGCGTCGCCGATCACCCGGGCACCCCCCACCGCGACGAGTAGCTCGTCCAATCTCACGCAGGCGATTCTAGGTCGAGGGTCGGGTGTCCCTCCAGCGCAGCGGCGTCCCGTTTTTCGCCCCGCCGGGGCCGGGGGACAGCCATATGCGTCACTGGCGAAAAACCCAGCAAGCAGGAGGGACACCCGACCCTCGACCCCAACCAGCGAGCACGAGCGGCACCCGACCCCGCGCCCCCCACATCCCGAGCCCTTTATTCCTGAGGCACCCCGAGATAGGGCAGAGCAAACGCCGCGATCTGCCCGAACGCCGGCGCCGCCACCGACCCGCCGTAGATTTCCCCCTGCGGCTCATCGACGATCACCGCCACCAGCAGGCGCGGATCCTCTGCCGGCGCGAAGCCGATGAAGGACGCGACGAACTTCGTTTCCGAGTATGTGCCGTTTTCGGCAACCTGCGCGGTTCCCGTCTTGCCGGCCAGCGCGTAGCCCGGAACGCTGACCTCCGAGGCGGTGCCGCCCGGAGCGAGGACCCCCTCGAGCATCGTCCGCACCTCTTCGGCAACGGTCGGGGAGATCACCCGGCGCCCGCGCGGCTCACCGACCGCTTCGTCGCCGATTCGCTGGATCAGCTGCGGTCGCCGCAGCATGCCGCCGTTGGCGATCGCGGCGTAGCCGGCGATCATCTGCATCGGCGTCACCGCCAGGCCCTGGCCGATCGGCAGGTTGCCCATGGTGGAGCCCGAGTATTCGTCCAGCGCCGGCACGATCCCCTGCTCCTCGGCCGGGAACTGCACCCCGGTCGGCCGGCCGAAGCCGAATCGATCTATCCAGCGCGAGAACTTCTCGCCGCCGAGCTCGAGGCCGATCGTCGCCGCGCCGACGTTGGAGGAGTGGGAGAGGATTTCGGCGACGCTCAGGGTCACCGTCGGCCGCGGCTCGGCGTCTTCGATGATTCGGTCGGCGACGTGGAGCTGCGGAGGCAGGGTGAAGGTCGTGTCCGGCGTCACCAGCCCTTCTTCGAGGGCGGCCGAGACGGTGAAGGCCTTGAAGGTCGAGCCGGGCTCGTAGGTGAAGCCGGTGGCGCGGTTGATCAGGTCTTCGGGGTCCGTGCCCGCGAGGTCGGACGGGTCGACCGGCGGCCAGTTGGCGACCGCCATCAGCTGCGAGTTGCGCGGATTCATCACGATCGCCGTGGCGCCCTTCGGCGCATATGCTTCGCCGACTTCCGCCAGCACTTCCTCGGTCTTCTTCTGGATCGCCGGATCGAGGGTCAGCCGCAGGTCTTCGCCGTCGCTGGCCTCCTTCACCGTTTCCAGCCGAATCGGTTCACCCAGGGCGTCGTTGACGATCCGCCGTTCGCCGTCGCTGCCGGCCAGGATCGATTCCTCGCCGGACTCGAGCCCCGTCAGCCCTTGGTTTTCGTCCCCCACCGCACCGATCGTCTGGGCCGCCAGGTCGCCCTGGGGATAGGTCCGCCGGCTGTCGGGAAGCTCGCCGATCCCCGGCAGCTCCAGCCTCGCAACGCGAGCGGCGCGCGGCAGGTCGACCTTGCGCGCCACGTAGGCGAAGCCCGATTCCTCGCTCAGGCTCTTCAGCACCTCGCTCTCTTCGAGGCCGAGGATCGCGGCCAGCTTGGCGGCCGTCTGGCGCGGCTTCTCGACCTGGTAGGGAGTCGCGTAGATCGTCTTGGCGTCTTCTGACACAGCGAGGGGATTGCCGAAGCGGTCGAGCACGCTTCCCCTCAGACCGGGGACGGTCACCACGTCGGTCTGCTGGTAGGCGGCCTCGGAGGCGAGCTTCGACCCCTGCACCCCCTGCAGCCAGAAGGCCCGTCCGGCGATCGCCAGGAAGCAGAGCAGGAAGCCGGCGAAGAGAAGGCCGATCCTGCGCTCGATCGTGCGCATCCGGCCTCAGTAGGCCGTCCCGGCGGCCGCCAGGCGCCGTGCCGCGGTCTCCACGTCAGCCGGGCTGGCTTCCACCGAACCGACCTGATCGACAGCCGCCGCGCTCAGCCCAAGTTCCGCGGCGGCGCTGTGGATGCGCTCCGCGCCGGACGTCGCGGCGTCACGGCTGCGCAGCAGCGAGTTCTCTTCGTCGAGCGCCTGGATGTTCTGGTCGATGTGGCCGGCGTCGGCGGCGAGGCTGAGCGTGACCACGTTGAGCGCGACGATGCCCACCAGCAGCACCCCGAGCACTCCGATCCAGGCCCGGCCGCGGGTCAGTCGCACGATCAGGCTCGAGTCCGGCAGCTTGCGCACGGCGTCGGCGGTTCCGACCGCGATCGGGATCAGCTGGCCGCCCGGGCGCCTCGCCGGAACGGCCTTGCGTGCCGGCGGCTTGCGGGTGGGGACCCGGGCCGGTGCGACGGCGAGCGCGGGCCGTTTGCGTCGCCTCGGCGGGGCCGGCGCCGGCGCTCTGCGAGCGGTCGCGGTCGCCGCCATCAGGCGCTCCCGGCAGCCTGCGCCGTGGCGATCTTCACGGCGGCGCGCAGGTGGGCCGATTTCGAACGGGGGTTGGCGGATACCTCGGCCGGTTCGGGCGCCAGGGCGCGCCGGGTCAGCAGCTCGGCTTCGGGCTCGCGGTCGCAGGTGCAGACCGGCAGCTCGGGCGGGCAGACGCAGCCCCGCGCGCGGTCGGCGAGGAAGCGCTTGACCCGCCGATCCTCGAGCGAGTGGAAGGAGATCGCCGCGAGGCGTCCGCCGAGCGGCAGCATCGACCAGGCGGTCGGCAGGGCGTCGTCGAGCGAGTCGAGCTCCCCGTTGACCGCGATCCGCAACGCCTGGAAGGTCCGCTTGGCCGGATGGCCGCCGCCGAACCGCGCCGAGGCGGGCATCCCGGCCTTGACCGCGGCGACCAGCTCGGAGGTGGTCCGAAGGGGGCGCCGCCGCACGATCTCCCGGGCGATGCCACCGGCGTAGCGCTCCTCGCCGAAGCGGCGCAGGGCCTGGGCGATGCGCGACTCCGGCCACTCGTTGACGAGGTCGGCGGCGCTGAACTCCTGCCTGGTGTCCATCCGCATGTCGAGCGGGGCGTCATAGGAATAGGAGAATCCCCGCTCCCTGGCGTCGACCTGCATCGAGGACATTCCGAGGTCCATGAACACCATGTCTGGGCGGATGCCTTCGCCGCGCAGGGTGCGAAGACCTGCCGAGTAGTCGCAGGAGAGGAACCGCGTCCGGCACGGAGCCTCGGCGGCGAAGCGCTCGAATCGCTCCTGCGCGGCCGGATCGCGATCGATGCCGATCAGCGTCCCCTCCAATCCAATCGCGTCGGCGATCCGGCGCGCGTGTCCGCCGCCGCCGAAGGTGCAGTCGACCGCGACCTGCCCGGCCCGCGGGGCCAGCAGCTCGGTCAGCTCGCGGGCTAGGACCGGTTCGTGGTCGGTCGACATATAGAGAAGGGTTGCGCGCCGCTCGACGGAAAAAGGCAGTTGCTGGGCAAGGGCTCCCATGTCACGCAGTCGCTCCACTCGTCGCGAGGCCCTCGGCGATCTCCGGCGCCGAGGCGTCGAGCTCCTCCTCCTGCTTGGCCCAGGCCTCGGCGTCCCAGATCTCCAGGTACTCGCCGGCGCCGATCACGACGCACGGGCCGGAGAGACCGGCGTGCTCGATCAGCGGCTTGGGGACGCGGATGCGGCCGGCCGAGTCGAGCTTCTCGTCGAAGGAGCCGCCGTGGAAGCGCCGCCGCAGGCTGCGCGCGTCCCTGCCGAAGGGGCTGTGCGGCGAGAGGAAGCGCTCGGAGAGCTGCTCGAACTCGCCGGTCGTGTGCACCCAGACGCAGGGGTCGAAGCCCTTGGAGAGAACGATCCCGTCGGAGAGCGGCGCCCGGAAGCGAGACGGAACCGTGAGGCGATCCTTGGAGTCGAGGCTGTGCTCGTAGAGACCCCGAAATGCCATTCCCGCCGGTTCCTTTCTTCGGCTGAAAAAGAGTTAGGACCGGAGTGATGAGGTGGGAGGAGCCTCACCACCCCGGTCCTGGGCTTCAACTCGAGCGCCACAATAACCCACTCTCTCCCACTTTGCAACACGACCTGCGACAGCAACCCACCTTGCAAAACGTCCGGCCCATGCCGAGGCCCCACCTGCCGTCGCCATTCCGGAGGCCAAACGACCTCCGCGGCTTTCACTTCAGAAGGCTGCTGGCGAAGCCGTTGACCTGGATCCTTCTTTTGCTCGGGTGCTCGCCGCCGGCATCGCCGGCGCGGCTCTTGCCGGCCCCGCGATCGCCGCCGCGGCTGCCGGGGCGGCCCTCCTGCTCGGCCTGCTGGTCGACGGCGCCCTCTGCTGCTACGTCAGCGGCCACAAGAAGCGAGCCGGCGAGCTCGACGCGATCCGCGCCGCCTCCGCCGCCGTCGCGCGCCGCCTGCGCGCGGAGGCGCTGGAGTAGCTAGAACCCGGCAAGCAGGACATCGGCGTTGGCGAGCAGAGCGGCGGCGATCATCAGCAGCACCGATGGGACCAGGACCAGCGCAATCACCAGCTGGATCTTCGGAGCGGCGCGGGCGGCGCGCTCTTCGACCGCACGACGCTGGTCCCGGCGCAGCGAGCTGGCCTGGCGACTCAGCTGATCGGCGAGCGGCGAGCCGAGGCGGCGGGATCGCTCGATCGACGCGCAGAGGGTTGCGACCTCCCCGCCGGGAACTCGCTCGCGAAGCGCGGCGAGAGCCTGGTCGACGGTTTGGCCGCAGGCCAGCTCGGCAACGGCGACCCGCAGCTCGTCCGCCAGCGGACCCCCGCCAGCGCGGGCGATCTCGGCAAAGCCGGCCGCCGCGCCACGGCCGGCGGCGGAGCCGATCGCGAGCAGGTCGAGCGCATCGGGAAGGGAGGCGAGCAGCCGGCGGCGGCGCCGGCGAGCCTGCCGCTCCAGCAGCGCGTCCGGCAGGAGGAAGCCGGCGGCGGGCAGCGCGAGGGCGACCAGGATCGAGGTGCGCCCGGGCGCGGCCGGCGCCGCCGCCAAGGCGATGGCCGCTCCGCTCAGCGCCGCGCCGGCCTTGGCGAGCAGCAGCGCCTCGACCGGCAGGCGCGACTGCAGGCCGGCGCGGCGAAGCCGGGCGGCAAGGCTCGAACGGGCGACGGCGAGCCAGCTGGCGGCGTTCACTCGACCACCCGCGCGAAGCGCCGGATCGCGACGAAGCCGGCGACCTGGAGGGCCGCGGCCATCGCCAGCAGCACGGCCGATGCCGGCGCCGCCAGCACCTCGAGCAGGAATCCGGGCCGGATCAGCTCGGCGAAGAGGGCGCCACCGCTCGGCATCGCGACGACGAGCAGGCCGGTGAAGCGGGCCTGGGCCGTTGCCGAACGGGCGTCGTCGGCGGCGCGATCGCGCTCCGCGGCCCCGGCGGCGAAGCGGCGAAGCAGCCCCGCCAGGTCTCCCCCGGCCCGCCGCTGGCTGAGCAGCGCGGCGGCGAAGGCATCGAGCCTGGCGGAGCGCATCCGTCGTCGCCAGCCCTCGATCGCCAGGGTTGTCGGTGCGCCCAGGTCGAGCTCGACGCCGAGCCGGGACAGCTCGACCGCCGCCGGTCCGTCGACCGAGGACGCCGCGGCGGGCAGCGATGCCCGCAGGGAACGACCGGCGGCGAGCGAATCGGCAACCGCCGCCGCCACCTCGGGCAGGGCGCGCTCGACGGCGCGCCGGTAGCGCCGTCGACGGCTGGACACGGTCCAACCCGCCAGCGACGGCCCGGCGATCGCCATCGGCAGCGCGACGACGGCGCCGGCGAGGAGCCAACCGCCGGCGAGAGCGGCGCCCGCTCCGACGACCGCCAGCCTGCGGCGCTCCAGGGTCGACGGCGCGTAGCCCTCGCTGCCGGCCCGACGCAGCGGCTCGAGCGCAAGCCGCATCCAGCGCAGCACCGCCGGGCTCGCCAGCAGGGCTTCGCGCGCGGCCAGCGCCGCCAGGCCGCCGCCGGCCCCTCCGGCCAGCGGCACGAGCGGTCCGGCGCCGCCGATCAAGCCGCCGCAACCTCGGCGATCTCGGTCACCCTGCGGGAGCCGTCCGCGCGGCGCTCCAGGTGGACCACCAGATCGATTCCGCGCCGAACCTGTGTGGCGATCGCCTCGTGCGGCAGCCCGAGGCCCGCCATCAGGGCGAGCGTCTCGAGGCGGATGAGGGCGTCGCCGGATGAGTTGGCGTGGACGGTCGAGAGGGCGCCGCGGTGCCCGGTGTTGAGCGCCGTCAGCAGGTCGAGCGCCTCGGCGCCGCGGACCTCGCCGATCACGATCCGGTCCGGCCGCATGCGTAGCGCGTTGCGCAGCAGGTCGCGGATCGTCACCTCCCCCCGGCCCTCGACCCCGGCCGGACGGCTCTCGAGGCGGACGACGTGCCGCCCCTGCAGGCGCAGCTCGGCCGCGTCCTCGATCGTGACCAGGCGCTCCCCCGGCGAGACGAAGCCGGACAGGGCGTTGAGAAGGGTCGTCTTCCCCGAGCCCGTGCCGCCGCTGACCAGGACGCTGCGCCGTTCGGCGACGGCGCGCTCGAGCCGCGCCAGCTGCGGTTGGGTCAGAGTCCCCAACTCGAGCAGCTCCGCGGGCCCCGGCCGGCTCGAGCCGAAGCGGCGAATGGAGAGCGCCGGCCCGTCGATCGCCAATGGCGGGATCACCGCGTTGACCCGCGAGCCATCGGCCAGCCGCGCATCGACCATCGGGCTGAGCTCGTCGATGCGACGACCCAGCGGCGCTAGGATCCGCTCGATCGCGTTGCGCAGCTCGTCCTCGTCGGCAAAGCGCACGTCGACGGCCTCGATCCGCCCACCCCGCTCGACGTAGACCTGCCGCGGGCCGTTCACCATCACCTCCTCGACCGTCGGATCGGCGAGCAGATCCTCCAGCGGGCCCAAGCCCACCGTGTCCCGCAGGATCCGCTCGACCAACGCCTCGCGGTCCGCATCGCCGAGAAGAGCTGCCTCCGCCTGGACCAGGTCGCGGACCTGAAGATCCAGCGCGCGCACCGGCCCGGCGCCGCCCACGGCCTCTTCGCGGCGGATCTCGAGCAGGCGCGCGCGCAGGGCGTCCGCCAGCTCTTCCAGGTCCCTTCGCCGCGCCTCCACGCGCTCAACCCCCGGGCAGCAGGGTCACCCTGCGGGCAAAGCTCTCGGCGGCGATCAGCCTCAGCGCCTGGCGCTTCGTCAGGCCCAACGTCGCGACGGCCAGCTCTTCGGGTGCCGCTCCTTCCGCGCCCGGGCGCAGGCCCAGGAGGGGAACACCGGACGCGGCGACGTAGGTGCGTCCGGCGCCGGCGCCGGACGGTTCGCTGGTGACGACCACGTCGACCCGCGATCCCGCCCGCCTCGCGTCGGCGGCGAGCAGAGCCTCGGCGCCGCTGACCGATATCTCGACCGGGCGCCTGTCACCGCCAAGGGTGCGCTTCCCGTCGTCGTCCTCAGGGGCGACCCCGAGCTGGGCACCAAGCAGGTAGGACCCGGCGGGCAGCGGCGCCCGAGCCGTCAGGCCCAGCGCTTCCTGCGGCGCGAGCAGGGCCCCTGGCGGTGCGAAACGCGCCGGCACGCGCCGCACCGCGAGCGCCGAGCCGATCTCCTTTTCGCCGAGCCGCTGGCCGACGCGGATGCCGGCCTCGAGGACGACGACCGGGCGCAGCGGGCCATAGCCGCGAACGGCGTTGGCCCCGTAACCCTCAGCGATTGCGGCGGCCGCGGCGGCGGCGATCGACGCCAGCACCAGGAATGCGACGGCGCGGCGACGGCGGCTCATGCAGCCAGCGGGCCACGGTCGTCGGCGAGCGGCAGCTCGAGCAGCGCCAGCGACCCCAGGTCGGAGCGTCGGAGGGCGAAGCGCCCCTCATGGGCCGCCGCCACCTGCTTGACCACCGTCAAGCCGTGGCCGTGGCGGCGGCGTCCCGAAAGGCGGGTCATCACCTGGCCGGGTGCGTCGCGGCGCGCCGCCGGCCGGGCGGCGCGGCCGGAGTCGGCTACGACGATCCGGACGTTCCCCTTTCGCGGCCGTGCGTCGATCGTGATCTCCGGCCCGCCGTGCTCGATCGCGTTGACGATCAAATTGTCGAGCGCCTGCGCCAGCGCCACCCTGTCCCCCAGCACGACGGCGCGACCGGCTCGCCAGCTCATGCCCAGCGAACCGCCGCCGATGCTCGCCCGTGCCCGCCAGCGGCGCACGGCCGATTCGAGCAGCGGCCGCACTGCGACCGCCTCCGCCGGACGCCGCAGCCCGCCGCCGTTGACCTCGCGATCGAGGCGCTCGAGAGCGGCTGCCGCCAGCTGCACGGAGCTCTCCAGCGCGGGTGGCGGCCCCGAGCCTGCCGCTCCGGCGAGCGCGATCGCCTGCAACGGCCGGCGCAGCTCATGGAGCGCCTCGTTGAGGGCGCCGCGGCGACGGCCGGCGCGCAGGCCCTGGGCCGCGGCGACCGCCGCCATCGTCGCGGCCAGCGGCCAGCCGTTGACGATCTCCGCCCGCACGATCAGCCGTCGAGGAGCCGGTATCCGACGCCCCAGCAGTTGATCACGAAGCGCCCTCCCTCGGGATCCAGCTTGCGCCGCAGCCGGCTCGCGTGCGAATCGAGCGTTCTCGTCTTCGTCGGCGCGCGATACCCCCATACGTCCGCCAGCAGCTCGTGCTTGGAGAAGACGCGGTGAGGATCGGCTGCGAGAACGCGCAGCAACGAGAACTCCTTCTTCGAGAGCTGCACCTCGCGACCGCCGACCCAGGCTCGGCGCCGGCCCGGATCGACGACGATTTCTCCAGCCCGGAGGGGGGCGCCACCTCCTCCGTCCACGCGGCGCAGCACCGCGCCGATGCGGGCGCGCAGCTCGGCGTACAGGTACGGCTTTACGAGGTAGTCGTCGGCGCCGAACTCGAGCCCGCGGACGCGATCGTGGTCGGCGCCACGGCCGCTGAGGACGATGACCGGCAGGCGGGGGTCGAAGCGCGAGACTGCGCCGTCGGCTTCGCGGATCTCCTGCAGAACCTCGAGCCCAGACGCATCGGGCAGCGACAGGTCGAGCAGCATCAGATCCGGCTGCTTGTAGCGGCAGAGCCGCAGGGCGTCCGATGCACTCGGCGCCGGCAGGACGCCGAAGCGATCGGCGGCGAGGTTGTCGCAGAGCAGCTCGAGGGTCGGGGTATCGTCCTCGCAGACGACGACGCTGGCGATTTCTCGTTTTTGGGGCAGCATCACCCCCTCAAGGGCGGAGGCGCGGATTCTCTCCCCCGGCACTGCGAGCGCTCCGCGCAAAGCGCGGACTTCAGGCCAGCAACCGCTCCAGCAGCTCCACGTACTGGAGGGTGTGGCGGTCCTCGAGGAAGTGCGAGCGAACCCGGTCCCTGGCGGACTCGCCGATCGCGCGAGCGCGTTCCGGATTGGCCAGCAGATCGGTGATGCTCGCGGCGAAGGCGGTGAGGTCGAGCGGGTTGCGCAGCAGCACCCCCGTGGCGCCGTCGTCGATCTGGTCGACGATGGCGCCGGTCGCGGTGGCGACGACGGGCCGTGCCTTCCACATCGCCTCGGTGACCGTGAGGCCGAACCCCTCCTTGAGGCTCTTCTGGACGACGATCGTCGCCTGCCGCTGGAGGGTGTTGACGATCGCGCCGTTCTCGTCGAGGTCCTCCATCGGCAGGCAGGCGAGAAGGACCCGGGAGCGGACGCCATCGGGCAGGGCGCGCCACTCCGCCTCGACTTCGGCCAGCACCGCGGCGCCATCCGGATCGTCGGCTATCGAGCCGACGCTGGGACCGGCCAGGACCAGCCAAGCCTCGACGGCGCCGGCCGCGGCGAAGCCGTGCAGGACGCCGACCGGGTCCTTGAGCCGATCCCAGCGCGACACCTGGACGACCAGGGGCGCGTCGGGGCCGGGCAGCGCGCCCTCGCCGGCGACCTCGGCGCGGCGCTCGACCCGCGCCTCGCCGCCGTCGGGACGCCGAAAGGACGGCTCGGTGCCATCGGGCTTCGCGGCGGCGGCGAGAAGACCGGCCCGTCGCAGGATCGCGCGAACCTGCGGCGGCTCCATCTCCTGGTTCTTCGAAGAGAAGACGTCGATCGACGGCGGCACGATCGCGGTCACCATCCCCTCGCAGCACTCGGGGACGTAGGCGCGCCGGGAGAAGACCACGGCCCCGGCTCGGGTCACATAGGGCGCCAGGAAGTCCCAGGCAGCCGCGGTCAGCTCGTTCCTCTCGTCTGCGCCTATGTGGCAGCGCCAGACGACGGTGCGCCCGGCCTCGGCGAGCACCGGGATCAGCCCCGCCGTCTGCGGGTCGTGAAGGAACACGACGTCGCCGTCGTCGAGACCGGCGAGCACCGCGTCGGCGTTCTCCGCGCTGACCCGCTCGAACGTCTGCCGCTCGCCGTCGCCGAGGCCGCCGCCGTCGCCCAGCTCCCCGTGCAGGTAGTTGTGAAGTCGCTTGGTCAGCGTGAAGAAGTCGGCGGAGCCGGCGATCGTCCGCCAGCGCATATCGATCCCGGCTCCGCGCGCGAGGCCGACCCAGGACCAGAGCATCTCGGCGACCCCGCCGCCCGAGGAGGTCGAGTTGACGTTCCAGATGCGGCGACCGCCGAGCAGCTGCCGGGCCCGGCCCACCCCCGTCTCGAATCGCCGCCACGCCTCCGGCTCGATGACCTCGCGCAACCGCTCGAGCGGCAGCGAAGGGACGTGTACCTCGCGCGTGGTCATGGTCTTCGGGGGGATCTCCCGAAGACCCGCGGCGACCCGTGCTCCCGGCGGGCAGGGTAGCTCAAGGACGGCGCTCGCCCGCGAATCGAAGGCGATCCGACCTGGCGGAACCTCTCGGCGCACCGAGCGTGGCCTCCCCGCCCGGTCGATGAAGACGAGGTCGAGCGCGAAGCGCATGCCGAAGGTGTGGACGCTGGAGCAGCGGGGGATCAGCAGCCCCGGACCGGCGTCCTCGCGACCGAGTCCGGACAGCCCCAGCAGGCGCGAGCGCAGGGTCGAGGCGACCAGAACGCGACGGCCGAGCACGAGGCGCGAGGGAAGGCGGCGGAGGCGGCGGCAGGGCATGCCGTCACAAGGGCCCGGGCGCACCGCCTCCTCCCCCCTCTAGCCTTCGCTCCATGCCCGACGGCAAGGTCGCGATCTTCGGCCCCCACCCGATGCTCTCGATCACGCTCGAGGCGCTGACCGCCGACGGCGGCGACGACATCCACCTGCACGCCGCCGGCCAAGGGGTCTGGGTGGCGCGGATGGCTGCCGAGCTGGGCGCGCAGGCGGTTCTCTGCGGCTTCATCGGTGGCGAGCCCGGCACCGTGCTGCGGCCGCTGCTCGAGCAGCTGCCGGTCGAGCTGCGCCTGGTCGAGACCGGCGCCGCGACGGGCACCTACATCCACGACCGTCGGAGCGGCGAGCGCGTGCCGCTCGCCCAGGCGGCCAGCATGCCGCCCACGCGCCACGAGGTCGACGACCTCTTCTCGGTCGCCTGCGCGGCGGCGCTCGACGCCGACGTGCTGGCGCTGTGCGGGCCGTTCCCGGGCGAGGCGCTGCCGCTCGAGATCTACGGCAACCTTGCCGCTGACGTCCGCGGCAACGGCACCCCGGTCATCGTCGACCTCTCGCCGCCGCGGCTCGACAGCGCCCTGGAGGGCAAGCCCGACCTGGTGAAGATCAACGACTGGCAGCTGGCTCAGTTCGTCGAGGGCCCGGTCGACACCGAAGCGCGGATGCGGGACGCCGCCGAGCGGCTGCTCGAGCGGGGCGCCGGCGCGGCAATCGTCACCCGCGCCGAGGCGCCGGCGCTGGTGCTGCGCGGCGAGAGGGCCTGGGAGCTGATCCCGCCCCACTTCGAGCGCGGTGCCCGCGAGGGCTGCGGCGACTCGATGATGGGCGCGCTCGCGGCCTGCATGGCGAACGGCCTCGAGTGGGAGGAGACGCTGCGGATCGGCGCCGCCGCGGGCGCCGCGAACTTCCTCCGCCACGGCCTCGGCAGCGCCGACCGCGGCGTCGTCGACGACCTCGCCCGCCGGGTCGAGCTGCGGCCGCTGGGCTAGCCCGTCCGGGGGACCGGACCGAAGGGGCGATCTAACTCGTCGCCGTCCACGATCGCCCGCGGCGCCGTCTTCCGCATCCACTCCAGATGAGGGCGGAGAGAATCGATCTCCGCCAGGCGCTCGAACGCGGCCGCCATCTTCACCGGGCGACCGCCATGCGAGGAGTGCGCGTCGCTGCTGAGCAGATGGATCAGGCCGGCCGCGGCGAGGGCGAGCATCCCCGCCGCCGTGCGCTCGCGCAGGAAGAAGTCGGCCGTGCCCTGAACGAGGGCGCCGGCCTCGATCAGCGCCGCGATCCGCTCGTACATGTCCGCCGAGAGGTGGCGCTCCGGGTGGGCGATCACAGTGCGGTGACCGCGCTCGGCGAGGTGCTCGACCCGGCGCAGGAGGCTGTCGCCGAGGGGGCCCGGCGCCGGCTCGAGGAGGATCCAGCGGCCGCGCCCCAGCGCCACCCGCTGCAGTTCGTCCTCGCTCAGGTCCTCGACCGCAGTCTCCGCCACCTCGCCGCCCGGCAGGACGACGACCGGAATGCCCTCGCCCCGCAGGTGCCGGTTGACCGATTCGACCCTGCTCTCGACCTCGTCGATGCGGACGTCGTGGTCATGGCGGATGTGAGGGGTCGCGCAGATCGCCTCGATCCCGTCGGCCGCGGCCTGGCGGGCCATGGCCGCGCTGTCGCGGATGTCGAGCGCCCCGTCGTCGACTCCGGGAAGGATGTGGCAGTGCAGGTCGATCATCGGCGCGCGGGGCCCCCCATGCGCAAAACCTATTTCAGCGCCGGGCACCGACAGGCACCGGGCTACGATGACAGGCATGATCCAACACCTGCGGTCGCTGGGCTTGCGAGCGCGGATGGGCTTCAACTCGATGAACAAGAAGACGACCCGCAGAGGAAATTACGAGTCGGGCTCCGACTACGTGCTCGAGTACGGCGAGCTCCGCTTCGCCTTCAACGAGGAGGACTTCGGCCAGCGCGTCGAGCAGGCCGCTGTCAAACTCGGCTTCGTGCAGCAGGGGCTGAGCCGCGAGGAGCTCGACGATCTGCTCGACCTCGCCGTCAACGGCGAGATCTCCGAGCCCAGCTCGGAGCTCGGCGAGCACATCAACCTCAACTGGGAGGATCTGGTCGGGCCCTCCAACCGCAGCCTCGTCCACTGGCTGCGCCGCCTCGTCTTCCGCGGCGCCTGGCTCGACCAGCGGGTCAAGGAGGGTGAGCTGGACGTCGTCTTCGACGACTCCACCCAGACCTTCGGCTACGTCCAGCCGGACCGCAGCAACGAGCTGATCGAGCTCTCCAAAGAGCCCTCCTGGCGCCGCATCGCCTACCGGCGCTGAGCCGCTACTGAGCGGGCCGCTCGAGCGCGGCCACGACGACGAGCGAGCCCTGGCGGGCGTCGAGCAGCTCGCGGGCCTCCTCGGCGCCACCGAAAGCCTCGGCGAAGCGGGTGAGGGAGTCGATCAGGACGATGACCTCCTCGCCCTGGGCCGCCCGCGAGCGGGCCTGGGCGAGCGCGTCGCCGGCGTGGCGCGCCTTGCCGGCGGAGACGATCTCCGCCTGCGGCGCCTCGCGCTTCCAGTCGGCCAGCTCCTCTGGGCTGGGGTCGACCAGAAGGGCGATCGGGTCCGGCCCGTTCGAGGCGTCCACGAGCTCGGCCGCCACCTCGCGCAGCAGAGCCGTGCACGCCGCACGGCTCTCGGCGTAGACGATCGCCTGGCGCCCCGCCGTCGCCGGCAGCAGCAGGTCCTGGACGCGAAGGCCCTTGGGGCGGCGGCCCCAGCGCCGGCGGCGGCGTCTGCGTTTGGGCTGTGCCGGCGGCGGGGTCGTCGCCGCCGCGATCAACGGTTCCGGCTTAGGCGTCTGCTCGGCCCGCGGCTCTGGCTCTCGTTGTGACTCGCCGCGCTGGGGCTGCTCGCGTCGCTCGCGCGGTTTGCCGCCCCGATCCCGCTGGCGGCGCCGGCCCTGCTCGCGCCCGCGCTGGCCGCCATGGCTGCCCGCCGGCTTCGACTCAGCGCCGGCCAGCTTCTCGATCAGCTCCGCCCGGGAGAGCATCCGGTAGCGCTCGACGCCGGCATCGGCGGCAAGCTCGTGCAGCTCGGCAAGGTGCTTGGAGTCCAGCTCGGCTTTCGTCATCGTGGCGGCAGGCTATTCAACCGGGACGTCGGGTAGCGCTGCCGGCCATCGCGGCGGGATCCGCGCCCGCCTCGGTGAGCGCCATCGGCCAGGCTTCGGCCTCCCGCTTCACCCGCCGCCGCGACCAGCCGAGCTGCTCGCCGAGCACCGCGGCGACCGGCCGCACGGCGTCGGCGGTACGCAGCTGCGGCGCCGCCAGCAGGCCCAGCCGAGTGCGCCGCAGCAGGACGTCGGCGACGCAGCGGGCCTGCTCGGCCCTCGCCGCGATCGCCACCTCGGCGAGCAGGTCAGGCCGGCCGGGCACGATCGGCTCGGCCAGCTTCGGCTCATCCCTCGCCAGGCCGAGCACCGCGCGGGCGGCGTGGCCGTACCGGAAGGCGAGCTGGGCGATCGCCGCCTCCCCGACGCCGTCCGGGGCCGCGAGATCCTCCGGCCGCGCCTCCATCCCGAGCGGGATCTCGGCCGTGTGGCAGGGCGCCTCGCGCCCCTCGCGCTCGACCAGGCGATCGACCGTCTGCTTGGCCATCCGCCGCCACGTCGTCAGCTTGCCGCCGGTGATCGTCAGCATTCCCGAGGAGGTCTCGTACAGCTCGGCTTTGCGCGAGATGTCGACCGACTTCTTCGGGTCGCCGGTGGAGATCAGCGGCCGCACGCCGGCGTATGCCCCGACCAGGTCGGAGTCGCTCAGCTCGGTGCCGAAGAAGGCGTTGACGGCGTCGAGCAGGTACCCGACGTCCTCCTCGCCAGGCTGCGGGCGGTCGATGTCTCCGTCGAAATCGTTGTCGGTGGTGCCGACCAGCGTGCGTCCGTACCAGGGCAGCGCGAAGATCGCCCGCCCCTCGCCGGCGGGGACGATGCAGGCGGCGCTGCCGGTCGAGAGGTCGGCGCGGTCGAGCAGGACGTGGGTGCCGCGGCTGGGGGCGATCTGGGGCACGTCCTCCTCCTCGGCCACCTCGGGACCGACCCGGTCGGCCCAGACGCCGGTCGCGTTGACCACGTTGTCGGCCTCGACTTCGAAGCGCTCCCCGGAGTCGGCCTCGACCGCGGCGACGCCGACCGCGCGGCCGTCACGGGTCACCACCTCCGTCACCTCGGCACCGTTCAGCATCACCGCGCCGAAGCGCTCCGCCTCGCCGAGGATCGTCAGCACCAGCCGCACGTCGTCGGTCTGGCAGTCGTAGAAGAGATAGGCGTCGTTCGGGTCGCGCGGCTCCAGCGCGGGAACCAGGTCGAGCAGCTCCTCGCGGTCGATCGTGCGGTGGCGGTCGGGCGACCAGTAGAAGTCCTCGTCCCCGTCCTTGGAGGAGCGCATCTCGCGGCGGCCGCGACCGACCCGCGTGGTCGCCATCACGTCGTACATGTTGAGGCCGAGGCCGAGTTTGCGGTCACGGCGCTCCGCGGCGAAGAAGGGGACCAGGAAAGGGGTCGGGTAGACGAGATGGGGCGCCAGCTGCACCATCAGCTGGCGCTCGAGCAGGGCCTCGCGGACGAGGCCGAGGTCGAGGTTCTGCAGGTAGCGAAGGCCGCCGTGAACCATCTTCGAGGAGCGGCTCGAGGTGCCGACGGCATAGTCGCCGCGCTCCAGCAGCGCCACCGAGTAGCCGCGCGCCGCCGCGTCGAAGGCGACGCCCGCGCCGGTGACGCCGCCGCCGATCACGACCACCTCGAAGCGCCGGCCGGCGATCTGCTCGAGAGCGGTGGCGCGGGAGAGCATCAGTCGAGGTAGGTGGCGGCTTGCTCGAGGGGCGGTCGCTGCGGCGGCTCCTTCTCCTGCCGCCCGGGGCCGAGGTGGAGGAGGGCGACGAACCGCTCGCCGTCGGGAAGGTCGACGGCCGCGCGGCCCTCCGCCGTGCGCAGCAGGGCCGGCGTGCGCCAGTAGCCGACCAAACCCCGGGCGTGGGCGGCGAGCAGGACGATGTAGGAGGCGACGGCCGTGGCGTGCAGGTCCTCCTCGCGCTGGACGGGGTCGTCGGCGAGCACGCAGGAGACGACGATCAGCGTCGGCGCGCGGTCCAGCTTGGCGGCGCCCTCCGGCCCGGCCGCCGCCTTCATCCGCTCCAGCGCCCGCGGGCCGACCACGCGGAAGCGCCAGGGCGCCGTCAGGTGATGATTGGGCGCCCAGCGGGCGAGCTCGAGCAGCTCCTCGATCTCCTGGCGGGACAGCGGCTCCGGCCCGAAGGCCTTGTGGGTGCGGCGGGTGCGGATCGCGGTCTCGACGTCCATTGGGCCAACATAGCCGCGCGTCAGTCGCGGGGGGCGTAGCGGTGGTGGAGCATCAGGACGTTGCCGGCCGGGTCGGCGAAGGGCGCCATGTGTCAGACGCCGCTGTCGAGGGTGTCGGCGAGGAAGGAGACGCCCTTCGCCTCGAGCTCGGCGCGCGCGGCTTCGACGTCCTCCACGTGAAAGGCGATCGGATGGGTGCTTGGCTTGAAGGCCTGGCCGACCGCGGCGGCGTCCAGCACCTGGAGAGTGAGGTTCCCGGTCTCGAACTCGCCGCCGGGGATTTTCCCGTAGTCGGCGGAGTGCTCGAGGCCCACGGTCTCGCCGTAGAACTCGACAGCGGCTGGGTAGTCCTCGACGAAGACCGTGGCGAAGTCGACGCCGGTGACAGTTGAGGGAGTGGCCATTTTGCTGCCTCCTGGTTGGATTGGAGCTACCAGCTGAAACGACGGCCGAGGAAGAGGACGCTGCCGAGGGCGAGGCCGGCGGCGCCCAGGCCGATGCCGAGCGGCGTCCACGGCTTGGGACCGGGATTGTCGCCCGCTTCGAAGGGGGGCGCCGCCACCGCGGAGCTGGAACCGGGCGCTGCCTCGCCCTCGGCGCCGCTCCGGGGAGGGGGAACCGCCGGGATGGCACCGCCTTTGCCGGCGCCCGGAGAGGCGAGCGGGGGCGCGGTTCCGCCGCTTGCGGGAGGAACGGCGCCGCTGCTTCCTCGACCGAGCGATTCGAGCAGTTCCTGGGAGGAGCCGGCGCCGGTCGCCGGCGGCGGCACGGGGGTCGCCGGCCCGACCCCGCTTTGAGCGGTGCTCGAGGACAGCGGCGCCGGTTGCGGTTCGCGGGCCACGGGCGGGACCGGGAAGGCCTCGCCGGCGACGGCGGTGAGCACCTGGCCGGTCACCCAGACCGGCGTCTGGTCGCTGGACGGCGAGTAGCGGTAGTGGCCGTCGGCGTCCTGGCGGGCGGTGAGGTAGTCGAGAGCGCTCTTGCCGGCCTCCCGCAGGGACGCCGGGTCCTTGCCGACGGCGATCATGCCCTGCACCGCCCAGGCGGTCGACTGCGCGTTGACCGCGCCGGCGCCGCCAAGCGGAAAGCCGCCGCTGGGCCGCTGCGCCTTGCGCAGGTAGCCGAGCCCGTGGCCTGCCGCGCTGGTATCGGGCATCGCCTGCATGGCGGCGCCGGTGCCGTCCGCCGTGCTCGGCGACCCGGGCACGTCCCCCCATCCCCCGTCGGCGTTCTGCACCTTCGCCAGCCAGGAGATCGATTGGTCGACGCCGCCGGCGCCAGCCGCGCGCAGGGCGATGACCGCGAAGGCGGTGGAGTTGGGCCAGCCTTCGAAGGAGCCGTTGTCGCGGCGGCGCTTGGCCAGCGCCGCGACGAGGTCGTGGCCGCCGAAGGAGCGGGGATCGACCTTGGCGCCCTCGAGGGCGAGGATCGTGCGGGCGAAGTCGCCGGGACTGCTCAGCTCGTCGACGTGGCCGCGCAGGTAGGCGACCGAGTCGCGTCCTCCGCGGGCGACGTCAAGGGGATTGCGGCCCGCGGCCTCGAGTCCCAGCATCGCCCAGACGGTCATGTCCGGAGCGGAGTCGCTGCCCGGCGAGGCGCCCCAGCCGCCATCGGCGTTTTGCGCTGCCGCCAGCCAGTCGGCGGCGCGGCTGACGTCCGACGCCTGCGTCTCCGACGCCTGCGTCCGCGCTGGGAGCGCGCTCGCCAGCGCCAGGGTCAGCAGCAGCACCGAGGCGACCGCCGAGGCGTGCCACTCGAAGCGGTCGCGGAAGCGGAGCAGCATCCGGACCATCGCCGGGCCGGCCACCAAGGCGAGCGTCGCGTTGCCGATCGCGTGGGCGGCGTCGAATGGCACCGCCCGTGACTCGAGGACGAGGAAACGCTGCAGCGATAGGTCGCCTCCGTAGGTCGCCATCAGGGAGAAGTTCAGCAGAGCGCCGTACGCCACGCCGGCCAGACCGCAGACCACGGCGAGCTCGAGGCGGCCGGCGCGAGGGCGCGCGATGCCGAGCCCGGCACCGAGCAGCCCGCACATACCCCAGCCGGCCATCTGCCATGGCGTCCACGGACCCTGGCCGAACCAGAAATTCGAGACGAGGGCGGTGAGGCCGCCGACCGCGAAGCCCGGCGCCGGGCCCAGGGCGAAGCCGGCGAAGATGACGATGTCGGTCGTCGGCTTGACGTTGGGGAAGGCGGCGAAGGCGATCCGGCCGGCGATCGCCATCGCGGCGAGCGCCGCGACCAGCGCCACGACCTGCGAGGTGGGACGGGAGCGCTCATACCAGGCGAAGCCGCCGAGCAGCAGGGCGCCGAGGATGAGGAAGCTCGCAAGCTCCCAGCTCATCCGGCTCGCTCCGCGGCCAGCGCCGCCGCGCCGCGCTCGGGCACGATCACACCGGGCAGGTCGAGGATGCGGGCCACCTCGGTGGCGAAGTACCAGCCGCCCGAGAGAATCTCGGCCGCCGCCCCGTCGGCGATCACGACCCCGTCCCCGAGCAGCACCACGCGCTCGGCGAAGGTGGCGGCGAACTCGACGTCATGCGTGGCCACGACGACCCCCGCACCGGCGCCGGCGAGACGCTCGATCAGCTCGATCAGCTCCTGCTTGCGCGCCCGGTCCATGCCACGGGTGGGCTCGTCGAGGGCGACGAGGCCCGGCAGCTCCTTCCCCTCCATCCGACCTGCGAGCGCAATGGCCAGCGCCAGTCGCTGCCGCTCCCCCCCGGAGAGGTCACGGGGGTCGGCGTCAGTCGCATGCTCGAGGCCGACAATCCTGAGCGCCGCCATCCCGGCCTCTCCCGGAAGCTCGTCGCCGACCCGCTCCCGCACCAGGTAGTCGCTCGGGTTCTGGGTCAGGAGCGCAATCCCGGCGGGGACCCCTGCCATCCCTCGCACTGGCTCAACCAGCTCCGCCAACGTCCGCAGCAGCGTGCTCTTACCCGCTCCGTTTCGACCCATGAGGGCAACACGCTCCGCTCGGTCGACGGTCAACTCGATGCCCTTGAGGACCTCCCGCGGCGCGTCTTCGCCATCGAGCTCGACCCACAAGTCACGAACGCGCATGGCGGGCGGGTCCTGTCGCGGGGTGGGGGTGCGCCGCTTGGGCTGCGATCTGCTCCGGGCAGAGGGATCGATCCCTTCGAGGGATGAGGCCTTGCCCTCCGCAGACTCCGCGCTGCCCGGCACACCCCCACCCCACGCCACCCGCCCGAGGTCGGCTTCCCTGGTGGCGAGGATTTGGCGCGCGTCACGGACGCCAACCGGTAGGGGATCGATTCCAGCCAGGGAGAAGAGGCGCGCGGCGGGGGTCTCG
>Ga0307291_1000083_pt1 | contig 23063 bp, 22 predicted proteins | sample ER_DNA_148_FD_194474 | JGI IMG/M metagenome (GOLD analysis project Ga0307291, IMG submission 194474) | Bulk soil microbial communities from the East River watershed near Crested Butte, Colorado, United States - ER_DNA_148 | ecosystem: Environmental > Terrestrial > Soil > Floodplain | place: USA...
GGGGGGGGGGGGGCCCGCGCGCCGCCCCGGGGGGGGGGGGGGCCGGGGGGGCGCCCCCCCCCTCCCCCCCCCGGGCCCCCCGCCCCCCCCCCCCCCCGCGATCCCCGGCGCGAGCAAGCTGGCTGGGGTCGAGCGAATCGCGGCTGCCTTTGGAGCTGCAAAGGACGAAGGCCGTGCCGCGTTGATGCCCTACATGATGGCCGGCTTTCCCGACCTGGAGTCGTCGCTGGCCATCGCCGCCGCCTACGTCGAGTCCGGTGCCGACCTGATCGAGCTGGGTGTTCCCTTTTCGGATCCGCTTGCCGACGGGCCGACCATCCACGCCGCGGCGACGGAGGCGCTTGCGGCGGGCGCGACGCTTGCGACGGCGCTCGACGTCTGCGAGTCCGTCTCCGACCGCGTCCCGGTCGTCCTCATGGTCTACTCGAACATGGTCATGGCGCAGGGCGGTCCGGGTGAGTTCGCGCGCGGCGCCGCCACGGCAGGCGCCGCCGGGCTGATCGTGCCGGACCTTCCACTCGAGGAGGCCAGCGACGTTCGAGACGCGCTTGGCGAGGTCGGCCTGGCCCTGATCCCGTTGCTGGCTCCGACCACGCCGGCCGAGCGCCGTGCCCGCATCTGCGCGGCGGCCCGCGGCTTCGTCTACGTCGTCTCCACGGTCGGGACGACCGGCGAGCGCCAGGAGCTCCCCCCGGGCCTCAGCGAGCTCGCTGAGGCGACCAGGGCCGACGCCGAGGCGCCCGTCGCCGTCGGCTTTGGCATCGGCACGCCGGCACAGGTCGGTGAAGTCGGGCGGATCGCCGACGGCGTGATCGTCGGCAGCCGGCTCGTCCGTGCGGCCGGCGAGGCGGGCTCCCCCGAGGCGGCCGTGGAGGCGGTCGGAGGCTTCCTCCGGGAGGCCCGGGCAGCGCTCTCCGCGTAGCCGGCCGGTCCATTAGGATTGCCGCCGCATGGGACTCGTAGTCAGCCTCTTCCTCGCCCTCGGCGCCACGATCGTCGCCTACGCATGGCTCGGCCAGGGCGGCGGGGTCGCCGGCTTGATCTTCTTCGCGATCCTGCTGGTCGGCGCTTCGCTCCGCGTCCTCAAGCCCAACGCCTGAGGCCTTCCGGCCGGCGCATATCGGCGTCCTCGGTCGCTCGCGTGCAGAGCACGCCACGCTCCCTGCGTCCTTGATCTGCTTGGCCGGAAGGCCTCAGGCCCGCGTCGCGACCACCTCGAGGTACTCGGCCTCCAAGACCAGCGCCCGCTCGCCGGCGGTATTCGCCTCCTGCAAATAGGTGCGCAGATCGTCCTCCAGGGCCCTTTCGCCATCCTTGCCGACCCGTTCGAAGGCGACCCTGACCGGGCCGAAGTAGGTGCGGAAGAACTCGATGTAGTGATCGGCCGAGCGGAACGGCTGTCGCGAGATCCGCCGCTCGACGCGCAGGTCGGCGATGCCGTCGCCGAACAGCTCGCGCAGGCGATCCTCGGTCCCCCAGAGCAGCGGCGGCTTCACCCCCGGCGGAGGGGGCGCGTGCTTGACGACCGTCATGAACATGCCGCCGACCGCTCCGTCGGGAGTCCAGTTGCCCATGCCGATCCGGCCGCCTGGCCTGCAGACGCGCAGCAGCTCCGCCGCCGCCTTCTCCTGGTCGGGGGCGAACATCGCGCCGAAGACCGAGGTGACCACGTCGAACTCGCCGTCGCCGAAGGGGAGGTCGGCGGCGTCGCCCTCGACGAACTCGACGTCCAGGCGCTCCGCCGCGGCGCGCTCCCGGCCGCGCTCGAGCAGGGCGGGGACGAAGTCGACCCCCACCGTGTTTCCCCAGGCCCGCCGGGCGGCCGCCAGTGCGGCGTTGCCGCTGCCGCAGGCGACGTCGAGCACCCGCTCCCCCGGAACTATCTCCAGCGTCTCGGCGAGCTGTTCGGAGGGCATGCTGACGAGGCTCGCGACCATCGCGAAGTCGCCTTCGGACCAGGTCTTCTGCTGCATCTGCCGGACTGCCTGCAGGTCGATCGCGTCATTCATCTTCCATCCTTTCGCCGCCGCTCCGAGTACGAGCAAGCTACCGCGTCCCGTCGCGGCCGGCACCTTCTAATCTGCGTCCATGCGGATCGGAGTGCTCACCGGCGGGGGGGACTGTCCCGGTCTCAACGCGGTCATCCGGGCGATAGTCCGCAATGGGGTCGAACACCTGGGACACGAGTTCGTCGGCTATCGCGACGGCTGGCACGGGCCGCTGCACGGCAACGGGGGCGCGCTCGGCGTGCCCGAGGTGCGCGGCATCCTGCCGCGCGGCGGCACGATTCTCGGCTCCTCGCGCACCAACCCCTTCAAGGAGGACGGCGGCGCCGAGCGGATCGTCGAGAACCTGGCGGGCGAAGGAGTCGACGGCCTGATCGCGATCGGCGGCGAGGACACCCTCGGGGTGGCGGCGCGGCTTCATTCCGAGCATGGCGTGCGGGTCGTCGGCGTCCCCAAGACGATCGACAACGACCTTGGCGCCACCGACTACACCTTCGGCTTCGACACCGCGGTCAACATCGCGATGGAGGCGATCGACCGGCTTCACACCACCGCTGACAGCCACCACCGGGTGCTGATCGTCGAGGTGATGGGACGGCACGCCGGCTGGATCGCCTTCCATGCCGGCCTCGCCGGTGGCGCCAACGTGATCCTGATTCCCGAGCAGCCGTTCGATCTCGAGCGGGTCTGCGAGCTGGTCGGACGGCGCCTGGAGGCGCGCTTCGCGCCGATCGTCGTCGTCTCGGAGGGCGCGCAGCCGGTGGGCGGCATACCCGAGAGCCAGGACAAAGGGCTCGACGCCTTCGGCCACGTCCGGCTCGGCGGCATCGCCCACTGGCTCGAGGGTGAGATCGAGCAGCGCACCGGCAAGGAGACGCGGGCGACGGTGCTCGGCCACGTGCAGCGCGGCGGCACGCCGACCGCCTTCGACCGCGTCCTGGCGACCCGCTTCGGCCTGCACGCGATCGACGCGGTCGACGCAGGCGAGTGGGGCAAGATGACGGCGCTGCGCGGCACCGACATCCGGCTCGCGGACCTGGCCGATGCAACCGCGGAGCTGAAGACCGTGCCGAAGGAGTTGTACGAAGAGGCTGAGGTTTTCTTTGGATGAGGGGGGGAGAGGGTGGGTGTCCCCCCGGCGGAACCCGCGTCGAATCCCTTTGCCAGGGCTCTTTTCCCGCCGGCTCACAAGTTCCGGCGGGGGGACACCCACCCCCTCCCTGCGCTCCACCAAAGTGCTTGTAGCTGGCTGCGCTCTTCTGCTTGTAGCTGGATGCGGGGAAAATGAAGGTGCTGCGGAAGGCGCGACGGTCAGCGTCTACGTTGCTGGGCCACTCTGCGCCGAAGCTAAGGATGAGCTTGCTCGGGATCGGGGGCGGGCTGGGGATGTTCGGGTTCGTGCCGTCTGTTTGCCGAGCGCTGAGAGCTCGGGGAGGCTGGACCTCGCGGCGGTCGGCGCCAACGCGCGGCGAGCCACCGAGGATGCGAGCACGATCGGCTACATAGGCGAACCCACCCGCGCCGCGTCCCGCTTCTCCAAGCCGATCCTGGAAAGCGCCGGAATCGCCCGGCTGACGGAAACCACCGGGGCAGCCGCCATGAACAAGCTCCTCCACGCCGTGGCGAAAGCGGGCGATGGGGGCAGCTTGCGCGAATCCGTCCTCGACGAGCTGGAATAGCTACCTACAACAAGCTTCTCAACGCCCCGTCGATCTCCGGATACCGAAACTCGTACCCGAGATCGAGCGCCCGCCTCGGCATGACCCGCTGCCCGCCCCGCAGCACCGCCCCGAACTCAGAGCCGAATTTGAGGTCGAGCACGAGCCCCGGCACCGGCACGACGGCGGGCCGGCCCAGCGCTCGTCCGATCGCCTGGGACAGGTGACGATTGGTGACCGGGTTCGGCGCGGTCGCATTGACCGTTCCGGTCACGTCCTCGTCGTCGATCGCCCGGAGCAGGATCCCCACCTCGTCGTCGATGTGGATCCAGGACATGTACTGGCGTCCCCCGGCGATCGGTCCACCGACGCCGAGCTTGAAGGGCGTCAGCAGCTCGGCGAGCAGGCCCCCACGGGGATCCAGGACATGGCCGGTGCGGACGATGACCAGGCGCACGCCGAGCCCCTCCGCCTCGCGGGCCGCAGACTCCCACTCGCGCACGACCTCGGCGTCGAAGCCCTCTCCGGAGCTTGCCGACTCGTCGAGCGCCGCGTCGCCGCGGTCGCCGTAGAAGCCGATCGCCGATCCGCTGACCAAGACCGCGGGCTTGTCCTGCAGCGCGGCGATCGCCGCGACGAGGTTGTGCGTGCCGGTGCGGCGGCTCTCCATGATCCGCCGTTTGGCGTCGTCGGTCCAGCGCTGGTTGATCTTCTCGCCCTCGAGGTTGACCACCGCGTCGACCTGCTCGAAGGCCTGCGCCGGCGGCCGTTCCAGGGTCGGCTCCCACGGATGCCAGAGGACGCCCGGGTTGGAGCCGCGGGCGCGCCGTGGATCGCGCGACAATCCGAGGACCGTGTCACCGCGGGCGAGCAGCGCGTCGCACAGCGCTGAGCCGATCAGGCCGCTCGCTCCGGTGACGAGGATCCGCACCGGCTAGCCCACCTCGACCGTCGAGAAGGTCCCGGTCTCCTCGCTGAACCGGGCAAGCCCCTCGCGCTTGGCCTCCTCGACCACGGCCTTGGCGACCATCGGCGCCACCTCGCGATTGAAGACGCTGGGGATGATGTAGTCCTCGGAGAGGTCGTCGTCGGTGACGACCTCGGCGATGCCGCGCGCCGCCGCCAGCTTCATCTCCTCGGTGATGTTCGGCGAGCCGGCGTCGAGCGCGCCGCGGAAGATGCCCGGGAAGCAGAGCACGTTGTTGATCTGGTTCGGGTAATCGGAGCGGCCGGTGGCCATGATCCGCACGTAGGGAGCGGCGTCCTCGGGCATCACCTCGGGGGTCGGGTTGGCCATCGCGAAGACGATGGCGTCGTTGTTCATCCTCTGCAGCGCCTCGGCCGAGATGATCCCCGGTCCGGAGAGGCCGATGAAGAGGTCCATGCCCTCGATCACGTCGGCCGGCTGCCCGGCGAGCTTCTCCGGGTTGGAGTTCTCGGCGTACCAGCGCTTGATCCCGCTCATCTCGCCGGACAGGTAGTCCTCGCGCTCAGTCGAGAGGGCACCCTGGCGGTCGCAGCCGACGACGTGGGTGACTCCGGAGGCGAGCATCATCTTCGTCACCGCTACCCCGGCCGCGCCGAGGCCTACCACCAGCACGCGAAGCTGCTCGATCGGCTTGCCGACGATCTTCAGGGCGTTGAAGAGCGCCGCCATCGTCACAACCGCCGTTCCGTGCTGGTCGTCGTGGAAGACCGGGATGTCGAGCTTCTCCTTCAGCCGGTCCTCGATCTCGAAGCAGCGTGGGGCGGAGATGTCCTCGAGGTTGATGCCGCCGAAGGTGGGGGCGATCAGCTCGACCGCCTTGATGATCTCCTCGGCGTCCTGGGTATCGAGACAGATCGGAAAGGCGTCGACGGCCGCGAACTCCTTGAACAGCATCGCCTTGCCCTCCATCACGGGCATCGCGGCCTCCGGGCCGATGTTGCCCAGGCCGAGCACGGCGCTGCCGTCGGAGACGACGGCGACGGTGTTCTTCTTGATCGTGTACTCGAAGGCCTTGGCGCGGTCGGCGTGGATGTCCTCGCAGACCCGGGCGACGCCGGGCGTGTAGGCCATCGAGAGGTCGTCGCGCGTCTTCAGCGGGTACTTGTTCTCGACCGAGATCTTGCCGCCACGGTGCATCTGCATCGTGCGGTCGACGTAGTCGAGGACCTTGGCGCCGCGGGTCGAGCCGATCGCCCGCAGGATCTGCTCCCAATGGGGTCGATCATGGGCGTCGATCGTGAACTCGCGCACCCGCTTGCCCTCGCTGCCGGCGCCGGGAACCAGATCTACCCCCTGCAGCTGCCCGCCCGCCTCGGCGATCGCCGCGGTCAGCTTGCCAAGCGGCTCCTGCCGCGCATCGAGCTCGACCCGGATCGTGACGCTGTATTGGGCGCTGACTGCCATTGGGCAAGCATCGAATCAGATTCGGCGCGCCTGCCTACGAGTGGCGCATGATCCGGTCTGGATGGATTCGGCACGGGGCGAGTGAAAGCCGCCTGGCGACTTACTCTCGCTATGCGAGAGGAAACCGCCGGGGCAGCCAGCCGAGACCGCCATGTCGCCCGAATCGCGGCCCGCCAGCACGGCGTCGTGGCGATCTCGCAACTGCATGGCGCGGGGTTGAACGACGACGCGGTCTTGCGCCGGGTCGAGTTCGGCAGGCTTCACCGCGTGCACCGTGGCGTATACGCGGTCGGACATGCCGCTCTCTGCAATGAGGCTCGCTGGATGGCAGCCGTATTGGCTTACGGCCGGGTGCGCGAAACGGTCGGCTCCAGCGGGCACACGGCGGTCCTGGACCACTGGGGTGCCGCGATCAGTCACCGCAGCGCGGCGGAGCTTTGGCGCTTGCTCGATCCCACCGACGGGCCGGTGGATGTTTCCGTGCCCCGGGACAGCGGCCGCAACCGGCGCACGGGTATTCGCCTGCATCGATCGCTCACCCTCCTGCCGGCACAGGTGACGCTGCTGCATGGCATCCCAGTCACCAAACCGGCCCGAACGCTTGCCGACCTTCGCCGGGTCTCGTCCGGCAGGTCGCGACCCGTGACGCCATGGGAGCTGCGGCGGGCTGCGCGGCAAGCGGATGTGCTCGGTCTTGCGGTTGAAGATGGCGCTCACCGCGACCGGACCCGCAGCGACCTCGAGGGTGATTTCCTTGCCCTTTGCCGCCGCCGGCGCTTGCCGGCCCCCGCGGTCAACGTCCGCATCGGCCCGCACCTCGTCGACTTCCTCTGGCGCGACCAGCGGCTCGTGCTCGAAACCGACAGCTACCGCTATCACCGCGGCCGCGTGGCGTTTCAGGACGATCGTGGCCGCGACCTCGACCTGCGGGCGCGGGGCTTCGACGTGATCCGCATCTCGGAAAGGCAGATGGAAGAGGAGCCGCGACGGGTCGCGAAAGTCGTCGGGGCTGCCCTTAGAGTTGGCGCCGATGCCGGTCAAGACGCCAGAAGCCGCTGAGCCCCCCGAGCTTTTCCTGATCGACGGCAACTCACTCGCCTACCGGGCGTTCTTCGCGCTGCCCGAGTCGATCGGCACCAGCGACGGCAGGCCGACCAACGCGATCTACGGGCTGGCCTCGATGCTGGTCAAGATCATCGACGAGCATCATCCTGCCGGCGTGGTCGTCGCCTGGGACGCCGGCATGTCCGGTCGCGAGGTCACCTACGACCTCTACAAGGCGCAGCGCAAACCGCGGCCGGATCTGCTGCGCGAGCAATGGCCGCACCTGATGCCGCTGGTCGAGGCGTTCGGCTACTCCAACGTCAAGGTCGAGGGATACGAGGCCGACGACGTGATCGCCTCCCTGACCCGGCGGGCGCGGGAAGAGGGGATCCAGGTGATGGTCGTGACCGGCGACCGCGACGCGTACCAGCTCGTCGGCCCGGGGGTGCGGGTGATGAGCACCTCCCGCGGCATCACCGAGACGAAGATCTACGACACCGAGGCGGTGGTCGAGCGCTACGGCGTGCCGCCGGAGCTGATCACCGATCTGATGGGCCTGCGGGGCGACACCTCCGACAACATCCCCGGCGTTCCGGGCATCGGCGAGAAGACGGCGACCCAGCTGCTCCAGCGGTTCGGCTCGCTGGAGCGGGTGCTGGCGAGCGTCGAGGAGATCTCCGGCGCCAAACGCAAGCAGAACCTGCTCGAGCACGCCGACGACGCGCGCCTCTCGAAGCAGCTGGCGACGTTGCAGTACGAGATCGAGACCGGCGTCGATCTTGCCGCGGCGATGACCTCCGAGCCCGACCGCGGCGCCCTGCGGGACTTCATGCGCGAGTTCGAGCTGCGGGCGGTGATGGAGCGCCTCGAAGAAGCGCTGCCGGAGGGAGACGCGGTGCCGGGCCGCAGCGTCGAGACCGAGCTGACGGTCGAGGCGCTCGAGGGCACCGTCGCCGACCTGGCGGACGGACCGGTGGCGCTCGCGATCGCCCCCGGGCGCTGGGCCGCCGCGCAGGGAGAGCGGATCGTCGCCGGTACGGCGACGCTCGACGAGCTCGCCGTTGCGATCGCCGGCAATCCGGTTGCGGCTCACGACGCGAAGTCGCTCGGCGGCGGCCGCCACGGACTGCTTGCGGCGGCCGCGCGGGAGGGCGTCGAGCTGACGCTCGACCATGACACGCTGCTCGCCGCCTACCTTCTCGAGCCGCAGCGCCGCACCTACGAGCTGCCCGAGCTGGCCGCCGACGCCGGCATCGGCCTGGCCGAGAGCGCCGCGGCGGAGCCCGCCGAGGAGGACGGTCAGCTGGCCCTGGGCGAGGAGGTCGAGGCCGGCCTCGACCCCGCCGAGGAAGCCCGCCTCGTCGCCGCGCTCGCCGACGCGCAGCGGCCGCGCCTCGAGCAGCTGGAGCTGGCGTCTCTCCTGCACGGGGTGGAGCTGCCGCTGGTCCACGTGCTGGCGGCGATGGAGCGCGAGGGGCTGAAGCTGGACGCCGAGCGCCTGGCCGAGGTGGGGGCGGGCTTCGGCGAGCGCATCGCGACGCTGGAGAAGGAGATCTTCGAGCTGGCCGAGGAAGAGTTCACGATCGGCTCGCCGCAGCAGGTCGGCCGCATCCTCTTCGAGAAGCTCGGCCTCTCGAGGAAGCGGCGCGGCAAGACCGGCTTCTCGACCGATGCCCGCGTCCTGGCCCAGATCCGCGACGAGCACCCGATCGTCGAGCGGATCGAGCAATGGCGCGAGCTGACCAAGCTCAAGAACACCTATCTCGACTCGCTGCCCGATCTGATCGATCCGGAGACCGGTCGCGTGCACACCACCTTCAACCAGGCCTCGACCACCACCGGCCGCCTCTCGAGCACCAACCCCAACCTGCAGAACATCCCGATTCGGACCGAGATCGGGCGGCCGGTGCGGGCCTGCTTCGTCGCCGAGCCCGGCGCCCGCCTGCTCTCGGCCGACTACAGCCAGGTCGAGCTCCGCGTCCTCGCCCACGTCGCCGAGGAGGAGGTCCTGAAAGAGATCTTCCGCGCCGGTGAAGACGTCCACGCCGCGACCGCCGCCGAGGTCTTCGAGATCTCCCGCGACGAGGTCGACGTCGGTCAGCGATCGAAGGCGAAGATGGTCAACTTCGGCATCGTCTACGGCCTCACCGGCTTCGGCCTCGCCGACCGGCTCAACATCCCGCGCAAAGAGGGCGAGGAATTCGTCGCCCGCTATCTCGAGCGCTTCCCGGCGGTGAGGGCGTTCCGCGAGGAGGTGATCGAGCGTGCCCAGGAGGAGGGCTACGTACGCACCCTGATGGGCCGGCGGCGTCCGATTCCCGAGCTGCGCTCGGGCAACCCGAACACCCGGCGCCTCGGCGAGCGCCTGGCGGTCAACACGGTGATCCAGGGCACGGCCGCCGACATCATCAAGATGGCGATGGTGCGCTGCCAGGCGGCCCTGTCCGATCTGGGCGCCAGGACGCGCCTGGTGCTGCAGATACACGACGAGCTCCTGTTCGAGGGCCCGCCGGAGGAGATGGACGAGGCGACCGAGCTGGTGCGGCGCGAGATGTGCGCCGCCTACCAGCTCGATCCGCCGCTCGAGGTAGACATCGGCGTCGGCCTGGACTGGCTCGACGCCAAGTAGCTCAGCCGGCCAGCTCGACCTCGTCGAAGCTCGTGACGCCGTGCTCGACCTCGAGCTCGGCCTCGTGCACGACTGCCCCTTCGACCAGGTTTGCGGTGGTGCAATTGGCGCCGGCGTCGCCTCTGTCCTCGCCGCCGGGCCCGGCGGGGTCGTCCCCGGCCTCGGCCTTGCCGCCGCGGTCGTCCTCGGCCTCTTCGCCGCGGTCACCACGGTCGTCGCCTTCCTCGGCCTCTCCCGAGTGGGACGCGGTCGCCGCGTGGCGATCCTCGCACTTGATCTCGGTTCCTTGGGTAACCACGCCGCTCACCGTTTCGCCGCCGAACAGCGAGATGACCAAGCGGCCGGTTCCGGCGTCGAACGACTTGACGGTGCCGGCGTTCTCCTCGCCGTCCATGACCCCGTCGTCATCGCTGTCCTCGTCGCGCGGATCGTCGCCCGCCAGGAACTCCGCCCGGTTGCGCAGCGAGTCCCGATCCTGATCGCGCTGGGCTTGGTTCGCCTTCAGCGAGAGGTGATGGTGCTTCTCCCAGCGGTCTGGGATCCGGTCGTGGTTGCGGTCCCTGGCTGCCGCGACGGCTGGCAGCGCCAGCATCGCGACGGCGCCGAGCGCGAGGAGCAGCAGAGTTCTCGAGCAGCTCTTCCGATTCATCGTTTTACCTCCGAGTTGGGGGAACGTCTATTCCGACAACCCGCCGCCGTCGACAAGATCACCCAGCGGTTCCTCGCCGCCGGAGCGCTCGCTCGAGTCACCCGATCCGCTTTCCCCGCCGGATCCACTTCCACTTCCGCTGCCGCCATCGCCTCCGCCTCCGCCGCCGTTCCCCGGTCCACTCTGCGTCGGCGACTCACCGCGATGGTCGTCCGCGTCCTCGGCAACCGCTCTCGACGGGCCCCTGTGGTCTTCGCTGCGGCGCTGGGATGGTGCGTGAGAGGAAGGACCGGGCCCGCCACCTTCGGAGCGGTGGATGCCAGCGTCCTCCTCGCGAGCCTCGCCTCCGCCTGAGGGGCGCCGATCGCCTCCGCCGTCGTCCGCCGCGGGGCCGGGCCGCCCTGCCGCCGTGCTGTGCCGCGGCGCGAAGCTGGCCGTCGCCTTTGGGCGCCCCGGTCCGCCCGGTGCGACCCTTGCCGGAGCAGGGGTCGCCTTCGCCTCTCCCGAGCGGGGCCCGCCGTCCAGAGCCACGCCGGCGCCCACCGCGCCGGCGACCAGAACCGTCGCGGCGGTCGCTTTGATGGCGACGCCGGCGCCCGCCGTCCCGCCCATGCCGGCCGCGCCGGCGGCCAGTTCGGTGGCGCCGGGAGCGGTGCCGGAGAGCATCGCCTTCAGGAGCGGAAGCGGGACCAGCATCCCCGCGCCTTCCCGTAGCGCCTGCCGCGCGCGATAGATGGCCTGCCGGGCACCGCCCCCGCTCAGGCCGAGCGCGGCGGCGATCTCATCGTGGCTGAGGCCCTCGAGCTCGCGCATCACGATCGCCGCCCGCTGGGCCTCCGGCAGCGCCCGCAGGCGGCGCATCAGGTCGGCGAGCTCCTCGCGCCGCTCGAGCTCCTCGGCGGGGTTGCCGCCGCCGGCGATCTTCTCCGCCAGGGCCTGCGGCGAAGGCGGGCTGTCGCGCAGGTCGTTGAGCGCCGTGTTGCGGACGATCCGGAACAACCAGGGCCGCAGCTCGATCTCGGCGTTATCGCGGCGCAGCGCCAGCAGCGCCTTGGAGAAAGCGTCCTGGGTGACGTCTTCGGAGCGGCCGCCGACGATCGAGGCGGCGTAGCGGGTGAGTGGCCGGCCGTAGCGGCGGACGATCTCCTCGAAGGCCGTCTCATAGCCCTCGCGGACGAGGGCGACCAGTCGCCGGTCCGGCTGCGTGCGCAGGGCGGGGCCGAGGAAGAGGCGTGAGGCGAATCCCTCTGCTGGTGGTGGCATCTGCGGCGTGATCTCTCGGGTTACTGATATGACAGCGATGTCGTTCAATCGGTCTGGACCTTCGCTCGATGCAACACCTGCTCCAGGAAAAGATCACGCTCCCGGCCGGCGGCCCTCGTGGATAGAGGCCTCGCGGTGGTGCTCACCGCCATCGCCGGCGGTCTGATCGCGGTTCAGGCGCCGATCAACGCCGGGCTGGGCAGGTCGACCGGCAGCCTTCCCGCCGCGCTCGTCTCCTTCGGCATCGGCACGATTGCCCTCGCCGCGATCGTCGTGCTCAGCGGCAAGGCCGGCGGCGTCGGCTCGGCCTTCGACGTCAGCTGGTACTACCTGCTGGGCGGGCTGCTCGGCGCCGTCTACGTCACCAACGCCCTGATCGCGGTCTCGGCGATCGGGGCGGGCGGAGTCGCCGCGGCGACGATCGCCGGCCAGCTGACCGCCTCGGTTGCGATCGACCGTTTAGGCCTGTTCGGCCTGGACCAGGTCCCGCTCAGCCCGGCGCGTCTCCTCGGCGTCGTGCTGCTGATGGCGGGAACGGTGCTTGTCGTCCGCTGAGGCCGGCGGTGGTGGAGCGATGCGCAGGTAGTGGTCGAACGACCAGTCGACGAACCGCTTCCAGCCAAGCAGCCGGATCATCGGCCCGAGGACTCGCGGCGGTATCCGCGGCACCAGCCGCTGGGCGCGGAGCATCCAGCGGAACTTCCACTCGTGGGAGTCGTTGAATGCCGCGTAACGGGCCGCCGCCGTCTCGCGGTCTCGGTGCCCCGCCTGGACCTCGCGCAGCTCGGTGCCGAGGGCGATGCCGAAGTAGAGCGCCGTCCTGATCCCCTCCGCGGTCAGCGGCAGGCAGTGGCCCGCCGAGTCGCCGGCGAAGAAGACGCCGCCCTCGGTGGCACCGCGCAGCTTGTGCGGGATCCAGTTCCCCTGGTAGCGGACGCGGTCCCGGTCGAGGTCCTCGGCGAGCAGCTCGGTCGTCGCGCGGACGTGGAAGCGGGGGTCGAACGACCCGACGCCGATCCGCAGCTCGTCGCCGGCCGGAAACGACCAGCCGTAGCCGGCCGGGACGTAGCGGCGGTCGATCCAGACCTCGAGGTCGTCGGCTTCGCCGCCGGGGTGGACCTCGAGCCCGCGCGAGAGCGGCGCGTCCGGCGGCTGGTAGCCGTCGCCCGAGGCGAGCACGCGGCGCCAGCCGAGCGCATCGACGACCAGCGGCGCCGAGAGCACGCCGCGGTCGGTCTCGACCGCGATCTCCCCGTCGCCGCCGCCGGGCGCCGCGCGCCCGTTCACCTTCGCCGTCTCGAAGCGGGCGTCGCACTGGCTCCAGAGCAGCTCGCACAGCTCCCGGTAGTCGAAGGTCGAGAACGTCCATGGCAGCTCATAGCGGCGGCTGCCGTGCGGGGTATGGATCAGCAGCGAGCCGAAGCGCTGCCGCTCGGCTCCAAGCAGGCCGGTGGCCCGCAGCCACTCGGTCGGGATGCCGCAGGCGGAGGTCTGCCGCTCGCCGATCTCGTAGCGGTCGACCACGAGCACGTCGGCGCCGCAGCCGGCCAGCTCGCGGGCGACGGCGAGGCCGGCGAAGCTGGCGCCGCAGATCAGCACGTCGCAGCTCCCCTCCAGCGGCGTTCGCTCGTCGCCGCGTTTGGTTGCGCGTACTGGCATGGGTGGCAGGGTATCTCCCGCCACCCCTCGACGCGCGAGTGAACGCCCGTCGATATCTGATCCGTCAGGCGTTCACGGGAGCAGAGGAGGTGGCGAGTATTTCTGCAATTATCTGCCGCTGTGTCCGTGACCGATACGACCTTGACCCCTGCTCCGACCGGCTCCCCGGTCGCGGGCTCCAACGGCCTGCTGATGGAAGTGGACGGCAAGGTCGTGCCGAACTACGCGGCGACGATGGTCTCCTTCGAGGAGGGCGACGTCGTCAAGGGCAAGGTCGTGCGGATCGACAAGGACGAGGTCCTGGTCGACATCGGCTACAAGTCCGAGGGGGTCATCCCCTCGACCGAGCTCTCGATCCGCAAGTCGGTCGATCCGGCCGACGAGGTCGAGCTCGGCGAGGAGATCGACGCGCTCGTGCTCACCAAAGAGGACGCCGAGGGACGCCTCGTCCTCTCCAAGAAGCGCGCCCGCTTCGAGAAGGCCTGGCGCCGCATCGAGGCCGCCGCCGAGTCCGGCGAACCGGTCGAAGGCAGCGTGATCGAGGTCGTCAAGGGCGGCCTCATCCTCGACCTCGGGGTGCGTGGCTTCCTGCCCGCCTCGCTGGTCGACATTCGCCGCGTCCACAACCTCGACGAGTTCCTCGGCCAGACGCTCGAATGCAAAGTGATCGAGCTGAACCGCAGCCGCAACAACGTCGTCCTCTCGCGCCGCGCCGTGCTCGAGGAAGAGCGCAAGGAGGTGCGCGAGCAGATCCTCGGCCGCCTCGAGCCGGGACAGGTCGTGGAGGGCAAGATCTCCAACATCGTCGACTTCGGCGCCGTCGTCGACCTCGACGGCATCGACGGCCTGATCCACATATCCGAGCTTTCCTGGAGCCACGTCAACCATCCCTCCGAGGTCGTCTCGATCGGCGACACGGTGCGGATCAAAGTGCTCGACATCGACCGCGACCGGCAGCGCATCTCGCTTGGCCTCAAGCAGACGCAGGAGGACCCCTGGCAGCGCGTGATCAGCACCCATCGCTCCGGCGACGTGCTCGAGGGGACGGTGACCAAGGTCGTCGCCTTCGGCGCCTTCGTCGAGATCCTGCCCGGCGTCGAGGGCCTGGTCCACATCTCCGAGCTCGCCGACCACCACGTCGAGAGCCCGAGCGAGGTCGTCGAGCCGAACTCGAAGCTGAACGTGAAGATCCTCGAGATCGACGAGGAGCGGCGGAGGTTGTCGCTCAGCATCAAGCGGGTCGAGGGGCAGAACATGCCGATGGGGGACCTCGGCGAGCAGATCGAAGCGTCGGCGGAGGCCTCGGACGACGAGGAGCCAGAGCCCGCGGGTCCTGTCGGCGCAGGGGACCCACCTCCCCCTGCGGTAGCTGAAGCTTCCTCGGGGGAGGTTTCCCCTACGCCACCACCCGCGGCAGATGCGTCTGAGGAGGACTCTTCCGAGCCGGTTGCGGAGGAGATGACCGCGCCTGTTGCCGAGACGCCCGAGGAGGAGACCGCTCCGGAGCCTGAGCCGGATGAAGCCGCGGAGCAGGAGGGGGAATCGGCTTCCGAGCGGCCCGATGCGCCCGATGACACCGACGGGGCCGAGGGCGACTCCGAGCAGGCCGGCGAGGCCGCTCAGGACTGAGCTGCGGCTTTGGCCCGGCCGCTGACCATCGGGTTGACGGGCGGGATCGCGGCCGGGAAGTCCGAGGCCCTTGCCGCCTTCGAGCGGCTCGGCGCCGAGATCATCTCCAGCGACGCGGTGGTTCATGAGCTGCTCGAAACCGAGCCGCTGCTGCCCCGCTTGGTCGAGCGGTGGGGACGGAAGGTCGCCCCGGGGGGTCGCGTGGACCGCGACCGGATCGGCTCGATCGTCTTTGCCGACACCGATGAGCTGCGGTGGCTCGAGAGCCAGATCCACCCCCTCGTCGGAGAGCGGATCGGCACCTGGCTGACATCGCTGCCGCCGCACGCCGACGTTGCCGTGGTCGAGGTGCCGCTGCTCTTCGAGTCCGGTATGGACGGTGCCTTCGACACGACCGTGGCGGTCGTCACCTCCGACGAGGTCCGGCGCGAGCGGGCCCGTGCCCGCGGTCACGAGCTCGTCGACGAGCGCGAGGCACGCCAGCTCGCCCAGGCCGAGAAGGCCTCGAGGGCCGAGCACGTCGTCGAGAACGACGGCAGCGTCGAGGAGCTCGAGCGGGAGCTGTCCACCCTCGTCGAGAAGCTTCGTGGATGAAGAAGAGGGCAAGGCGGCGGCGATTGCTCGTCGGCGGGGCGGCGATCGCGGCCGGCCTCGCGGTCGGCGTCGCGCTGGGCCTCTTCGGCAGGTTCGGCGACGTGATCCAGGAGCTGACGCTGCCCCTGCGCCACGAGGACATCATCCGCCAGCAGGCGAAGGAAAAGGACGTCGACGCGGCCCTGATCGCGGCCGTGATCTACGCCGAGTCGAAGTTCGACGACCGCACCTCGAGCGCCGGCGCGCGGGGCCTGATGCAGATAACGCCGCAGGCCGCGAAGGACATCGAGCGCCACAGCGGCGGCACGAGCTTCGAGCTGGGCGACCTCGCCGACCCGGAAATCAACATCCGCTACGGGACCTATCTCTTGCGTGAACTGCTCGACCGCTACGAAGGTGATGAGGTCGCCGCCCTCGCCGCTTACAACGCCGGCCCCGGCAACGTCGACCGCTGGGGTGGAAGCGACTTGACCGTCGGCGCCATCCCCTTTCCCGAAACGCGTGCCTACGTGGAAAGCGTGCTCGAGAAGCGCCGCGCCTACCGCGGCAAGTACGCGAAGGAGCTGGGCTATTGAGCGCCCCGCGTCCCCGCCTCGCCGCTCTGGCGCTTGCCGTCGGGCTCGTGCTCGCCGACTCGTCGATCGTCGTCCTGGCCCTGCCGCAGATCTACCGCGACCTCGACACCAGCGTCGCCGGCGTCACCTGGGTGCTGGTCTCCTTCAACCTCGTGATGGCGCTGGCGGCGGTGCCGGCGGCGCACCTCGCCCGCCGCATCGGGCCCGGCCGGGCGGCGGCCGTCGGCCTGGCCGTCTTCGCCGGCGCCGGCATCGCCTGCGGCCTCTCCTCAGAGCTGAGCACGCTGATCGCGGCGCGCTGCGTGCAGGCGCTGGGCGGCGCCGCGGCCGTCACCGCGGTGCTGGAGCTGCTGCCGGCGACGGTCGGCTCGGAGCGGCGCGCGGTGGCGATCTGGGCCGCCGCCGGCGCCACCGGCGCGGCGCTCGGCCCGGCGGTGGGCGGGCTGCTGACCGAGCTGGTCTCCTGGCAGTCGATCTTCCTCCTCCAGGCGCCCCTGGCGATCGCCGCCGGGGTGCCCGTGCTGGCGGTCGCCCGGCACGAGGCGGCGACCGGGGTCCTCGCGGCGGAGCTGCGCCGCACCGGCCGCCCTCACCTCCTCGCCAACCTGGCGCTGGCGATGGTCTCCGCCGCGATCGCCGCCGCCCTCTTCCTGCTCGTGCTCCTGCTGATCGAAGGCTGGCGCCTGAGCCCGATCGGGGCGGCGATCGTGATCTCGGCGATGCCGCTCGCCGCGCTCGTCGGTGCCCGGCTCGGGCCGGCGGCGGGCAGCGCCCGCGCCCGCGCCGCCGCCGGCGCCATCCTGGTCGCCGGCGGCCTCGGCGGCCTCGCCCTGCTGCCCAAGGCCGAGGTGGCGCTGACGCTCGCGCCGCAGGTTCTGGTCGGCGTCGGGCTGGCCCTGGTGCTCTCCGCGCTTACCGAGACCGCCCTCGTCGGGCGGGCGCCGCAGGCGATCCACGGCGGTTGGACGATCTCCGCCCGCCATGCCGGCGTCGCGATCGGACTGATCTTGCTCACGCCGGTCTTCACCGCCGACATCGCCCAACAGCGCGATGACGCGATCGACGCCTCGACCGCCGTGGTGCTCGATTCGCCGGCGAAGCCGCTGTTGAAGCTGCAGCTCGCGCAGCGGATCGAGGAGCACCTGGAAGGGGAGAGGGGCAAGGTGCCGACGATCGGGCCGGCCTTCGAGCCGCTCCCGAGCGATCCCGGCGACCGTGCCGAGGTGATCGGGCTGCGCGAAGAGCTGCAGGACCAGCTGGACCGGGCCGCGACCCACGCCTTCAGTCCCTCGTTCGGGCTCGGCGCCCTGATCGGCCTGCTGGCCCTGATCCCAATCGGCCTCGCGAGGCGGGTGGAGCTGTGAGCGGGGAGCGCCGGGGCGCCTTCCTGATCGCGGCGGCGATCGTCGCCTCGCTGGCCCTGGTCATCGCCTATCTGGCCGCCGGCGGCTCCTCGTATGAGCCGGCAAAGGTCCAGGATCCCTGCAAGCCACGGCCCTGGCGCAATCCAGAAGGGCTGGAACAGATCGCCGAGCAGTTCTCACTCTCGGCCCTCGACGGCGCCGCCTGCCAGCTCGGCGTCAGCCGCGAGACGCTGGCACGCGCTCTGGCTACCCCGGCCGCGCGGGAGCGGTTCACCAAGCGCTACGGCATCGACGACGCCGAGCTCGCCCGGGCGATTCGGGCGGGGCTGCTGAGGGCGGTTGACGACGCCGAGCGTGCCGGCGCGCTCAACCCACTGCTTGCCGCTCCGCTGCGAGCGGCGCTGCGCCAGCTTCCGCTCGACCAGGCGATCGAACTGGTCCAGGACGCCCGCTCCCTGCTGGACAACCTGCAGACGTTTCTGGGCCCGGCAGGCGGCCTCATAGAACGCTTCTTGCCTTGAGCCGCCCTCGGTAGGGCTGGAACGTCTTGTACTTTTTCCGCGGAGGCGATCTCGGACGGCTTTGTGCTGTCTTCGGAAAAAGTTAAGTGGAAGCCCTACCGAGGGCGGCCTCCCGGGCCTACTTCTTGAACTGGAACTTCTGCGATTTGACGTTCCAGGAGATGCCGGTGCAGAGTTCTTCCGGCGTCACGCCGAGGGCGCTGGAGAGCTTGACGATCGTGCCCAGCCGGGGCTCACGGCCGCCGCGCTCGAGGAGCGAGATCTCGGTGCGGTGCAGGTCACAGCGAAATCCCAGCTCCTCCTGGGAGATTTCGGCTTTCTGCCGCGCTTTGCGCAGGCTCACGGAGAAGCGGTCACGGGGTTTCATGGACAGGATTCTCTGTGTTTGCTGACAGAAGTACTACAGACAGCGAGCTTCGAACCGAAACTCGTGCGTTTATCCTATTCGTGCGTGTCCCGAGTGGCGCGCCAGACCCAGAGCATCGCCAGCGGCTGCAGCGGCAGGCGGGCCCAGAGCGCCCAGCGGGGGACCCGCCCGAGGTCCAGCCCGCGCACCTGCTCCGGATTGATCGCCATGTGCACGTTCGCCGGAAAGACGGCCACCAGGAGGCCCAGCAGCCACCAGCGGGCGAAGCGGCGGCCGCGGGGGGAGAGCACGGCGGCTCCGCCGGCGATCTCCGCCAGGCCGCTGACGATCACCGACTCGCGGTGCCGCGGCAGCGACGGCGGCATCATCGCTTCGTAGCTGCGGGGGATGACGAAGTGCATCGTCCCGGCGAAGGCGAAGAAGCCGGCGAGGCCTTTCTGCGAGCGGGTCACGGCGGGCACGCTAACGCCTGGTGGCGGGCGGACACGCGGCGCCTGGCGAATTTCCGGTCCTATATGACGCGAAGTCGCCACGCTAAGGTCACTCGGTGCCCGAGTTCAAGCTCAATCCCGCCTACACGCCGACGGCGGATCAGCCCAAGGCGATCGCCGGCCTTGCCGAGGGCCTGCGCGAGGGTGAGCGCTTCCAGACCCTGCTCGGCGCCACCGGCACCGGCAAGACCTTCACGATGGCGGGGACGATCGAGGCGGTCCAGCGCCCGACCCTGGTCATCGCCCACAACAAGACGCTCGCGGCGCAGCTCTGCAACGAGTTCCGCGAGTTCTTCCCGGAGAACGCGGTCGAGTACTTCGTCTCCTACTACGACTACTACCAGCCCGAGGCCTACGTGCCGGCGCAGGATCTCTACATCGAGAAGGACTCCTCGATCAACGACGAGATCGACCGCTTGCGGCACGCCGCCACGGCGGCCCTGTTCGCCCGCCGCGACGTGATCATCGTCGCCTCGGTCTCCTGCATCTACGGGATCGGCTCGCCCCAGGTTTACAACGAAAAAATGCAGCTCTTCAGGGTCGGCGACGAGATCGACCGCGACGAGGTGCTGCGCAAGCTGGTCAAGATGCAGTACCAGCGCAACGACTCGGTGCTCGGCCGCGGCGCCTTCCGGGTGCGCGGCGAGGTGCTGGAGATCATGCCCTCCTACGCCGAGTCCGCCTACCGGATCGCCCTCTTCGGCGAGGAGATCGAGTCGATCCAGCACTTCGACCCGCTGACCGGCGAGATCCTCGACACGATCGACCACGTCTCGGTCTGGCCGGCGTCCCACTACGTGACCAAGGACGAGACCTTGGACCGGGCGGTTGAGGAGATCCGCCACGAACTGAATGCCCGCACGGCGGAGCTCGAGGACGAGGGCAAGCAGCTGGAGGCGCACCGGCTGCGGCAGCGAACCGCCTACGACATCGAGATGCTGAAGGAGCTGGGGTTCACCTCCGGGATCGAGAACTACTCGCGCATCCTCGACGGCCGCCCACCCGGCAGCCCGCCGCACACGCTGATCGACTACTTCCCCGACGACTTCGTCGTCTTCGTCGACGAGTCCCACCAGACGATCCCGCAGATCGGCGGCATGTACGAGGGGGACCGCTCGCGGAAGACGACGCTGATCGACTACGGCTTCCGCCTGCCCTCGGCGATCGACAACCGGCCGCTCAAGTTCCAGGAGTTCCTCGACCGGGTCGACCAGCTGGTCATGGTCTCGGCCACGCCGGGGCCCTTCGAGCGGACCGAAGCGACCCGCACGGTCGAGCAGATCGTAAGGCCGACCGGAATCATCGACCCGGAGATCGAGGTTCGCGAGACCAAGAACCAGATCGACGACCTGATGAACGAGATCAGGGCCCGCGCCGACGCCGGCGAGCGGGTCCTGGTCACCACGCTGACCAAGAAGATGGCCGAGGACCTGACCAACTACCTGCTCGAGTACGGGATCAAGGTCCGCTACCTGCACTCCGAGATCGACACCCTCGAACGGATCCAGATCGTCCGCGAGCTTCGGCTCGGCGAGTACGACACGCTTGTCGGCGTCAACCTGCTGCGCGAGGGGCTCGACCTGCCGGAGGTCTCGCTGGTGGCGATCCTCGACGCCGACAAGGAGGGCTTCCTGCGCGGCGAGACCAGCCTCGTGCAGACGATCGGGCGGGCCGCGCGCAACGTCAACGGGCGAGTGCTGATGTACGCGGACAAGGAGACCGACGCGATGCGCGCGGCGATGAGCGAGACCGACCGCCGCCGGGCGATCCAGCTCGCGTATAACAAGGAGCACGGGATCACGCCGGAGACCGTGCGCAAGGGGATCTCCGAGATGGCCGAGTTCCTGGCGATGGAGGACCGGGCGCCGAAACGGCGCCGCCGCAAGATCGGCGGCGACTTCGCCGACCCGGCCGAGCTGGAGCGGACGATCGTCTCGCTCGAAGAGGAGATGTTGGCGGCGGCCGACGACCTCCGCTTCGAGGAGGCCGCCCGCATCCGCGACGAGCTGAAGGAGCTGCGCCGCGACCTCGACGGGATGACGGCGGGAGCCTGAGCCGGGTCTCTCGAGGCTCCCGCCCGCTGGGGTCCTACTCCAGCAGCTTCGCGGCCTTGGCGCTGTCGGTGAAGAACTCGCCCCGGACCGTCTTGCCGTCGCGGAACTCGAGCAGGTGTATGAACGGGGCCTCGAAGCTGCCCCGCTCGTTGGCTGCCCGCTGGGTTCCACGGACGACGACGTAGTCGCCGGCGTCGATGAACTCCTCCGGCTCGACGCTGAACGAGTTCCAGTAGTTGGGGATCTGAGCGAAGTTGCCCATGATCGTGTCGCGTCCCTTCACTTCGCCGCCGAGCGGCAGCTCGTCCGAGGTGACCCAGACCGCGTCCTCGGCGAAGTCCTCCTGCAGGGCGGCAAGGTCGCCTCGCGAGAAGGCGTCGTATGCGGCCCGGGCGTTGTCGACGTTCGACATGTCCTCTCCTTGGTGGAAATTCCCCACCCAAACACACCGTACGCCGATCGCGGCGCGTGCGCAAGGGTCGAGCCGGCGGCCCTCTAACCTGCCGGCATGGCGATCGAGGTCAGCGAGGCGAGCTTCGAGCAGGAGGTGATCGAGCGGTCGCGGACGGTGCCGGTCGTGGTCGACTTCTGGGCCGAGTGGTGCGGGCCGTGCCGGACGCTCACCCCGGCGTTGGAGGCCGCCGAGGTGGCTCGTGCCGGCAACGTTGTCCTGGCAAAGGTCGACATCGATTCCAACCAGGCGCTGGCGGCGCGTTACCGCGTGCAGGGAATCCCCGCCGTGAAGGCGTTCAAGGACGGCCAGGTGGCGGGCGAGTTCGTCGGCGCCGTTCCCAGGGCCAAGGTCGAGGAGCTCTTCGACTCGCTGGTCCCTTCCCGGGCGGACGAGCTGCTCGCCAAGGGCGACGAGCTGTCGCTGCGCGAGGCGGCGGAACTGGAGCCGCGGCGCGCCGACATCGCTGTGGCGCTGGCCCGGGCGCGGCTCGACCGCGGGGCGGCGGAGGAGGCGCTGGAGGCTGTCGAGGCGCATGAGGCCGACTTTGCCGCGCAGGGCATCGCCGCACGGGTGCGGCTCGCGAAGCGGGGCATCGGCGCCGAGGCCTTCGCCAGCCTCGATCGTGGCCATCGCGAGGCAGCCCTGGACGATCTGCTGGGCGAGCTGGCGGCCGCCAGCGAGGAGACCCGCGAGGACCTCCGCCGGGCGATCGTCGGCATCCTCAGCGAGGTCGACCCCGCCGACTCGATCGGTCGCGAGTACCGCAGGCGTCTCAGCGCCGCTCTTTGAGCTTCCCGCCCTAGCATCGACAGGAGGCAGCCGCGCCGGTCGCGAAGATAGGGGCGATGGGCGCGCCGCCACCTCGTAAGCCCCGACCGCCGCTGCCGCAGGGACCGTTCCTGGTCGTCGGCCTGGCCCGCTCCGGCGCCGCGGCGGCGCGGATGCTGGTGGAGCGCGGAGAGGTCGTGCTCGGGGTCGATTCCGGCCATCCGGATGGCGCGGCAGGGCTCGGCGCGGCCGGCGTCGAAGTTGTCCTGGATACGGATGGACTTGCTCAGCTCGATGGCGCCAGGACCCTCGTCAAGAGCCCTGGCGTGCCCAGGGAGGCGCCGGTGATCGCCACCGCGCTGGAGCGGGGCATCGACGTGGTCGGGGAGCTCGAGCTTGCCTGGCGCTCGCTTCCCAACCGCTTCCTCGCCGTCACCGGCACCAACGGCAAGACGACGACGGTCGAGCTGCTCGGCCATCTCCACCGGACGGCCGCCGAGCCGGTCGCGGTCGCCGGCAACGTCGGCCGCCCGCTCTCCTCTCTGGTAGGGGCGGTCGATGCCGGCGCGACCGTCGTCTGCGAGGCCTCCAGCTTCCAGCTAGAGGACACGACCGCCTTCGCCCCCGAGTGCGCCGTCTTCCTCAACCTCGCACCCGACCACCTCGACCGCCACGGCGACCTCGGCGCCTACCTGGCGGCGAAGCTGCGCGTCTTCGCCAACCAGGGCAACGACGACATCGCCGTCTACAACGCCAACGACCCGGCGCTGAGCGGCACCGACCTGGGCGGCTGCGCGCGGCGGATCGCCTTCTGCCGCGGCGCCGCGCCGGACTGCGAGGTGGCGCTTGCGGAGGGGAGGATCTTCCACGACGGCGAGCCGCTGATCGCCGTCGAGGAGCTCGGTCTCTTCGGCGAGCACAACGTCGCCAACGCGATGGCCGCCGT
>Ga0307291_1000084_pt1 | contig 23015 bp, 22 predicted proteins | sample ER_DNA_148_FD_194474 | JGI IMG/M metagenome (GOLD analysis project Ga0307291, IMG submission 194474) | Bulk soil microbial communities from the East River watershed near Crested Butte, Colorado, United States - ER_DNA_148 | ecosystem: Environmental > Terrestrial > Soil > Floodplain | place: USA...
CAAGCGGGACCGGCCTCTCGATCGTGCACGCTTTGGTTCGCGACGAGCTGGGCGGGACGTTCGAGCTTCGCCGCGAGGCCGGGACGCGGGCCGAGGTCGTCTTCCCCACGCAGCGGTAAGAGGTACACGCGTCATGCGGGAGCCCCGGTCCCCGCCCGCCAGCCGTCAGGCTACGGACGAAAGGCGCACGGGTCTGTTGCGGTTCGGTGTCGATTCAGCGCCGGTTCGACCGTCATAGGCTTGTAGGCGTGACCGACGAGCCGCAATGGACACCGCCCGAGCTCGAGCCGCACACGCTCGTGCTCCTGCGCTGGCCCGACGAACTACCGGAGCTGACAGACGACGAGCTCGAGGCGCTGCAGGCCGAGCACGTGGCCTATTTGAGCTCGCTCCGAGAGCGCGGGATCATCGCCGTTGGCGGGCCATTCGAGGGTCAACCCGACGAGCGTTGGCGCGGCATTTCGATCTACCGCGTCCCGCCCGATGAAGCGCGTCGGTACATCGAGCAGGATCCCTCTGTTCGACGCGGGCGCCTGACGTACGACGTGTGGACGTGGCTGGTCCCGGTCGGTGAGCTCCGCGTGTAGATGACTCCAGCTATGCGGATCCTGGTCGCCGAGGACGAGACGATCATCCGGCTCGACCTGAAGGCCTTGCTCGAGCGCTCGGGGTTCGAGGTCGTGGCCGAGGCCCACGACGGCGAGGAAGCGGTCGCTCTCGCGCGGGAGCACGAGCCCGATCTCGCGATCATGGACGTGAAGATGCCGCGGCTGGACGGAATCGAGGCGGCTCGACGGATTCTCGAGGAGCGGCCAATTCCAATCGTGATGCTGACCGCCTACGGTCAGGACGAGCTCGTCTCGCGCGCGGTCGAGGCCGGCGTCTTCGGCTACCTCGTCAAGCCGTTTCGCGAGCAGGACCTGCTGCCGGCGATCCGGGCTGCGCGCGCCAGGCACGAGGAGCTGCTCGAGCTGCGCGAGGAGGCGGAGTCACTGGCTGATGCGCTCGCCTCGCGCAAGGCGATCGAACGGGCGAAGGGACTCCTGATGGAGAAAGAAGGCCTGTCCGAGCAGGACGCGTTCGCGCGCCTGCGGAAGGCGTCGCAGGTTTCCGGACGGCCGCTGAAGGTGGTCGCCGAGGCCGTCGTCGCCACGCTCGGACCCGAACAACCTTCCTAGGCCTGCGCCTGGTCGAAGAGCTGCTCCCAGCGGGCGAGCAGTGACTGGAGCTCGTCGCGTGCCGCGCGATGCGCCGCGACCGTGTCGGCGTCGGCCCAGTCCTCGGCGAGCTTCCGCTCGAGCTCGGCGATCCTCGCCTCGCGCTCGGCGATCTGGGCCTCCGTCCGCTCGAGCTCGGTCGGGCCGGACGGCTTCGGCGGCCGCTGCTTCGCCTTCGCTTTCGGCTGCTCGGGCTCGACCGCACGCGCCGCAGGCGCGGCCAGCTCGTCGCGCCGGCGCACGTAGTCGGCCCAGCCGCCGTCGTACGAGCGGATGGTTCCGTCCTCGACCGCGAGCGTCCGGTGCGCGACTGCGTCCAACAGCGCCCGGTCGTGCGAGACGAGCAGCACCGTTCCGGGAAAGGCTTCGAGGGCGAGCTCCAATGCCTCTCGGCTCTCGAGGTCGAGGTGATTCGTCGGCTCGTCGAGGATGAGGAAGTTCGCGCCAGACGCCACGACGAGGGCGAGCGCGAGCCGCCGCCGTTCGCCACCCGACAGCTTCACGACCGCCTTGTCCTGCTCCTGCCAGCCCGAAAAGAGGAACCGCCCGAGCAGGTTCTGCGCCTGGGGGCGCTTCAGCCCCGTCGCCTTCTGCGCACACTCGAGGACGCTGCCCGTCTCGTCGAGCTCGACCTCGTGCTGCGAGAAGTACGCGGGCACGACGCCGTGGCCGAGCCGGCGTTCGCCTGAAACAGGCTCGCGGATCGAGAGCAGGGTCTCCAGCAGGGTCGTCTTGCCCGATCCGTTCGGCCCGACGAGGGCGACGTGCTCTCCTCGTTCGAGCGCGATGTCCACGTCGTCGAGCAGCTCCTTCTCACCGGCCGCCAGCTCCAGCGTCTTCGTTTCCACGACCGTTCGGCCGCTGCGCGGTGGGTCGAGGAAGTCGAAGCCCAGGCGCTTCTGGCGCATCGTCAGCGACTCGAGCTCCCCGCTCGCCTCCTCGCGTTCGCGTGACAGCCGGCCGATCTGGGTGAGCTTGGCCTGCGCCTGCTTGGCCTTGCTCTTCTTGTAGCGGAACCGCTCGACGAATCGCTCTAGCCGGGCAATGTCCACCGCCAGCCGGTCGGCGGTCTTTCCCGCGGCCGACGCGCGCGCGGCCTTCTCGATTCGCCAGGCATGCCATGGGCCGGCGAAGGAGATCGACCGGCCGCCGCCGAGCTCCAGGACGCCGTTCGTGACCGCCTCCAGGAACCAGCGGTCGTGGGCGACGAGCAGGATCCCGGCGTCGAGCGAGCGCAGCTCCTGCTCGAGCCATTCCAGGCTGGCGACGTCGAGGTGATTGGTGGGCTCGTCCAGCAAGAGCAGGTCGGGATCGCCGCCGAGCGCGCGCGCGAGCGAGGCGCGGGTCAGCTCGCCGCCCGAGAACGTCTCCAAGGCTCGGTCGAGATCGTGCTCGGCGAACCCGAGGCCGCGGACGACCGACGCGGCGCGCTCGCGCCACGCGTATCCGCCGGCGTGCTCGAGACGGGCCTGCGCTTCGGCGTAGCGCCGGAGCGTCGCCTGGTCGTGCGCTCCCTCGGCCATCTTCTGCTCCAGCTGACGCAGCTCTTCCTCCGTCGCCACCAGGTCCGAGGCGCCCGCCAGGACGTACTCGCGCAGCGTCAGGCCCTGGTCGAGCGGCGGCCGCTGGTCGTGCAGCGCGACGCGCGTCCCCTTCGAGAAGACAAGCTCGCCGCCCTGGAAGTCGGTCTCGCCGTTGAGGATCCGGAGCAGCGTCGTCTTCCCGGCGCCGTTCGGACCGGAGAGCGCGATCCGGTCTTTGCGCTCGACCTTGAATGAAACGCCGTCGAAGAGCTGCCAGCCGGAAAGCTCCTTGCGGAGCTGAGATGCGATGACGAGTGCCACCGCTACAGCGTATTCAGCGGTGGGCTACGCGGAAACGGGCGAGCGCACGAGCTGCCGGGCAGCCTCGGCGATGTGGTCGGCGTCGATCCCGGCCTCGGCGAGCAGCTCGGCCGGCTTGCCCGAGTGCGGCATCTCGCGCACGGCGAGCAGCGCGAGGCGAGGCCGCTCATCCGAGCCGGCAAGAGCGGAGAGCACCGCTTCGCCGAGCCCGCCCTCGGCCCAGTGATCTTCGACCGTCACGACCGGCGACGTCAGGGACTGGATCGTCTCCTCGTCGAGCGGCTTGATCGAGTAGAGGTCGATCACCCGGGCTTCGATTCCTTCCGCGGCCAGCTCCTCTGCGGCCTTGATTGCCTCGTGGACGGTGATGCCCGCCGCGATCAGGGTGACGTCCTCGCCCTCCCGCAAGGTTCGCGAGCCACCGATCTCGAAGTCCTCGTCCGCGTCGTAGATGACCGCTGTATTCGGTCGCAGTGTCCGCAGGTAGACGACTCCGTCTCGGTCGGCCATCTTCACGACGAGCTTGGCGGTCTGGTTCGCGTCGCAAGGATGGAGAACCGTCGACCCGTGGACGGCGCGGATCGACGCGATGTCCTCGAGCGCCATCTGGGAAGGGCCGTCCTCCCCGATCGAGACGCCGGCGTGCGAGCCGGAGAGGCAGTAGTTCGCGCGGCTGATCGCAGACATGCGGATGAAGTCGTAGGCGCGCGAGAAGAAGGCGGCAAAGGTCGATGCGAACGGGCGCCAGCCGGTCACCTGGATGCCGACCGCCGCCGCGATCAGCTGCTGCTCGGCGATGAACATCTCGAAGTAGCGCTCCGGAACGGCGTCGCGGAAAATTTCCGCGAAGGTCGAGTTCGAGACCTCGCCGTCCATCGCGACGACGTCGCCGCGCGCCTTGCCGAGTGCAGCGAGTGCGTCGCCGTAGGCCTTACGTGTCGCCACCTCGTCGCCTAGCTCGTAGCGTGGGAGCCGGAGCTCGGTGTTCTCGATCTCGACGTTGCGGCCGCTCGTTTCGGGCTCCTTGACCTCGACGGTCATGTTCCTGATCCCGCCGAGCTCCGCGATTGCGGCCTCCGGATCGTCGAGCGGCTTCCCGTGCCAGCCTGGCTTGTTCTCGACGGCCTTGACTCCTTTGCCTTTGATCGTGTGCGCGACCACTACGGCCGGCAGGTCGGAGGCCTCGGCCTCCTTGTAGGCCTGGTCGATCTCCTCGACGTTGTGGCCGTCGATCTCGATTGCGTGCCAGCCAAAAGCGCGCGCGCGATTGGCGTAGGAGTCGAGATCCCAGCCGTGCATCGTCTCGCCGCGCTGGCCGAGCCGGTTGACGTCGATGATCGCGACGATGTTGTCGAGCTCGAAGTAGGCGGCGTGCTCGAAGCCCTCCCACTGGGAGCCCTCGGCCATCTCGCTGTCGCCGATCAGCACCCAGGTCCGCATCGGCGTCTGGTCGAGCTTCTTGCCGGCGAGCGCCATGCCGACGCCGTAGGGCAGACCCTGCCCGAGCGACCCGGTGGCGACGTCGACCCAGGGAATCCGCGGCGTCGGGTGCCCCTCGAAGATGCTCGAGAACTGCCGGTAGGTCAGAAGCTCCTCGTCCGAGATCACCCCGGCGGCGCGATACATGGCGTAGAGCAGCGTCGAGGCGTGGCCCTTGGAGAAGACGAGCCGGTCGTTGGCCGGGTCCTTCGGCTTGTCGAAGTCGTAGCGCAAGTGCTCGGCCAGCAGCACTGACATCAGATCTGCGGCCGACATGCCGGACGTGGGGTGGCCGGACTTCGCTGCCGCCGCGCAGCGAACCGAATCGACGCGGAGCTGTTGTCCTAGCTCACGCCAGAGTTCCGGACCGTCCATCGGGGGTAACGTAACGGTTCGATGAGGGTTGCAGTCGCGTTCGATCACCGCGGGGTGCGCTTGCGCGAAACCGTGCTCATGGAGCTCGACGCACTTGGGCACGAGACGCTTGATTTCGGGGTCGACACCGACAAGGTCCGGATCGACTATCCGGACAAGGCGCGCGAGCTCGGCGAGGCGATTCAGAACGGTGACGCCGAGCGCGGGATCCTCGTCTGCGGGTCGGGCGTCGGCGCCTCCGTCGCGGTCTCAAAGCTGGACGGCGTTCGCGGCGCGATGTGCCACGACGTCTACTCCGCGCACCAGGGCGTCGAGCACGATGACCTGAACGTGCTCTGCCTGGGGTCCGAGGTCGTGGGCCCGGCACTCGCCGTCGACCTGATGCGCGCCTTCCTGCATGCGGTTTTCGACGGCGGCGAACCGTACACAACCAGACTTCGCAAGATCGAAGACCTCGAGAAGGGAAACGTCAATGTCTAAGAGTCGGCTACACCAGCTTTCGGAGCTCGGCCAGAGCGTCTGGATCGACTTCCTCTCGCGTCAGATGCTTCAGAGCGGCAAGCTCGAGCGGATGATGGAAGAGGACGCCGTCGTCGGCGTTACCTCGAACCCGACGATCTTCCAGAAGGCGATCTCCGAGGGCGATCTCTACGACGAGCAGATTCGCGCCTTGCTCGACGAGCTCGACGACCCGAAGGAGATCTTCTGGCAGCTCGCCGAGAAGGACGTCGGGGACGCCTGTGACCTCCTACGCTCGGTCTGGGACGCCGGCAAGGGCCAGGACGGCTACGTCTCGATCGAGGTCGATCCAAACCTTGCGGGCGACACAGACGCGACGATCGCCGAGGCGAGGCGCCTGCATGCGCAGATCGACAAGCCGAACCTGCACGTGAAAATCCCGGCGACGAAAGAGGGGCTCCCCGCGATCGAGGAGATGATCGCGAGCGGCAAGAACATCAACGTGACGCTGATCTTCTCGCTAGAGCGCTACACCGAGGTCGCGGAGGCGTACATTCGCGGCCTCGAGCGCCTGGTCGAGTCCGGCGGCGACCCCACGAAGGTCGCGTCCGTTGCGAGCTTCTTCGTCTCGCGCGTGGACACGGAGGCCGACAAGCGCCTCGACGAGATCGGTGGTCACGAGGAGCTGAAGGGCAAGCTCGCGATCGCCAACGCCAAGCTCGCCTACGAGAAGTACAACGAGCTCTTCTCCGGCTCGCGCTGGCAGCCGTTGGCGACCAAGGGCGCGACGAAGCAGCGGTGTCTCTGGGCTTCGACGTCGACCAAGAATCCCGCCTACCGGGATGTGATGTACGTCGAGGAGCTGATCGGCCCCGAGACCGTGAACACGATGCCAGAGGAGACGATCGAGGCCTTCCAGGATCACGGGGAGGTCGCGTTGACGCTGGAGCAGGGAATTGACGAGGCGAAGCGCCTGTTCGAGCAGCTGGCGGAGGCCGGCGTCGACTACGACGACGTCACGCGCGTGCTCGAGGAGGAAGGCGTGAAGAAGTTCGCCGACTCCTTCGCCGAGCTGCTCGACGGCATCAAGGCCAAGCGCGGCGAGCTCGCGGCGGCGTGAGCGCAACCGAGAGAGCACTCCTGCACCACGAAGTCGCAGGGGCCGGAGCGCCCGTCGTCCTCATTCACGAGGGGATCTGCGACAGCCGTATGTGGGATCCGCAGTGGGAGGCGTTTCAGCGATCTCATCGCGTCGTGCGGCTCGACCTGCGCGGGTTCGGCCGTTCGCCGTACTTCGCGGGGACGTACTCACACCCGGCGGACGTGATCGCGCTCCTCGACGACCTCGAGCTCGGCCCAGCGGCGCTCGTCGGAGTGTCGCTCGGCGGAGGCGTGGCTCTCCAGGTAGCGGTCGCGAGGCCGGATCTCGTCAGCGCCCTCGTCCTCGTCGGCTCCGGGATTCGTGGCCACGACTGGTCCGAAAGTGTCACGCGCGCGTGGGAGGAAGAAGAGGCAGCGCTCGAACGTGGCGACCTGGATGCGGCGGTCGAAATCAACCTGCGCACGTGGGTCGACGGCCCCCACCGCTCAGCCGATGAGGTCGATCCGGTGATCCGGCGGAAGGTCGGCGAGATGCAGCGGCGCGCTCTCGAGCTCTACCTTGACGGTGGCGACGCGGCCGATGAGGAGGCGCTCGTCACCGATGTGGGCGATCGTCTCGCCGAGATCTCGGTACCGACACTCGTCCTGGTCGGCGAGCTCGACGTGCCGGACATACAAACGATCGCCGAGCGCTTGCAGCGGGAGATCCCGAACGCGCGCGGAGCGACGATCGCCGGTGCGGCCCACGTTCCAACCATGGAACGTCCCGACGAATTCACAGATCTTGTGCTCCGCTTTCTCGACGAGACCGGAGACCCTGCCTGATGCCGGTCGCGACCGAGCAGCTTGTCGAGCGCATCTGGGAGCGCGACCCGACCGTCTGGACCGGCTCCGGCGAGGAAAAGTGGCTTGGCTGGCTGGACGAGCCGCTGCGGATGCGGGAGCGGATCGGTGACCTTCAGAGCTTCGTCGAAGAGGTCGGGGCCCCAGGTGTGATCGACAACTTCGTCTTGCTCGGCATGGGTGGCTCGAGCCTGGCGCCGATCGTCTTTCAGCGCAGCTTCCGAGAGAGCTCGCTACGAGTCCTCGACACGACTCACCCGGCTTTCATTCGCCGGGTCGTCGACTCGCTCGACTTCGACCAGACCCTTTTCATCGCGTCCTCGAAGTCCGGCACGACGCTCGAGACCCGCTCACACCTGGATTTCTTCTGGGAGCGGAACGGCGGCCGCAGCGAGTTCTTCGTCGCCATCACCGATCCCGGCTCCGAGCTCGAGACGGTCGCCCGGGAGCGTGACTTCCTCGAGGTCTTCGCCGGCGAGCCGACGATCGGCGGGCGCTACTCCGCGCTGTCGCCGTTCGGGATCGTTCCCGCCGCTCTGCTCGGGGTCGACCTCGAGCGCCTGTTCGAGCGAACAGCCGAGATGATCGAGGCCTGCCGCCTGGCTGAAGGCAACCCCGGCCTGGAGCTTGGTCTCCAGCTAGGCGAGGGCTGGCGTGCCGGGCGCGACAAGGTCTGCATCGACGAGACCGACGGCGGGTTCGGCCTCTGGGCCGAGCAGTTGATCGCGGAGTCGACCGGCAAGAACGGGAAGGGGCTCGTGCCCGCGCCGGGCGAGTCCCCGGACGGCCCCGACCGCCAGCGCGGCGAGGTGCGGCTGGAAGATCCATACGAGCTCGGCCAGGAGTTCTTCCGCTGGGAGTTCGCGGTCGCGGTCGCCGGCTCGTACCTCGAGATCAACCCCTTCGACCAGCCGGACGTCCAGGCCGCGAAGGACAAGACGAACGAGGTGCTGGCCGGCGGCGACGTCGAGCTCGAGCCTGAGTCGTCCCCGGACGAGCTCTTCGCACAGGCGAACGAGGGCGACTACGTGTCGATCCAGGCCTTCATCGACCCCGAGCAGGAAGCGAGGCTCGAGCCGTTGATCGAACGGGCGCGCGACGAGACGGGCTGCGTCGTCACCCACGGCCTCGGCCCGCGCTACCTGCACTCGACCGGCCAGCTGCACAAGGGCGGCCCGAACACCGGCCTCTTCCTGCAGGTAGTCGACGACCCCGGTGAGGAGCTGCCGATTCCGAACAAGCCGTTCGGGTTCGCGCGGCTGATCCGGGCCCAGGCGGCAGGCGACTTCGAATCGCTCAAGGAACGCGGCCGACGAGTGGCTCGCGTGCGACTGGAGGAAATCTGATGCAGCTCGGAATGATCGGCCTCGGCCGCATGGGCAACGGCATGACCGACCGGCTTCGCGAAGGTGGCCACGAGGTCCAGACCTACGACCCGAAGGTGGACTCGACGGCCGGCTCGCTGGCGGAGCTGGCCCAGCAGCTTGACCCGCCGCGCCCGCTCTGGATGATGATCCCGGCAGGCAAGATCACCGAGGACACCTTCCAGGAGCTGCTCGGGATCCTCGACGAGGACGACACGATCGTCGACGGCGGCAACTCGAACTTCAACGACTCCAAGCGCCGCTACCGCGACGCACAGGCGAAGGGGATCCACTTCATCGACGTCGGCGTCTCGGGCGGCGTCTGGGGGCTCGAGGTCGGGTTCTGCCTGATGGCCGGCGGCGACGATGAGCCGGTCGGCCGCTTGGAGCCAATCCTCGAGACGCTGGCGCCCGAGAATGGGTACGCGCACGTCGGCCCTTCGGGAGCGGGGCACTTCGTGAAGATGGTTCACAACGGGATCGAGTACGGGCTGATGCAGGCGTATGCGGAGGGGTTCGAGGTGATGGAGCACTGCGAGTACGACCTCGACCTCCTCGAGATCGCGGGTATCTGGCGGTACGGCTCTGTCGTCCGCAGCTGGCTGCTCGAGCTGCTCCACGCTGCGTTCGAGCAGCACGGGAGCAAGCTCGAGGACATCGCGCCCTACGTCGAGGATTCCGGCGAGGGCCGCTGGACGCTCGACGAGGCGATCAAGCTGAGCGTGCCGGTGCCCGTGCTGGCCGCCTCGCTCTTTGCCCGGTTCGCATCGCGCGACGACATCAAGTTCTCGGCCAAGGTCGCCGCAGCACTGCGGAACGAGTTCGGTGGCCATGCGATCCGCGCGGTCGAAAAAGCCAAGGCGAGCCCGGATCCGCGGTGATGGCAGTCGCGGAAGACCAGCTGCGCGAAAATCCGCTGCTCCAGGGACTGCAGCTGACCCGCCGCCCGGAGCCTTGCGCGCTCGTGATCTTCGGGGCGTCGGGTGATCTGGTGCACAAGAAGCTGATGCCAGCGATCTACTCGCTCGCCTATCGCCAGCTGCTGCCGGAGAAGTTCGGGATCATCGGCGTGGCGCGGACGGAGGAGACGGACGACGGCTTCCGCGCTTCGATGCAGGACGCCGTTCAGAAAAATGCGCGAGACGAGTTTCGCGAGGACATCTGGCAAGGGCTGGCCGAGGGGATGCGGTACATCGGAGCCGGCGACCGGGGCCCGGACGATGCATACGACCGAGTCGCAGCAGCGCTGAGCGACATGGACAAGGAGCGGGGGACCGGCGGAAACCGCGTCTACTACCTCGCCGTCCCGCCCGCGGCCTTCGAGTCCATCGTCGAGGGGGTCGGGAAGCGCCGCTCGACGGAAGGCTGGACCCGCGTCGTCGTCGAGAAGCCCTTCGGCCACGACCTCGCCTCGGCGCTCGAGCTCAACGAGATCGTCCACCGGTACTTCGACGAGAGCGAGATCTACCGGATCGATCATTACCTCGGCAAGGAGACCGTTCAGAACATGCTCGCTCTCCGCTTCGCGAACGGCATCTTCGAGCCGATCTGGAACCGTCAGTTCATCGACCACGTCCAGATCACCGTCGCGGAGACGATCGGGATCGAAGGCCGGGCGGCGTACTACGAGAAGGCCGGCGCGATCCGCGACATCTTCCAGAACCATCTGCTGCAGCTCGTCGCGTTGACTGCGATGGAGCCGCCGATCGACTTCACGTCGGACTCGGTGCGCAACGAGAAGGTCAAGGTGCTGAAGTCGATGCACACCCCGGGGCCGAAGAGCGTCGTCCGGGGTCAGTACGGACTTGGCTACGTCGATGGGGACGAGGTGCCCGGTTACCGTGAGGAGGACGGCGTCGACCCGAACTCCATGACCGAGACGTTCGTCGCCGCCAAGCTCTACGTCGACAACTGGCGCTGGGCCGACACCCCGATCTACGTCCGGGCGGGCAAGCGGCTGGCGAGGCGGGAGACGACGATCGCGATCCAGTTCAAGCGCGCGCCGCACCCGCCGTTCGAGGAGCTCGCCGCCGAGGGACTGCGGCCCAACGTGCTCTTGATCAACATCCAGCCGGACGAGGGCGTCTCGCTTGCGATCGGCGCGAAGGTCCCCGGCCAGGGGCTGCAGATCCGGACGGTGCACATGGACTTCCTCTACGGAGGCGCCTTCCGCGCCGACATGCCGGAGGCGTACGAGCGGCTGCTGCTCGATTGCATGCGCGGGGACTCGACCCTGTTCACGCGCGAGGACGAGGTAACCGAGCAGTGGCAGCTAGTCGACGCAATCGTGGCCGCCTGGCGGCGGGACAAGCCGTCGTTCCCCAACTACCCGGCCGGCACCTGGGGGCCCCCGAGCTCCGACGAGCTGTTGCAGCGAGATGGGCGGGCGTGGCGACGACACTGACCTCGGTCTCGGAGATCGAGCGCAAGCTCGCGTCGCTGCGCCTGGCGGGAGAGCGCAGCGCAATGTTGCGCACCAGTGTGATGACGCATATCGCGTGGGTGCCGGAGGAGTGGGTGGAGGCTGCGGAAGACGTCCTCGCCGGCTTGGCCGAGCGGCATCCGTCGCGCACGATCGTTCTCATCCCGCAGTCGGGGGCGGGCGGGGTCGAGGGCGAAGTGAGCTCCGAGTCCTACACCCTCGGAGAGCACCGCATCCTTTGCACCGACACGATTCGCATTCGGTTGCGGGGAACGTCGGCCGACCATCCGGCCAGCGTTGTCGAGCCACTCATTGTTCCCGACCTGCCGGTCTTTCTTCGCTGGCGCGGGCTGCCCGACTTCGGCTCGTCGGCTTTCCAGGAGCTGACCGAGGTCGTCGATCGGCTGATCGTCGACAGCACCGAGTGGCCGGGGCTGCCGGGCCCATATGCCGACCTCGCGAATATCTTCGACCGCGTCACGGTCTCGGACATCGCCTGGGCGCGGACGAGTCGCTGGCGCCCGATGCTCGCCTCGCTCTGGCCGTCGATCGCGGATGTGAAGCGGATCAAGGTCACCGGCACGCTCGCTCAGGCGAACCTGCTCGCAGGCTGGCTCCGCTCCAGGCTCGACCGGCCGGTCGAGCTCGAGCACGAATCGGCCGACAAGCTCGACGGCGTCGAGATCGACGGCGAGCCGGCACCTTTCCCGCCCGGTGACCCGCCGATCCCCGCGGATTTGCTCTCGGACGAGCTCGACAAGCTTGCACGCGACCCGGCCTATGAAGACGCGGTCGGGCGGTTGTGACCTAGCGCGGCCGCGGCGGCGTATAGAGACCGTGAACGCGGAGCAACCCAGCTTCGCAGCGATCGCCGAGACGCACCTCGACGACGTCCTCGCCTACCTCGTGTACCTGACCGCCGACCACACGCTTGCCGAAGACCTCACGGTCGAGACCTTCGAGCGCGCGCTTCGGCGTTGGGGCCGTTTCGATCCCCGGCGCGGTGGAGCCCGTACCTGGCTCTGCCAGTTGGCGCGCTCGGCGGCGCTCGATCACTTTCGGTCGGAGGCCAGGCGGCTGCGTCGCGAGGACCGCTACGCGGTGCGGGAGTTGCGCGAGGTGCCGCCCCCGAGCTTCGGCGAAGGCCTCTCCCCCGAGCTCGAGCACGCGCTCGCAGAGTTGTCCCGGGCAGAACGCGAAGTCGTCGCGCTGCGGGTCGTGCTCGAGCTCGACGGCGAGACCGCCGCCCGGGTGCTGGGGATCAGTCCGAGCGCGTGCTCGACTCGATTGAGCCGTGCGCTCCAAAAACTGCAAGGGATGGTGAGCGCGGATGCGGTCGCCTGACCTTGCTCTGGAAATGCGCGCTGCGCGGCCCATCGCTTCGATCGAGCTGCGCGAACGCGTGCTCGAGGTGGCCGCCCGCGAGCAGCCCCGGCGCGAACGCCGGTTTTCGCTGCCGCCCCTTCGGCGGGTAGCGCTCGTGGCCGCCCCTGCCGTGCTTGCACTCGCGATCGGCGGCGCCTTGGTTCACGGCCTCGCGAGCTCGGGCGACAAGCCCGCTCAGATCCCCGCGGTGGTAGATCGCCTCGGAGGTCAGACGACGAATTCCAGCGGTGCGCGGCTGGCCTCTCCGAAGGCGAGGGCGATCCTCCCGAACACTCCCACACGGCTGCAGCAGTACGGAGCCTCGATGCGCATCCAGGTCAAGAACCTTGGCGCGCTCTCCGATGCGACGAAGCGCGCGATGCACTTTGCCCGCTTTGCCGGCGGCTACGTCGCCTACATTCGCTACAGCTCGCCCGCGCACGAGCAGGGGTCGGCATCGCTGGTGGTGCGAGTGCCGATCGATCGCGTCCAGGACGTGATCGAGGAGTACTCGAACCTCGGCACGATCGTCTCGCAGAAGATCTCTGTCGTCGATGTGACCAAGGCGGTCGAGGAACAGGCACGCGAGATCGCGCGCCTCAAGGGCGAAATCGCACGGCTGAAGCCTGGGCCCGAGCGGAGCGCCCTCCAGGCCCGGCTCGACTATCTGACGAAGCGGAAGGCCGCGACGGTCCGCCGGGCGCAGCTCGCGCGGGTCGCGCTCGTGCTGACGACCAAGAAGCAGGCTGCGGCAGCGACTGGCCGGTTCGACCGCACGCTCAGCGATGCGGGCAGCGTGCTTCTACGGGAGGCCGAGATCCTGCTCTACGCGCTCATCGTCGCGGGCCCGCTGCTCTTGCTCGGCGGCGCGATCGTCGCCGCAGGTCGCTACCGCGACCGGCGCCTCTTCCAGCGCAGTTAGTGAACGACGCGGAAGCTCGGCTTGGCGACAACGAGCTTCGTCGGGTCCGACCAGGACATCATCGGCTTGTTCCCGGGGATGAAAGCGTTCACGCCGCGGACGCGGTAGTACCAGGTGCCAGGTCCGATCGGAAGCACGTAGGAGGTCGAGCTCGTGGGCGTCTTGAGCTCGCCGACCGGGTTGAACGGATACGCCCTCCGGCTCCACTGCACGTCGTACTCGTAGGCGCCGAGGGCCGGCTTCCATGCGACCAAAGGCGGGCCGTAGAACCGCGCCCTGGTCTTGTTGGCCGAGAACAGTTGCCCGCGCGGCGAGAGCCCGGACGCGTAGGCGCCCTGCTCGGCCGTGACGGCGGGTTCACTGACCTTCCCGAACGACAGGTAGCGGCCGGCCTGGCAGGCCTCCTGGGGCAGCTCGGTGTCGTGGTAGAACATCGCGGACCCGTCGATCACCGAGACGGGGACGACGGTCCAGTAATAGCGTCCCTCTGGCCAGTCGGTATCCCAGAGGTCGACCTTGGCGCCGGTGACCGTCTGCGGAGGCGGTGCCGACGTGCCTCCTCCGCCGCCGCTGCCGGGCGGCGCGGCGGGCAGCTCCGTCGTCGGGTAGCTGAAGCCGTCGCTCATCGAGGTGTTCGGTCCTTCGTTTCCGTCCTTCAGGAAACCGGCTTGCGCCGACAAGTGCGCCGCGTGATCCTTCGGCAGGTCGAGCGGACCGGTCGGCCGCGGAGCGTACGCTGGGCTGCCGACGATGGCGCCTCGGTAGACGATGTTGACGCAGTCGCGGTCGGTCGAGATGTAGACCCGGAACATGTCGCTGGTGCCGCCGACGCCGACGTCACCCGTGAATGCGAACCCGGGCATCAGCCGGTGCGGTTGGGCGCCGAGGGCGTTGCTGGTCGTGTCCGAGACGGCGGCGACCTCGCTCAGCGGGCCGATCGCGAACGGCGGGTTGTAGGACGTGTAGACCGGGCTCCAGGGGCCGTAGGAGACCACGGGCAGGCCGTTGCTGGTCGTGCCGTAGAGGTAACGCTCGGGTCGAATGCGCCAGTGGACGACTCCTGTCCAGGTCGTGTCGTTGTGGAAGCTGTAGTACTCCCGCTCGTCGGCGACGTTGGTCATGGTCGTGAAGACCTTGCCGACGTCCGTGAACCAGACGTTGTACTGCGTTGCGCCGGCGACGGGAGTCCAGCGCACTAGGCCCGGGTAGCTGGGCAGTGGGGTGGGCACGCTGCCCCAGCGCATGTTGAACCCGTAGGGGTCGCTCCACCGAGACGGGCCCTTGCGCGTGATTGCGCGGACGTGCGCGTAGAGGGAGTACTGGTTCCCGGTGATCCAGGGAAGGGCGATCGGAATCGAGGCAACCGGGCTGCGCAGGTCGGCGGCGCTCCAGAGGATGGCGTTGTCGGTGAAGTGCTGGCTCGTCGAGAGTTCGAACTCGTAGCGCGTGGCTCCGCGGACGGGCTGCCAGGCAAAGGAGGGAGTCCGGGAGAAGGTGTGGCCCGCCGACTCGTCCGCACGAAGTAGGAACGCCTTGACGCCTTCAGGCGGCGCGACCCGAAGCACCGGCACCGGCTTGGTACCGGCCTGCGCCGACGAAACGAGGACGAGCGTGGCAAGAGACGCCACGAAGGAAAGCCGCATGGCCATCGAGCTATAGGTCGGCAACCCGGCCCAGCAGGGCCTCCCTCGAACGAGTGACGCTAGTCGAGGGACAGAGCCCGTTCGAGCTCCGTTCCGGCAGCCAGAACGAGCGCATCGCGCTCGGCAGGCGCTACGAGTTGGATCGACGCCGGCAGATTGTCCTCCGCAGGGCCGCAAGGCAGGGCGAGCGCGGGCCAGCCGATCAGGTTGAACAGCGCCGTGAACCGGGTCAGCCGCGTCCGGTCGCCCTGGCCGAGCGGCGGCGCGACGATCGGCAAAGTCGGAGTGACGAGGAGATCCAGGCCTTCGAGCGCGCGCGGCACCTGCTCGCGGAGCCTCTCTCGAAGCCGCTTCGAGCCCTCGACCTCGGAGTTCGTCAGCTCCTGGGCGCCCTCGAGCGAGTCGCGTACGTCCTCCCCGTAGTCCTCGGCGCGCTCCGGAAAGAGGCCGGCATGGGACTCGAGGGCCTCCCGGCGAAACACGGGTCCCCAATCCGTCCGGTCCGGCACCGGGAGGTCGACCGGCCGGAGACTTGGGAACAGCCGGGCGGCTTCCTCGACCCGCTGGGCCACGAGTGGGTCTGCGTGCTCGAGCCAGGCCACGCCGACCTGGAGGTCGGCCAGGGCCAACGTCTCACTCTCGAGGCCCGGGACGAGGGCCTCCAGCATCTCCGCGCACCCGTCGACGTTCCGCGCCATCGGCCCGGCGTGGTCGAAGCTCGGGGCCAGCGGAAAGCAACCGTCGAGCGAAACGAGGCCGAAGCTCGGTTTGAAGCCGACGACCCCGCAGCAGGCCGCGGGGATCCGGATCGACCCCGCCGAGTCGGAGCCGAGCGCTGCGTCCGCGAGCCCCGCTGCCAGCGCTGCCGCCGAGCCGCCGCTCGAGCCGCCGGCAACACGACTGGCCGCGAGCGGATTGGGCACGGTGCCGTAGTGCGGGTTCTCGGACGAGACCCCGTAGGCGAACTCGTGCAGGTTTGCCTTGCCGACGTTGACGTACCCCGCCTGCTCGAGTAGACGTACGGCCTCGGCCGTCTCCTCCGGTACGTGCTCGGCGAAGATCGCCGAGCCGTAGGTCGTCCTCAGCCCGGCGGTGTCGAAGAGGTCCTTGACCGCCAGGCGCCGGCCGGGCGGAGCCGAGGCCGCGACCTCGGTAATGAAGATCGCGTCAGTCGAGAGCGAGATAGACGTACGCGACGAGGATGGTGGCGCCGAAGAGCAGGATCACGAAGCCGAAGAGCGCGAGGCCGAAGAGCATGTTCTTCCGCGCGAGGGCCGCATCCGGCTCGACCGCCCTGGTCACCGACTGCGGGGGCTGCGGCTGAGGGGGAAGCGGCTCGGTCACAGTGAAACGTCCACGGCCATCGCCGCGAAAAGCAGCGCCAGGTAGAGAAGCGAGAAGTGAAAGAGAAGCGCGGCGCGCCTGGGCGTCGGGTCGCGACGCAGCCCGAGGGCGAGCGCCAGGAATGCAGCTCCCAGCAGCAGGGCGGCGACCAGATAGGGGAGGCCGAGCGTCCCCCAGAGGAAGGGCGAGGCCGTCACGGCCACGAGCACGCCCGAGTAGAGCACGATCTGCTTCGTCGTCTCGCGCTCGCCGCGGACGACGGGGAGCATCGGCACGCCGGCCTCGGCGTAATCGTCGCGGATCAGCAACGCCAGCGCCCAGAAATGGGGAGGCGTCCAGAAGAAGACGATCGCGAACAGCAGCAGAGCCGGGACGGTCACGTTCCCGGTCGCGGCGGCCCAGCCCACGAGTGGCGGCACGGCGCCTGCCGCGCCGCCGATGACGATGTTCTGCGGCGTCGAGCGCTTCAGCCAGCGTGTGTAGACGAAGACGTAGAAGAGGTTGCCGCCGAGTGCGAGCAGAGCCGTCAGCACGTTGACGAGGCTTGCGAGCAGCACGAACGAGAGCGCCGAAAGGGCGAGGCCGAACTCGAGTGCCCGCGTCGGCGGCACGCGGTTTGCCGCGACCGGGCGCCGGGCGGTCCGGCTCATGTGCCGGTCGAGATCGCGATCGAGCACGTGGTTGAGCGCGCTCGCGCCGCCGCAGGCCAGTGCGAGCCCGGCCATGGTCACGACGAAGTCCGAGACGGGCGGAAAGCCGCCGGCGCCGACGATCATCCCGCAGGCGCCGGTGGCGAGCAGCAGGGTCATGATCCGCGGCTTCGTCAGCGTTACGTAGTCGCGCCATGGTGCCGCAGGGACGGGCTCGCCACGGAGTGTCACGGCGGTTGCGACCAGTGCGGCCGCCAGCGCGAGCGCGGCGAAGGCGATGTGCAGCGGCCGGCCTGTCACGAGCGCCGCGGCGGCGAAGAGCCCGAGTGCGGCCGTGGCCGGCGCGAGCAACCGGCGGTGCGCGACCCAGGCGGCCGCGACCAGCGCGGCGAGCGGCGGCACGGCGAGCGCGGCGAGGGCGCGGTGCGCGGTGTGCAGCGAAAGAGCTCCCGAGACCACCGCGAGCGCTGCGCCGGCCGCCGCGCCGAGCGCGATCAGGCGGAGCCAGGGACCGGGTCGCACGTCAGACACGGGCCTCCTGGAGGCGCCGGCGAAGATCACGCAACGGCCTCGCGCTCGTCACGTAGGGAACCTTGTCGAAATTGTGCGCCGGCGGGGGCGAGCTCGTGTACCACTCGAGCGTGTCCCCGAGCCAGGGGTCGTTTCCCGCACGCCGGCCGACCTTGGTCGTCTTGACGACATTGATCAGGAAGACGAGCGTCCCGAGCGCCATCACGAAGGCGCCGATCGTCGAGACGAGGTTCCAGGCCGCCCACCAGCCGTGGTGGTTGTAAGTCCAGACCCGCCGGGGCATCCCGAGCAGGCCGAGGAAGTGCTGTGGGAAGAAGGTCAGGTTGATGCCGACGAAGTAGAGCCAGAAGTTGAGCTTGCCGAGCCGCTCGTCGAGGAAGCGGCCGAAGATCTTGGGCCACCAATAGTAGAACCCGGCGAAGAGTGCGAAGGCCGAGCCCCCGAAGAGCACGTAGTGCATGTGGGCGACGATGAAGTAGGTGTCCGTCACCTGCCAGTCGAACGGGAAGGCGGCGACGAAGATCCCGGAGAGCCCGCCGATCGTGAAGACGGCGATCGCCCCCAGTGCGAACAGCATCGCGGTGTCCAGGATCACGTTCCCACGCCAGGTGGTCGCGATCCAGTTGAAGATCTTGATCCCCGTGGGGACGGCGATCGCCATCGAGGAGAGCATGAAGAAGATGTTCAGCGTGTTCGGCATCCCGACGGAGAACATGTGGTGCGCCCAGACGAGCATCGAATAGAAGCCGATCGCGATCGTCGAGAACGCAATTGCCTTGTAGCCGAAGATCGGCTTGCGCGAGAAGACGGGGATCACCTCGGAGAGGATCCCGAAGGCCGGTAACACCATCACGTAGACCTCGGGGTGCCCGAAGAACCAGAACATGTGCTGGTAGAGGATCGCGCTGCCCCCGTGCGCTGGATCGAAGAAGTGTGTGCCGAGGTTCCGGTCGAGCAGCAAGAGCGTCAGGGTCGCGCCGAGCACGGTCAGCGCGATCAGGATCAGGATCGAGTACACCTCGATCGACCAGACGAACAGGGGCATCCGCATCCAGCTCATCCCTGCCGCGCGCATGTTGTGGATCGTGACGATGAAGTTGATGGCGCCGAGGACGGACGAGATCGTGGTCAGGTGGAGGGCGAGGATCCAGAGGTCCTGACCCTTGCCGGGCTCAAAGGTGCTCAGCGACAGCGGCGGGTAGGAGTACCAGCCGGCGCGGGCCGCGCCGCCGGCGGAGAACCAGCTTGCGTAGAGGACGATCCCGCCCAGCAGGTAGAACCAGTACGAGAGCGCGTTCAGCCGCGGGAACGCCATGTCGCGCGCGCCGATCATCAGCGGCACGAGGAAGTTCCCGAGCCCGGCGAACACCGGGACGACGACGAGAAAGATCATCGTCGTCCCGTGAATCGTGAACAGCTGGTCGTAGGTGTCGCGCGTGAAGACGTGCTCGTTTGGCCGCGCCAGCTGCGATCGCATCAGCAGGGCGACGATCCCGCCCGCCACGAAGAAGAGCAGGCTGGTGAGGATGTACAAGATGCCGATCCGCTTGTGGTCGACGGTCGTGAGCCAGCTCGAGTAGCGGCCTCGGGAGACGATCGTCGCGGGGGCGGGGGTGACGTTAACCGCCACTGCTGTTCCCCGCGAAGCGCTTGACGTAGGCCAGCAAGGCGTTCATCTGCCTGTCGCTCCAGCCCCGGCCCACCGCCGGCATCTTGCCCCGGCCGTTGAGCAGGAGCGTCTTGATCGCGCCCTGCTGGCTGAAGATCGGGTTCCCGCGCAGGTCGGGCCCGAAGGCGCCCTGCCCCTGGAAGCCGTGGCACGTCGCGCAGACGCCGTCGAACGTGTTCTTGCCGAGCTGGGAGCCGCCGCCCGCCTGCGCCTGCGCTTCCTGGTCGTACCAGCTCTGGAACTGGTCGGGAGGCAGCGCCACGACGGTCGCGACCATGTGCGGGTGCTCGTAGCCGCAGAACTCGCCGCACTGGCCCTGGTACGTGCCGGGCTTCGCCCGGAAGGTCAAGTGGTTGGTCTTGCCGGGGATGGCGTCGAACTTGCCCTGGAGCGCGGGGATCCACCAGCTGTGGTCGACGTCCTCGGACTTGATCTCCAGCCGGACGTCCTGTCCGGCGGGGACGCGCAGCCTCTCGACCTGGATGACCCCGTTCGGGTAGACGAAGTTCCAGTAGAACTGGCGGCCTTCGACGGTCACGGTCAGCCGCTTGCCTGCGGCGTTGGCCGAGCCGGACCCGCTGATGTCCGGAAGCTTGACGAGGACGAAGGCGACGATCGCGGCCAGGATCACGACCGGGATTGCGGTCCAGATCAGCTCAAGCCGCGTGGCGCCGTGGAGCTGGGGCCCTTCGAGGTTGCGCGGCCGGCCGCGGTTGCGGAAGCGGATGATGAAGAGGATGAGCGCGCCCTCGACGAGGACGAAGATCGCCCCGGTGATCGCCAGCAGCAGCCAGTAGATGTCCTCGATCCCCTGCGCCTGCGGCGAATCTGGCCCCCGCGGCGAGAGCCCGGCCGGGTCGCCTGCGTAGGCAACGTGCACGACAGCGAGCCCGAGCAGGGCGACCACCAAGACGGCTCCGGCTCTCCTCCGCACGCGCCTCGGCATTCTATGGAGCGTGCCCGAACAAACGCGCGTGCAACTCCCGGCTGGTGTCGGGTCGCACTTTCAGGTCTTCCTGAACGGCGTGCCCCAGCAGGAGGGTCGTGATTTTCGGCGCGAGGGCAACGAACTCGTCTTCACCGCCAAGTTGGCAAAGGAGGGGCGCCTCGGCTTCTGGCGCTGGCTGTCCCTCTTCCTCGGCGTCGCCGGCACCTACCGCCAGAACGACAGCGTCGACGTGGTCTACGACACGGGCGCTCGCCGGGTCGTTGCGACCGGCCTACCGCTCCTCAGGGATTAGGCCCGTACCGTTCGAGCCCGAAAGCCGCAGTCGCATGAGCGTGCCGCCGTCCGCTGCGCGCTCGGCGCCAACACCACCGCCGTGTGCTTCGGCGACCTGCTTCACGATCGCAAGTCCAAGCCCGGAGCCGGGCAGCTTTCGCGCGGCGGGTGCACGGTAGAAGCGGTCGAAGACGTACGGGAGGTCGCCCTCGTCGATGCCCGGGCCGTGGTCGCGCACGACCACCTGGCCGTCGCTCACGCTCACCTCGACCTTGCCCCCGGGCGAGCTCCACTTGGCCGCGTTGTCGAGCAGGTTCGAGACGGCCCGGGCGATCGTGTGCGGCACGCCGTGTAGCTCGGACGGCTGCAAGTCGGTCAGGAACTCGACCTGCGGAAAGTCGCGCTGCGCGCGTTCGACGACCTCCTGGACGAGCAGGTCGAGCCTGACGTCCTCGGCTTGCTCGGGTTGGCTTTCGCCGCGCGCAAGCTCAACGAGCTCCGTCACGAGCGCGGTCATCTCCGAAAGCTGGCCGACGACGTCGTTCAGGAGCTTCTCGCGCTCGTCGTCCGGCATTTTCCGGTCCCGAGCGAGCACCTCGATGTTCGTCCGCAGACTGGTCAGGGGCGTTCGCAGCTCGTGGGAGGCGTCGGAGACAAGCTGGCGCTGTGAGCGTGCCGACTCTTCGAGTGCGGCGAGCATCGCGTTGAAGCTCGAGGCCAGGCGGCTGATCTCATCGTCCCCGTCGGTTTCGATGCGTTCGGAGAGATCGCCGGTCTCGGTCACGCGTTCAGTCGTCTCAGTCAGCCGTCGCACCGGTCTCAGCGCTGCCTGGGAGACGGCGAGCCCGAGGCCGCCGGCGATTGCAATGCCGCCGAGTGCGATCAAGACCAGGAAAATCGTGATCCGGTGGAGGGCGTGGTTCACCTCGTCGAGCGGACGAGCGACCTGCAATGCATAGGTGTTCCCTCGCTCGTCCTGTAGGGGGCCGATCGTGTAGACGCGATACTGGCGCGCGCCGATCTTGGCGTCGCTAAAACCGGCATCGTCGTGACCGTGGGCGATGTCGATCGCGCTCTGGCTTGGCGGGAGCGTCCCTGACTCGAAGCGCGTTCGGATCGTGTGCCCCTGCGAGTCGACCAATTGCACGTAGTCGCCTCCGCCGAGTGGGGTGTTCGGCCCTTCGAGAAAACCATGGTCGATCGTCAGTCCGGGTCCAAAGTCGCGTGATCGATTCTTCAAAGCGTCGTCAACCTGGCTCCGGAGCTGGTTGCGAACGACGACGAGCGTCACGAGCGACGCGGCCACGACCGCCAGCGCGACCGCCGCTGCGGCCACGATCGTCAGACGGGTGCGGAAGCTCACGGCTCGCGCAGCGCGTAGCCGACGCCTCTGACCGTCTGGATCAGACGCGGCTTGTCGCCGGCTTCGGTCTTGCGCCGCAGGTAGCCGATGTAGACGTCGAGCGAGTTCGAGGACAGCCCGAAGTCGTAACCCCACACCCGTTCGAAGATCAGTGAGCGCGTCAGGACCTGGCGGGGGTTCAGCATGAAGAGCTCGAGCAGCGAGAACTCGGTCCGCGTCAGCTCGATCCGGTCGCCGCCGCGGGTCACATCGCGGGTGGCGGGGTCGAGCTCGAGATCCGCGAAGTGCAGAACCTCGCCCGTGCCGTTCGTGGTCCGCCGAAGCAACGCGCGCAGCCGGGCGAGCAGCTCGGCGAGGGCGAAAGGCTTGACGACGTAATCGTCGGCGCCGGCGTCCAGCCCCGCCACACGCGCCTCGACTTCGTCGCGAGCGGTCAGCATCAGGATCGGGATGCTGTTGCCGGCGCTGCGTAGCCGCCGGGCGGTCTCGAGGCCGTCGACGTTCGGCATCAGGAGGTCGAGCACGATCGCATCGGGCTGGACGTCACCTGCGTCTAGGCGGTAGAGCGCCTCCGCTCCGTCGGCGGCGAGCTCGACGTCGTAGCCCTCGAGCGCCAGCGCTCTCCGCAGCGATTCGCGGACAGCGGCTTCATCGTCGACAACGAGAATCTGAGCGCTGCTCATAGGGGAATTGTGGCGGTTAAGACTTAAAGCGGCCTAAGAGAGGACGCGCCCAAAGTCCCTTGCGGCGCCCGGCGGCCGCCAGGAGGCCGGCCGCCGGGTCGCCGCTCACCAGAAGGGACTGGGGAAGGAGCCACACGCAAGACCCTCGCAGCCCCGGCTAAGAGATCGCTAAGACGGCCGTAAGAACTCTTTAAAGGCCTGCCGTCTCGATTCTTAGTCGCCTCTTATGCCCGCTTAAGGGCGTTCTTACGGACGAATGATCTGATACGGCCACTCAACGAATCGAAAGGAATGCTGAACATGCTCAGGAAGCGCACCCCCTACTTGATCGCGGCCGCCGCGCTTGCCGCGGGAGCAGGAGCGGGCGCCGGCAGCTACGCCGCCTTCGGCGGCAACGATGCGAAGACGACGACCGTCGTTCAGCAGGCGGCTGTCGGCTCCCCGGCGGCGGCAACGAAGGCGCTGACCGTCAACGGCGTCTACAAGACGGCACGCAACGGCGTCGTCGAGATCACCACC
>Ga0307291_1000086_pt1 | contig 22998 bp, 29 predicted proteins | sample ER_DNA_148_FD_194474 | JGI IMG/M metagenome (GOLD analysis project Ga0307291, IMG submission 194474) | Bulk soil microbial communities from the East River watershed near Crested Butte, Colorado, United States - ER_DNA_148 | ecosystem: Environmental > Terrestrial > Soil > Floodplain | place: USA...
TCAGTCAAAGCGCTTTCACTGCGCCCAAGTCATTCGAACAGGGAGATGACAAGAATAACCAGGCTGGTCATCTGCCTTTCATGATCATCGGGGCGACCTACCTACGCGCCTTGTCAGGCGGGATTTCATGAGCTGCGAATCGGGTGGAGTCAAAGTTGATCACGCCTGCTCCGTGCCCAATTCGGGCCCAATGGTCACGAGCTTCGGTTTCGAAAATCGGGCCTCTCCGGCTCAGCGCCTCGAATGTGGAGGAAGCCGCTTCCGCTACGGCTGTCGTTCATCTCAAGCCGACAAGGCCGACGTAATGAGGCGGTGACCGATCTTTGCTGGGCTGGAGCAGGGACATGCTCCTCAACCCCTCGATCCTGACTGGTGACGTGCCGCCACGGTTCGCGAGGGCCGGGAAGTAACGAGCTTGCCGTGACGTGGGTCGCGAGCGACCGTAGTGGAACTTCGAGCCGGCGACGTCCTCACCAAAGAGCCCCGAGCCGAGCCGATGCAGTGCATCGCCACGCCGGTTCAGGGTGCTCATGGGGACATCTCCTTGATCGATGTGAACTTGCCTTGCGACGTTCTCCACCCAAACCCATCGCCTGGATACGCCGATTTGGCCGGCCGCGGGCGCATCCGTCCCACAGCGCAGGGACGAAAACTGCAGGTCAGAACCCTCAGCCCGATGGATGGAACCGCCTGTCATGCAGCATGTCGCGGCCCAGTGCCACCGATGAGCGTGCGCGAAGCGCCGCCGCGCGCGGCTCCGACGGCCCCGACTACGCCGACGAACCAACGGTTGGCCCCTCTGCTGTTCGTTGGGCTGATGCTTGGTCTGCTGCTGGCGGAACTGGATCAGACGATGTTTTCCACCGCTCTCCCGACCATCGCCGGTGAACTCGGCGGTGTGGACCGCATGTTGTGGGTGACGACCGCCTACGTCTTGACGGGAACGGTGGTGATGCCGGTGTACGGAAAGCTCGGCGACCTATTGGGACGCAAGCCGTTGTTCATCACCGCGTTGTCGGTTTTCGTGGCCGGATGCGTGCTCGGTGGCCTGGCCCCCGACATGACCTGGCTGATTGTGGCCCGAGCCGTTCAAGGGCTGGGCGGCGGCGGCTTGCTGATCTTGGTCCAGGCCATCATCGCCGACGTCATCCCCGCCCGGGAGCGCGCAGCCGCCATGAGCGTCGTGGGCGCGGTGTTTGCGCTGTCGGCGATGCTCGGCCCCGTTTTGGGCGGATGGCTCACCGACGGGCTCGGCTGGCGGTGGGCGTTCTGGATCAACCTCCCTTTGGGCGCGGCGGCGATTGCCACGGGCGCCGCTTACCTCCCCTCGGCCGGCGGGCGCGTCAGACCGGTCAGGATCGATGTCGCGGGCATTGTCGCCATGGCCGTCGCCGTGACGGCCATCGTTTTGGTGGCGTCGTGGGGCGGCGTCGCCTACCGCTGGGGGTCGCCCGTCATAGTCTCGATCAGCGTCATCGCCGTACTGGCCAGTGCGGCCTTCATCGCCGCTGAGCGCCAGGCAGCCGACCCGATCATCCCATTGGCACTGTTTCGGAATCGGACCTTCACAGCGGCGACGATCGCCGGTCTGGTGATGGCGGTGGGGATGTTCGGCGCGATCGCGTACTTCCCCACCTACTTGCAAATGGTCAACGGACTGGGGGCGACCGGTGCCGGATTGGTGATGCTCACTTTGATCGCGGGACTGGCGGTGACCAGCGCTGGCTCAGCGCAGATCGTCCGGAGGACCGGTCAGTACGTGTGGCTTCCGGTCCTCGGCTGTGCCCTCGTCGCGGTTGCTTTGGCGCTGCTCTCAACTCTCACCGTCGAGACGGAGCTGTGGGTGATCGGCAGCTACCTCTTCCTGCTCGGTGCGGGCATCGGGTGCGCTCTGGAGATCTTGGTTCTGATTGTGCAAAATGCCTGCCCGGCGTCCCAAATGGGTACGGCAACGGCGGCCTACAGCTTCTTCCGCGAGATCGGGGTCGCACTTGGCTCGGCCATGGTTGGGACGATCTTTACGAGTCGCTTGCTCACCTTCCTGGCTGACCGGGTGCCGCGCGGAGCCGCCGCGCAGCTCGACCCTTACGCGCTGACCCCAGCCCAGGTGGTTCAATATCCCGATGCCCTCAAAGTGCCGATCGTGTCCAGCTACAACGACGCTCTGACGCCGGTCTTTTGGTGCCTGATGCCACTGGTCCTCGTCAGCATGGCTGGCCTGTGGCTGATCAAGTCGGTCCCGCTGGCCGCCACGGAGCCCGGAAGTCCGTGACGGAGAACGACGTCGCCGGCCCGTACCGCTTCTCGGTCGTGATACCTGCCTACAACGAAGCCGGCTACCTCGAGTCGGCCCTGAAATCCTTGCACCAACAGGATTTCACGGGTCCATACGAAGTAATCGTGGTGGACAACAACAGCACCGATGACACCGCGGCCATTGCCCGCCGCCACGGCGCTCGGGTCCTGCACGAACCGCAGCCCGGCGTTTGCGCAGCGCGCCAGCGAGGCACCATGGATGCCCGCGGCGAAATCGTCGTATCCACCGACGCAGACACCGTCCATCCGTTCGACTGGCTGACCCGCCTCGATGCTCGATTCCGCGCGGACGCCGAGGTCACCGCGGTCGCAGGTCCCTGTCGATACCAGGACCCACCCTGGTGGGCGGCCATCTTCCCTCGTCTGTGGTTCACGGCGGTCGCGGTCGGTTACGGCACGATCGGGCGGGTCGTCTACGTCACCGCGACCAATATCGCCTTCGTCCGGGCGGGCTTCGCCGGCTACGACACCACCCTGACCCAAGGCGGTGACGAGGTCGACCTGCTGCGCCGACTGAAAGGCCAGGGCCGGATCGTCTGGGATGCCAGCAACGCCGTCGTCACATCATCCCGGCGGATGGATCAGGGCCTGCTGTACACCTTGGTCGTCTCCTTCGGGTACTACTACGGCTGGTCGTACGTGCTGAGTCGCTTGTCATCGCGCCCAATCGTCCGGGCGGCGCCCGCAATTCGCCGCGAGCATGCGGAGCAGGTACGCCGCCGACGACGACGCTGGCGGGTGGGCGCCATGATGGTCGCATTGGGGGTGGCCGGAGTGCTGCGGGTCCGCTCGACCAGTGCGCCGCCCCGATCTGAGCGTGTGTAGCCTCAGAACCCTTCTTATGTCTCACTTCCTGCTGACCAGCACGCCGATCTACGGCCACGTGGCTCCGATGTTGACGGTCGGCCGTGGCTTGGTTTCTCGTGGACATCAGGTCACCATGCTGACCGGTCGAAAGTATCGGGGAGCGGTGGAGTCACATGCCATGACATTCCGGCCCCTGCCGGATGAGGTCGACTACGACGACGCGAATCTCGACGCCTGGCTGCCAGGCCGAAAGCAATTCCGGGGTCTGGCAGCCGGGCGTTACGACATCATCGGCCTATTCATCCGCCCACTGCATAGCCAGTACTACGCGTTCACCGATGCCTTGGCGAGCGAGTCCTACGACGCCGTCGTAAGCGAGACCGCGTTCTTGGGAGTATTGCCTGTCCTTCTGTCCGTGCCGGCCGGATACCGCATACCGATTGCGGGCGTCTCGGCTACCCCTCTGTCGGTGATCAGCGTCGACTGTGCCCCGTTCGGTTCGGGAATCGATCCCGGTCGGTCGCCCCATACCCGGCGACGGAATCGGCTGCTCAATACCGTCCTGCAGCGTGGCCCCCTCAAGCCCATTCAGGATGCGCTCGACGACGCACTGGCCGGGCTCGGCCTGTGCGTCACCGCCGACAATTACTTCGACCAGGTGACGAAGTTTGACGTCACCTTTCATCTGGCGGTGTCGGCCTTTGAATACCCGCGACGCGAGCTGCCCCCAACCGTGCGCTTCGTCGGACCACTCCGGTCGACCGATCCGGAAACGGCGTGCCTACCATCCTGGTGGGCCGATCTCGAATGCTCGCGGCCGGTCGTACACGTGACCCAGGGCACGATGGACAACATCGACTTCGGCAAGCTGTTGGTGCCCGCGCTGCGCGGGCTCGCGACAGAGAATCTATTGGTGGTGGCCTCGACTGGCGGGCGGCCGGTGTCGACCCTGCTGGAGCGGCTGGGTGGACCGCTCCCCTCGAATGCGCGCGTTGATACATTCCTGCCCTACGACCGGTTGCTCCCCCACACCGATGTAATGATCACCAACGGTGGATTCGGAGGCGTGCAACGTGGGCTGTCCTTCGGGGTGCCGCTGGTCGTTGCAGGAACCACCGAGGACAAGCCGGAGGTGGCCGGACGAGTGGCCTGGTCAGGGACCGGCATCAACCTGCGCACCGGTACGCCCTCGCCCGGCCGCCTGCGCCGAGCCGTTCGGTCCGCGCTCGCCGACCCGCGCTACCGGATCGAAGCCGCGCGTCTGCGGCGCGAGATCATTGCCGCGGGCGATCCCTTGGTTACGGTCGCGGACACGATGAAGTCGTTGATGTCCGGCAACGCCGGTCTGGTGGTCAGCGACGGCATCCTTGACGAAGGTGAGCCGGTCCTTGCTGTTCGGTAGGTTGACCGTCGCACCGAAGTCCACTCCTCCCGGCGGCCAGTAACTCCTGCAGTTTCTCGCAGTCGGTGCGGCGGTGTGGCCTGGACCCAACACGGCGGCCAGGTACTCGGCCTCGCCCCATCCGCAGCCGCAGCCGCCGTCCTCACCTGTGTCTTTGCGGCACGGCGAACTGCCCGGCCGCGGTCGCATTCTGCGCGTGTGCGAATCAGGTGCATCCGGAGGCCGGGTTGGGAACGCAAATAGGGGGACTCGTACAACTCAGCTTTCAGGAGGTTGAATGTCAGCACAAACGCGGTTACTCAGTCTGATCAGCGGGGGTGCTCTGGCGCTCGCGTTCGCAGCAGTCGGGGTCGCGCCTGCACACGCGGCCAACAACGCGACTGTGTCGATTCTGCACGGCGTTCCGGATGCGACCGTCGACGTCTACGCGAACGGCAAGGCGCTGTTGGAGAACTTCGAACCCGGCACCCTCACCGACCCGCAGATGCTGCCGGCCGGCAGCTACGACCTCAAGGTCGTCAAGGCCGGTGACGGTCCGGACGGGGATGCGATCATGTCGGCGAACAACGTCAAGGTACCTAGCGGAGCGAATGTCACCGTGGTGGCACACCTGACCGAGAGCGGCAAGCCCACGCTCACCCCGTACGCCAACGACGTCTCCAGTCTTCCGGCCGGCAAGGCTCGGGTGATTGTCCGGCACGCTGCGGCGGCCCCAGAGGTCGACGTGCGAGCCGGTGGCGAACCGGTCTTCACTGACCTCGCCAATCCCAAGGAAGAGTCGGCGGAGATCGACCCCGGCACGATCAAGGCCGACGTTGTGTTGGCTGGCACCGACGATGTGGTAATCGGCCCGGCCTCGCTCAAGGTGGCTGAAGGCACCACCACGATCGTCTACGCATGGGGGTCCGCCGAAGACAAGAACCTTGAGCTCGCCGTTCAGGCCATCAGTGGTATGAACGGCTCGCCCAATAGCGTTCCGGGAGGCACTGGCGGTCAGGCCGCCGGCTCTGCCGCTGCGCCGCTGTGGGCAAGCCTGGCAGCGGTGGCGACGCTGGGCGCAGCCGTATCTGGCTGGCAGCTATATCGCCGCCGGGCGTTCATGGTGCGGTGATCACTGATGTTCGGGCAGCAGGGCGGTCGGCCATGGCTGACTGCCCTGCTCGTTTCGTGCCTCGTGGTGATGGTCGCCGGATGGCGGCTGGCAATCACGACGGACAGCGGCGGCGGACAGATCCTTCCGGTAAGTGCATCAGCGCCCACGGGCGAGCCGCACGGTCGGTCGCCGATCGCTCCACCCGCCGCTGGCCCCGACGCCGCGATCAGCCGAGTCTCCGAACGGCTGTCGGGGTCGCCCACGGGTGGGGCGAACCAGTCCAGAGCCGACAGAGGCGAGCCCGGTCCGCCACGAATGCTGGCCATCCCACGTCTCGACCTGAAGATGCCGATAACGGCCGTGACAATCGACGACACGGGCGCAATGGCGCTGCCGACCCGGCCCACTGAAATTGGCTGGTACGCGTACGGGCCCAGACCGGGCTCCGCCCGCGGATCCGCTGTCCTCGGCGGTCATGTCGACAGTCGCGAGTACGGGGTGGGACCGCTGGTTGTATTGAAGCAGCTACGCCGCGGAGACGACATCGTGATCACATCCAATAAGGGCACGGAGCGATTTCAAGTGAGCACCATCCGACTGATCGGCAAGCAAGACCTCGACTTGCGCGACGTGTTCACGCGAGAGGGGAAGCCGCTGTTGCGGATCCTCACCTGCGGTGGGACCTACCGTCGATCAGGGGGCTACCAGGCGAACGTTGTAGTGACTGCGCGGCCCGTGTGACGCAGTCCTTTTATGCGCGGATTATTGCCGATCCGGGCCGCGTTAGGGTGATTTCCGTGGTCGACGACGGGCGTCTCGAGGCGGAGGTGGTCGGCGACCATACGGATTGGCGCACGGCGACTGAACCCGAGCTCAGAGTGGGCTTCGCGCAAGGCGATGAAGCCTGTTTGCAAGAGGTATTCCGGCGTTCGGCGCCGCTGATCTACACGATTGCCTATCGTGCACTCGGAAGCTCGACTGACGGTGAGGAGATCACACAAGAGGTATTTGTTAGCGCTTGGCGTGCTCGCGAGAACTATCAAGCGGAGAAAGGCAGCGTGTCCGGTTGGCTGATCGGCATCGCCCGCCACCGGATCGTCGACCGGCAACGGGCTCGAGGCCGCGATCTTCGGCTCGTCCAAGCCGTGACCAAACAGACCGATGTCCAAATTCAACCTGAGGCGCTTTCGACGCTGATCGATCGCATCGTACTGACTGAGGAGATCGGCCGGCTGCCGCACCCACGCGGCACGATCCTCCACCTCGCCTTCTGGGAGGGACGCAGCTACCCGCAGATCGCTGAGCAACTCGACCTCCCGCTCGGGACGGTCAAGAGTCACGCCCGACGTGCCCTACTCCACCTGCGTACCCGGCTGGCGGAGGTGACATCATGACCCACCTGGAGCCCGATCGGCTGGCCGACCGCGCACTCAGCATCGACGATCCGCTGACCGCGGCCGAGGAGAAGCACCTGGACAGCTGTGCCGAGTGTCGCGATGAACTTGCGGAGTTGAGCCGCATCGCCGAGCTTGGCCGTAACCCGGTGCGCCTCGCCCCCCAGCTCGTGCCGACAGAGGCCATGTGGCAGTCCATTCAAGTCCAACTCGTCAGTCAGGTGACTGCTCCTGCCACAACCGAGCCTGCTGCCGAGCCGCCACCGTCGTCGCCGACCGTGACTGAACTGCCACGCCGAACTCCGAGACCGCGCTCGTGGCTTCTGGTGGCCGCCGCAGCGGTGGTCGGGCTCATCATCGGCGCTGGCGTCACCACAGTCGTCGTCCGCGACAGGGTCGAGGTCACCTCGAGCACTTCTCTGGAGGCACTGCCGGGTCAGACCGGGCAAGGTATCGCCGAACTCGTCAGCGATCGGGGGCGTCCCGAGCTGAGGGTGCAGATCGATGCGCCGCCCACGCCAGATCGCTACCGAGAGGTATGGCTAATCAACACCGACGGCCAGCGCATGTACACCTTGGGTGTGCTGCCCGACGACGGACGAGCCACCTACCTGCTGCCACCCGAACTCGCCGGACAACTCCAAGGCTTCAACATCGTCGACGTATCGATAGAACCGTACGATGGCAATCCGGCCCACTCCCGAGAGAGCCAGGTCCGCGGAACCCTTCCCACCTAGGCAACCAGCGCTAAAGTCCATCGCTGATTACGAGGCATTGCGCTCGGGAGGGCCCGACGCCAACACCGGATTCGTATTCGTATCCGGCATGAATACCGCAAGGGTCCGCGTGTTGTTCTGCTCGCTCGTCGTCTCGGCCGGGCATACGGTGTGACCGTCCGGAAGAGGGCCTTCGGGGAACACCTATGGGCGGGCCGTTCTTGCTCAGTGGGCTGTGAGCCCGTCTTAGTAGTTGGCCGCCCCGCGGCGCCGGCTGATCCGCCTTCTGGTCGGCACCTGACGCTTGGTGAGCGGCATCTGAATTCGCGCGGGTGAGTTGGGCTCAAGGCGGGCTGCGCCATGTCCTTAGACGGTGATCACGCCGACATCGGCTGTTGATCGCTGGGATCAGCTATGGCCTGGCTTGACGCCGGGCGAGCACGGCGGTGGCGAACACGATAGCTAAGCCGAGTCCGGCCGTCGTGGCTAACACGGGGTATCCCTCCTGGACGGTGCTGACGATCACCCCACCCAGCGCCCAAGCGATCGTGGCCACGTATGACAGCAGGCCGCGGGTGAACCAGGTGATGGCGACCGCCGTGCCGACCGCTCCCGCCAAGATTGCGGCCTGTCCGGCGATGGCAGCCGGGGTCGTGATCGGGAGGCCGCTACCGACCAAAGCAGTAGTGAAATTGAGCCAGACCGCCACGCTGCTCCAGCCCGTGTACAGGCCGAGGGTGCCCCAAAGCAAGACTTGGGCGAGCGGGCTCCAGGTCCGGACCGCCGCGCCTTCATTCTGGGCATACCTCAGCGCGCGGAGCAGCCCGGCGAGCATGATCAGGAAAACTACCAAGGTAGACCAGATGGGCTCGAGCTCCGCGGCCGCGAGCCAGACCGAGAAGCCGATGCAGGTGACCAGAAGCGGCCGGGTCAAGCGGTTCCGAAGGGCCAGGTTGGGCCGCTGGTCGGGCTCGGCCCAGATCGCATAGCCGATGCTCAGGGCGATGATCACATTCCAGATGATGAAGGCACCACCGGGCGGCACAATCAGCGGCTCACCCGCTCGGTCAGCGGTCGTGAAGGCACCGCCGAACACCGAAACCAGGGCCGAACTTACCGCCTGACCAACCGCCGCGACCACCAACAGGCCCCGCCACAACCGCGCACCGGCTCGCATGTCCTGCGACGCAATGCTCACTGCACTCATGCTATGGATTCGTGGTGACGCCACCGAATGGATGCACCATGCCGATGCTTCAGCGCATCGCGAGCCGCTACGGTCCAGAGGCTTACCATCGCGGAAGAACCCACCCCACTGGGCGGGCTCCCATGGCCTCTGCGCCTGGGTAGGTCGCCGTCAGCCCAGGGCAGACGGCGTTCACGATAACCGGTGTTGCAGCCAATTCCGCGGCGAGCGTGGTCGTCAGAGCATTCGGAGCAGCCTTGCTGATCCCATACGTCGCTGCCGCGCCGCCTCGGACTGCGCGGCCGAAGGCCGGATCGGCGTAGGAGCCGGCGCCGCTACTGACGTTGACGATCCGCGGATGTGCACTTCGCTTCAGCAGCGGCAAAACGCCTGAATCATTCGCCAGCTGCCGAACAGGTTGACCTGCATAACGCGCTCGGCGGCATCCAAGTCAGCAGTACTGGCCATCTCCGACCAGTCGACATACGCCGCAGCGTTGTTGATCAAGATGTCCAACAGCCCGATGTCTTCAGCCCACAACGTCGCCGCCCGGTACACCGACTCCGGATCGGCAATGTCCAAGCTCCCGGCATAACTGCGCACACCGTCCAGCTCGCTGACTACCGCCGCTGCCGCCTGCGGATCACGTGCTCCGATCACCACCTCAACCCGGTGGCCACCAACTGTCGTGCAACCTTCAAACCAAGACCGCGGGCATCACCTGTAACTAGCGCGATAGACACGGTCCTCCTTTCTTGAGCAGTCACTCCAAACCACCAGCACCGTCCCCACGCCGGGAGACTGTCGGCTCAACGGTGGAACTGGCTGGTCTGAAATCCGAAAAGGAGTCAGACCATGACTGACACGATCGACGACGTGGCAGCAGATCCAGTAGCAGGTGCCGGCGGCGGCTGGCATTGATGAGCAGAGTGTGGTCGAGCAGCTGGTGGCGCAGGCCCGCGAGAAGGGCATCGAGCTCGTTGGCACGGACGGTCTGTTCAGCCAGCTGACCAAGCGGGTACTGGACGTGGAGGTGAGTGATCATCTTGGTTACGACAAGCGCGATCCGGTTGGCCGCAACCGTGGCAACTCCCATAACGGATCGACTTGCGACACAGTCCCGTGAGCCGCAGTGACCTGACGCCGCGTTCCGGCCGCGGAGGTGATCGACTAGCCGCAGCCTCGCCCGTACCCAGCCGCCTGGTGCAGCGGTCAGGCGCTGTCAATCACGGGCCCAAGATCTTCCACGCGTACCGGTTTGCCCCCGATCACAAGCTCATCAACCTCGAGGCGGCCAACGCTCAGCTTCTTAGCTGCGGCGTTGCCGACTCTGAGACGACCCACGGCCACCGCGCCTATCGCGAATGCACCAATGGCTGCCGCGCCAGCGGCCAGTGCGCCCGTGGCCAGCGCCCGCAACGCAACCCCGCCGGCGGCGATGCCCCCGACAGCGACGCCTCGAACTTTGACGGCTGGCAAATCTGCGACTGCACCTTCTGTGCGATGCATGACGTCCTTCCGGCCCATAATGTCCTTCCTCTCCTCAGCCTGTCTTTGGTTGATCTTGCAAGCTGGTCGTGGCCGGTAGCAAGTGGCGAGAGACCGGACCGCTGGATCTTATGCCTTGGCCGGCCACGTGCCTATGTGCCCGAGGTGGGAAGGAGGTGTTCAGGGCATGCCGATCGTCTGTCCTATCAGACGACAGCGGCGTTCAATTACGGTGAGTAGTGCTGAAGGCCTAGCATCTGGTCACCCGATCCTGGACCCTAAAGGCATGGGTCAGACACAATGGGCAACGAGGTGGTTGAGTCGGCCTGAGGCGCGGTGCTCGCATTACTGGCAGTCCGTCTCCCCAGACCGCTCGCCGAACCTGGCCGCAGTGTGGCGCAGCTCGTGAGGGTGGACTCTTCTGTAGAGCGGCCGCTTAGGTCCGTCGATCCACTCCCCGAGTCCGGCGTCGGCAGCGGGGTCTTCGCGACTGGTGCGCGCTTGACTGCCTGAACGTACGGCAGGATTGTTGGGGGCATCTTGGGTCTTCCCTCCCAGCGAGCAAGTCGTCCGATCCCGCCCGGGCTTGGTTCAAAGTCTGCCCTTGATGATGCGGTGCCAGTAGACCTGAGGCAGCGCGTACCGGTCGAGCCACCACCAGACGCGGCGGGCGGTGATCTGGTCGGGTACCGGGAGTGAGCGGTGGACGCGGAACTGCCGGTCGTACTCGCCGAAGGAGAGCTCGCCGCGTGCGGTGGCGATCGGGGCCACGGTGTAGCCGTCGTAATGGCTGAGCGGCAGACCCCGGCGGGATCGTTGGATGTTGTCGATCACGATCTTCACCTGATGTCGCAACGCGCCGCCGGTGCGGGCATCTCCGAGATCGCAGGCATCTCCGACCGCCCAGACGCGTCGGAAGGCGCGATGCCGAAGGGTGCCCGGATCGACGGCAATGAAGCCGTTGGTTCCGTCGGCGTCGAGCCCGGAGGCGGCGACGAAGTCGGGCGCAGCGTACGGCGGGTGGAGGTGGATGAGATCCGCGGGCAGCCGTTCCGGCCCGGTTGGACCGTGAAGCATAAGTGCGTTCCCGCCGGCAACGGCGGTGACCGTGGTCTCGGACCGCAGCGACACGCCATAGCGGTCAAGGTGTCGTCGTATCTCGCGGGCAATGGCGGGCACCGGGTGCAACTCGCCGGCGTCGTGCACCAGTATCACCTTGATCTGGTCGAGGACCTTTCGGCGCCGCCAGCCGTCGCAGGCGAGGAACAGCGGTTTCAGTGCGGTCTCGCGACCTGAGGCGGGCTGGCCGTGCAACGTGAACACCGCCCGGCCCGACCGCAGCGAGGCGATCATCTCCGAGGTGCGGGCCAGTTGGTCCGACAGGAACGTTGTGCATACCCGTCCGCCCTGCAGTCCATCCAGAGCACCAGGTATGGCGTCCCAATTGATCCTCGCACCGGGCGCGAGCAGCAGATCGGCTCCTCTCAGCATCGTCCCGTCGGCACAATGCACCGCATCGTTCGCCGGGTCGACTCGCGTCGCGCTCGTCTGGTACCAGCGCACCCCGGCCGGGATGAGGTCGGCCTGGAACCGCTCAAGCTCAGATATCTCGCCCAGTCCGACCCCGACGTAGTTCTGCAGCGGCTTGTACACGTGCACCGGTGACGGCTCGACCAGCGCCACGTCCCGGCACCCCCGTCGCTTCAGGAGGGCCGCGGCGGACAGTCCACCGTTGCCCGCGCCAACCACGACGACGTCATAATCCAGAGTGCTCATACCGACCATCATGGAAGTATGTCCCCCGGCCAGGCGGGAACGGATGACCCACCACCCGCGGAAGCGCCTCCGGTCTCGGCGATCAGTCTGACCGAGCCCGTCGGTTCGAGAGTCATGCCGGGCTGATCGGGCCGCCAGGACCCACACTTTCCCCGACACTTTCGGCCTCGGCGATCGCTGAGTGATCGAAGACGATCGGTATTCATCCTCGGTCCTCACAAGGCAGGACGCCAGACGAAGGCATCCGGCCCGAGGACTCCCATACAACCCGCAGAGAACTGCAGGTTAGGGGTACCACTCACCTCGCAGTCACCCTCGCCAGCTGGCTAATCACGGCGCATGATGCGTCACTGGTGTCGGGTCGGAACTCCAGCGATTGCCAGATGACTCGGGACGACGTCGCACCAAAGTCATCGGCGCTCCGGCCAAGGAGATTGACGACCATCTGGCGTGCTTCACACGGAAGAGGCCACTGTTTCAAGGTGACCACGACACGGTGGCTGTATGAGAAGCGGTGAAGTAGACCCTGACGTTGCCCGTTGCCACGCTAAGCGGCACCCACGTCGAGCACGCCGGGTTCCGTAACACCGGTATGGCGGTCGCGGCATCGCGCTCGGCGAGCGCACAGCACCGCGAGCAGCGGTTCGGACAGCGGCGGTGTCGTACGCCCGGCAATAAGAGCCATCGCGGCGGCTGCCACCTGTGCCACATCGACTGCGCAGAGTCCAACCCTGGGCGTACAACTCTGCCGCACGTTGAACGTCAACGGCGGGATGGGTGACGGCGGCCGCGTCGTGGCTGCGGCCTGCTTCAGGAGACCGGAGCAAGAAGACAGAAAATCGAACAGCAGTCGCACGCCGGGCCCTTTGCGGGCCCTAAGCCAGGGTCGCTGATGGTGCCTCGCGGTGCGAGGAGGTCAGACCAATAGGCGCATCCGAGTCGGCTCGGGCAGGCACGCAGATTCCTTCCAAGCTGGCCATGCGAGTTCGATTCTCGTCACCCGCTCCACAGCAGAAGCCCTAATCAGCAGAGCTTTCGTCGTCCGAGTCGGCTTTGGTCGGTTCGCCGTTCTCTGCGGCCGGGCCACTCACGGGCCACTTCTCCCCCGCCTCGCGGCCGATCCGGAGGTCAAGGGCAGCGGCGATCTCGCGGTCGCGCTCATTGGTCGCGTGCTGGTAGATCAGCGCCGCACGCATGCTGCCGTGGCCCATTCGGTGCATCACCTCAGGCGACCGCCGACTCCGGGATGCGAACGTCTGCTCGGGCCTGGCGCGCAGCTGGTCAAGGGCCGGCGCAAGCGCGGCCGGCGGCGCGTGTCCTCCCTACGGTCCGGGCCGCACCGCTAACCCAGTCACGCCGCTCATTCGGGCAGGCCCCCGTCGAGGTGGATGAGACCAGCGTCCGTTGGCCGGAAGCCGCAGGCGTCCAGGTAGAACGGCGCATGCTCCGCACTTCCACAGCCGTCACAGAACGAGGGCCGTGAGGCTGTAGAGACTGCTATGACACCGGGCACGAAGTAGTCACCACGTATCCGAAGGCCGCAGTTGGGGCAGGCTGTCAGTACGGCCGCACCGCACTTCGGGCAGTTCTGCGCCACACCCGATCCGGATTGGCGGACCGGCCCCGAAGGGCTCGGCCTGAGATAGTCAGTCTCGACGTGGCCGGCGGCGGCAGATGGCCGAACCCAGGTGATACGCGCCGTCTCGACTACCCATCGCCATGAGGTCGGTCTCCGGCCAGCGCACCGCAGAACCGTACCTCAGCAACGGACGGGTCAGCGACGACCGAGAAGCTCAGCTTCGGCGCGGGTACGTTGCGGTTACCATCGCCAACGATCAGCAGACAGCAGTCGCAAGCACTGACGGCCAGCAGGGCACCGCTGCACCACCCGCGCGGTCAGGGCGGACGAAATCAGCGGATTGGTTGTCGGCCCCATGGCCTGCGTGACGATCTGCGTGACAACCTCAACGCTGCCGGCCGGACGGTTCATGGATGCTCTAGGACCGTCGCCCAGCGCGAGGAGCCCGGTCAGTGCGTAAGGACCCGGGCACGCAACGCGTAAACCAAACTCAGCGCGGGACCTAGAAGCGGTCGAGGCGGCAGCCCGCCAGCGCCGACTCGACGGTGCCGTCGACCAACTCCCGCGCGACCAGGCGGCCCACGGCCGGGGCGAGCGTGACCGCCGAGTGCATCACCGCCAGGTAGAGGCCGGGGACCTCGGCGACCGGGCCGACGATCGGCTCGCCGTCGGCCGGCATGGGGCGTACGCCGACCCGGGTGCTGAGCAGCTCGACGCTCGCGGCGCCGCGGAAGGTGGACCGGACGGCGGCGAGAGTCCGTTCGGGCGAGTCTGCAGCGGCAAGCAGCCGGTCCGTGGCGACCTGCCGGAGATCGAAGTCCCGGGTGTTGACCACGGTGCGGACCAGACCGGCCGGGGCGCGAAGCCGGAAGAGCGTCGCCGGCGACGGGTCGACCGGGACGCGTATGCCGAGCGGCGCGCCCAGCGCGGCCGTGGCCACTCCGGCCGCGAGCACCACAATGGCATCGGAGAGGGGTCCAGCGGCCGTCTCGACCCCGACAACTCGACCCGCGGCGTCCCGGCGGACCGCGGTGACCGGGGTGTCCGGATGTACCCGTGCGCCATGGGCGCGAGCGCCCGCGACCAGCCGCTCGGTCACCCCCACCGGGTCGACGGCGCCGTCACCGGGTGCCCAGACGGCCCACTCCGGCGGCTGCCGCAGGGTGGGCTCGAGCGTCGCCACGGTGGCCGCGTCCACGATCTCCTGCCCGGGCCCGGCCTCCGGCGCGCCGTCCGCCACGCCCCAGGACAGTGAGCCGGACCAGGTCACGGGGAGCCCCGGCAACTCGGCCTCGAGCCGGCGGTACCCCTCCGTCGCGGTCGCCCGCAGCCCGGCGGCCGGACCGGTACGCACGCCGGACGCTCCGATCCAGGCGAACGAGTCCACCGTCACGCCGGCGCCCGGCAGCCCGGCGTCGACCAGGGTCACGACGGCGCCCGCCCGGGCGGCGTGATAGGCCACCGAGGCGCCGACGATGCCGGCGCCCACGACTACCAGATCCCTGCTCACGGGTAGTGCCAACCGTCCGGACCTCGGCGGGCCACCGATGTTGCCTCGCCGGAGATGATCAAGGCCAACCGGCCGCGCTGCATCACCAGGATGATCCACATGTGGCCAATTGATGAGCTGCCATGCCATTGGCGGGCTCAGCTGTCACTAGCGTGTCTCACAGTTGATCAAGAAGCCACGCAGGGCTCACACTCTTGGCGCCGGCCGCCTCGACGCGACCCCGTAGTGCCCGGTCCGCCGTAACGACGGTAACGCTGCGTTCGTCATCGACATCGACCTGTTCAATCACGGCCCCGACGATCGCGTCATCCCCCGACTCCGGGGCGTGAACTGTGCGCAGGCGCCCGTCCTGGCCCGCCGGGTTACCCCGCTTCGCGGCGCCTTCTAGAACTAAAACGACCTCGTCATAAGGAAGCACAGCGGTCAACAGTTGTTCCTGCAGCCGACGGGCAGCCCCCGCACGATCACGCCACCAACCGTCGGGCCGACTGCCCACAACGTTTGCGCCATCGACAATCAAGACCTGCACTCGAACAGCGTAGGTGACTCTGCTTTCAGGTGCTCTCGTACGCCGGCGTGCTCACCATTGTCGTCACCGATGGCAGATGCTCCCTGCAGATTCCTCTCACGGCTCTTCCGTTGGCGTCTCACTGCCGTGGCGTGCGGCGTACCACTGCTGGTAGGCCTCTACCGCCGTAGGCAGCGTCATGAACACTTTGTCCTCACCGATGCGGTCGATGAACCCGGCTGAAGCCAAGATCTCGCGCAACTCGAATTTCACCCGGGCAAGCGCGAAAACGATGCCGCGTCCGGCCAATGTCCTCCGCACCTCCTCAAGAGCGTCGACTGCAGTCAGGTCAACCTCGGTGTTGGCCTCAGCATTCAGCAGGAACCACTCGACCGGGGGATCCGCAGCGTCAACCGAGGCCTGCGCGCGGTGCTTGAAGTCTTCGGCGTTGGCGAAGAACAGCGGCGCGTCGTAGCGATAGACCAGCAGGCCGGGCACCTGGCGACCGGTGGCGTAGTCGTCGATGTCGTGCATGCCGGCCAGCCCCGGCACGTAGCCCAGGATGCCATCGTGTGGCCGGGCGATACGACGCAGCAGGTCCAGAATCGACAGTGCGACGGCCACCGCTATCCCGTACAGCACATCGAAGATCAACACGGCGGCCGCAGTGGCCAACGCCAAGAGCAGCTCGCTACGCCGGAACCGGGCGATCCGGCGTAGTTCCGCGAAATCGATCAATCGGAGCGCGGCGAACACCACGAGGGCACCAAGGGCGGCCAGTGGAAAGGTGGCAAGCGCCGGCCCCAGGAACAGCATGGTGAGCAGCACAATTGCGGCGGTGACGAGGGAGTACAGCTGAGTGCGGCTGCCCACCGCGTCGCCGATCACCGTGCGACTGCCGCTGCTGCTGACTGGAAAACCGGAAAAACAACCCCGCACCGAGGTTGGCCGCACCTAGCGCCAGGAACTCCTGGCGGGCGTCGATCACCTCCCGCCGCCGGGCTGCGAAGGCACGACCTGTCACAACGTTGTCGGTGTAGGCGACAATCGTCACGCCGAGCGCGGCGGGTAATAAGGTGCCCAAGTCGATGGTGGAAAAGTCCGGAATCGCAGCTGCCGGCAGCCCGCGCGGGACAGGGCCGATGGTCTTGACCCCCATCTGGTCCACATCGAGCACTGCGACCGCAACTGCAGCCAAGACCATCGCGATCAGCGGACCCGGCCATCGCGGAAGTAACCGCTGAAGCGCCACGAGCAAGACAAAAGTGCCAGCGGCAACAAGCACCGTCGGCAGATGAGCCTCACCAAGATGGGTAACGAAAGAGCGCAGTTCGGAAAGGACGGAATCGCCTTCCACAGCAATACCGCTCACTTTGCCGAGCTGGCTGACGATCATCAGCCCTGCAATGCCGGCCATGTAACCGATGAGGACCGGATGGGAAAGCAGGTTGGCTAGAAAGCCCAACCTCGCCAGCCAGCAGATCAGGCAGATAGCGCCCACCGCGAGTGCTAGCGCCGCTGCGGCGCCTGCATAGTTCTGCTGATCACCGCCAACCAGCACGCCGACCGCCGTCGCAGTAATAAGTGCGGTGCTGGACTCCGGGCCGACGGAGAGCTGACGCGATGAGCCGAGAATGGCGTAGGCAACCAATGGCGCAACAGCTGCCCACAATCCAGCGATTGCGGGCAATCCAGCCACCTCCGCGTACGCCATCACCTGCGGAACCATGTAGGCCGCGACCGTCACTCCAGCCAGCAGGTCCCCGCGCAGCCAGCTTCGCTGATACCCGCGAAGCACCGAGATCCCCGGAAGGTAGCGGCCCATCAAGGATGCAGGGCCTCTTTCGGCTGCCTGGTTGGACACACGATGACGGTATCGGGCACCGGTCACACCGTGATGCTGTTACATATCGGGACGCTTCTGCGACACGACCCGCGACCGACGGCTTTGTGATCGAGGACCTTGGTCATTGAGGTCCATGTGGGCGAGCGTGCACGCTAGAACATGGAGGTGGTCGACATGACGAAGTCGATGATCGTCAAGTTGTTCTGGGGCAGCCTTATTGGGCTGGTTGCGGGTTTGGTGTTAATGGGCATCACGGTCGCCCTGGCGATTAGCAACCACATCTTCGTGATGAGCGGACCCGATGTAACCGGGATCAAGTCCGGCGCATTGTCGTGGACGCTGCTTGGCCTGATGGGGCTGGCGGTTTTGCTCTTGCTATTCGCAGCAGTGGCGCACTTCGTGGCCTGGATCGGTGCAGTGCTGAACACAGCCCACCTGCCGGATAAGACCTGGTGCGTGGTGCTGCTCGTCGTCGGCCTGCTCGGCCTGGTCTTCATCGCCACGGTCGCCTACGTGATCGCAGGTCCAGACGGGCTCAAAGTCAAAGAGCAGGCGAGTGCGCTGCCGCCGGCCGGCGATGTTCCCCAGCAGGTACCACCACCGCCCATCACGGGGCCGGGCCAACGCGTCAGATAATGAGCCTTTCTCTGACGAGCTGTGCTGACTCCACCCGTTCAGGACAGGTGACCAGAGGCGTAGCGGGTCAGGCCGTTGGCCTCTACGCCGGACTCCCCACGTGATTGAAGGCTTTGATAATGCGGAGGCGGGCTATCCCGATATGTGCTGATGGCGACCCTCGAGTGACGGCTGCCGCTATCCGCACCAGCTACCCGTTCCGTCGAACCATAGTTGTAGTGGAGAGCCTGGTTGGCCTGGGTGGGCTGGCGGGAAGTATTCAACTTCTCGCTGGAGTGGCCACTCCCCCGGTGTCGGTGCTCAGTCCCTTAGGACTATCGAGCTGGGCACTTCCGGCCGGCTGGCTGTTCCTGAGTGTCGCTGTGCCCTCCGGTCTGGCTGCCTGGCTCGCTTGGCGACGCTCCGTCTGGGCACCACCGGCGGTGCTGCTGGCGAGCGCATTGTTAGCCACCGAGTTGCTGGTCCAGATCCCATTTCTTGGTTTCAGCGTGCTGCAGCTGATCTTTGGTGCGGTGGCGATCGGCATGGCTGTGGTGGGACTGCTGGCCCGGCGGACCGGCTGGTGGCCACGTCGGCGTGCTGCAGCAGGGGCGCCCACAGATGGGATAGCGGAGCTGGGCGCGGGCGCGCCCCCATCACGATGAAGCACACGTCCATTGGCAGGCAGCTGCGTTGGGTCCTGCCAGCGCTGCTCATTGGGTATGCGACCGTACATCGGCTCGGGCAGACGTACGGCTCAACTTCTCGTGAGCGACATGCGCGTATGCCAGGTGATGGCATCGTGGCGAAGCCGCAATTTGTGATCACCCACGGAATCACGATTGATGCGCGACCACAAAGCGTGTGGCCGTGGCTGATCCAGATGGGCTGGCACCGCGGCGGCTGGTACACCGCACGTTGGGTCGACAAACTCTTGTTTCCGGCAAACCGAGCAAGCGCAGATCAAATACTCGAAGAGTTTCAAGATCTTCAGGTCGGTGACTTCATACCTGACGGCCCACCCGAAGCCAGTTGCGGCTTCGTTGTTGAGCAGCTTGAACCGCCACAACTTCTCGTTTTGCACTCCACCACTCACCTGCCTCTGCAATGGCGCCGCAAAGGTACGGCGTCAGTTGATTGGACGTGGGTTTTCAATGTCATGCCGCTCGACTCTGGAGGTCGCGCCCGTCTGATCTTCCGCTGGCGGGCCACCACCAAACCCTGGTGGCTCACATTGGGTACCTGGGCAGTGATACTTCCTGCTGATTTCTTGATGTCGAGGGACATGCTGCACGGGGTGAAGCGCCGTGCCGAGCAGTTGGGCCGAACAAGGACCATGATCGGATCATGAAGGTCAGCCGGCCTCGGCATCGGGCGATCAAGCCACGGCAACGAATCTCTCTTGAGTACTGACACCCATGACGCCGCCACCGATGATCGTTACCGAGGCGTACGGGGGCAGCGGCTCGGGTGGGCTGGGCAGTTCCACCGAGTTATGTCCGCGATCAAGCACAGTCGTCCTCGTGAACGCCTAGGCGCCAATGGGAATCTGTTCCAGCGTGGCTGATAGGGGGCTTCAGCGCAATGGAAGAGTTGTCGGTCAGCGCACTGCGCGAAGCTCTGCATCAATGGCTGCGGCGCAGCCTCGAAGCTTGGGTAGGAAGGACTTTTGTAGCGTCGCAAGCGGCACCCTGGTGGCATGAGCACTGGTGTTGACCGCAGCAATGACTCGGCCGACTGAATCATGGACGGGGACGGCGATGGACCGGACGCCGTCTTCAAGTTCTTGATCAACAAGACACCATCCGCGAGCATGCGTCCTCTCGACCTCCGCGCGTAGCCGATCTTGATCAACAATGGTGCGCTCTGTCAGCGGAGTGAGAGTTGCGGAATCGAGGTAGGCATCCAGCTGGTCGCCTGGAAGGGTAGCAAGGAGCACGCGGCCCATGGACGTTGCGTACGCGGGCAGCCGTGTGCCCACAGAGAGAGAAATCGTCATAATGCGCTTGGTGGCCGCGCGTGCCACGTACACGATGTCGAAGCCGTCGAGCACCGACGCCGAGCACGACTCGTGCACCTCGTTGGCGAGGTCGCTGAGATGAGCTTGTGCGACATCTGCTAGGGACAGTGATGAAAGGTAGGCGTACCCAAGCGCCAAGACCCGCGGGGTGAGAGAGAACTGACGCCCATCACTGGCGACATAGCCCAGCGTCTGCAACGTGATCAATGAACGTCGGGCGGCGGCACGTGACAGCCCCGCCTGCCTCGCTACCTCCGACAGCGTGAGCCGGGGCCGATCCCCGGAGAAACAGCAGATCACCGCAAGCCCACGATCCAGGGACTGTACGTAGCCAACCGGACGCCCGATGGACGCGACCACGAGATTCAGCCCTCCATAAGTTCGGCGTCATTGACAGTGTTCTCTTCAGCGAGAGACGCTTTGAATGGCATGCGCACATGTGTTCGCTATGCGAACAGCGTACCGCTGGTGGCCAGAAGGGAGTAGAAGCAAGCGATGAGTTGGAATGCCATGACGTACGAGGGCAAGGACACGGTTCTTCGTGTCGTGCGAGACCAGGCTGAAGGCTTCTTTACATTGGCTGGAGTACCGGAGGCCTGGACGGCTAGAACTGCCTGCCCCGAATGGGAGGTACGCGACATCGTCGGGCACATCGTCGACACAACGGAGACCTACTTTGAAGGGTTCGATGCCGCCCGGAGTCACGCTGAGGTGGATCCTGCCTACGGGTTAGCCGGAATGGCAAAACGGGCCGAAGAGCAAGGCAAGGCGTTTCGCGATCTTCCCCAGAAAGAGATGGTCGACAGGCTGCAGACCGACTTCGACAAGATGATGCGCATCTTCGAGTCCCTGACGCCGGACGACTGGGCGGCGCTAATGGTGCCGCACTTCTATATGGGCCCGGTGCCGGCATTCTTCTACCCCGCCTTCCAGTTGATGGACTACGGGATCCACTCCTGGGACATTCGGGAAGGCGCCGGACGTGAACACGGCCTGCACAGCGACGTGGCAGATCTGCTCGTGCCATTCATGTTCGGTATCTGGGCGGGGACGATGCGCGCCACATCAGACACCGAACCTTTCGACATCGGCGTACGCGTCACAACGGGCCCGAACGCTGGCGACACCCGCATTAGCGTGTCGTCGGACGGCATGACATATGAACAGAAAGACATTAGCGATCTTCCGGCCGTCATCGAGTTTGATCCCGGCAGCTTCGTCCTGACAGCGTTCGGCCGCTTCAACGGTGGAACGGTGCGTGGCGACAAGGCACTGGCCGACCGCTTCCTCGGCATGTTCTTCCGAATCTGAATGACTTGTGACCGCCGCATAGCTGTACAGCGCAGTACAGACCCCGTTCGGCCGCTTCACTGGCGCACTCGGCGGAGTCCGGCCGGACGACTTGGCCTCGTATGTGATCAGTGCCCTGCTCGAACGCGATCCTCGACTGGAGGGAGCCGCGGTCGATGAGCTGATCTTCCGCCCCGCCGACAATCGCGAAACTTACGCCGCGCTCGAACTCGCTGAACCGGATCGCGCCCTGAGTATTACGCCCTCCTTGAATTCGTTGCTGGCATGGAATGACGGCCTCGAGCCAGCAGAGGACCTGCGCTATGAGTTGGAATTGGGGTCGTACGCCACCGGACTAAGAGCTGGTGCAGACTGAGTCGGTGGCTGATGTGGCGACCTACAGCGTGGTCACTGCGTTGAGCCATGCCGGCCTCGTTCGTGACCATAATGAGGACAGCCTCGTCATCGGCCAATGGACCTTATGTGCGGCAGAGACCGAGACGCCACAGAATCTTGTCTTTCCTCTTTCCAGCCCGTTGATGGTTGCGGTTGCCGATGGTCTCGGCGGACATCCTGGCGGTGATATTGCCAGCTCATTTGTGGTTCGGGAGCTGGCGGCGGCAGGCCCGACGCTCGACAGCGAACAGAAATTGCGGGAAGTTCTGGATGCCTGCAACAGGGCCCTTTACGATATCGCTGCAGATCAGCCGAAGCTGATGGCGATGGGCACGACGGTTGCCGGTGTGCTGCTCACGTCCGATCAAGTGTTCGCATTCAATGTTGGAGACAGTCGGGCTTACAGTCATGGGCCGAATGGACTTCGACAGGTCAGCGTCGATGACAGCCCACCACTGGCTCCCGGCCAGGAACACACCGTTATCGTCACGCAAACACTCGGTGGCGGACTCACCTACACAGACATTGAGCCACACGTGTCGGCATTTCCGCAGTCAACCGACGCGCGCTGGCTTATCTGCAGTGATGGACTCTCCGACCTGGTACGCAGCGAGACTCTGAGTGAGCTGCTCGAGGAGACCGATGACAGTCGCGCCGCCTTCGAGCTCTGGAAGGCAGCGATCGAGGCTGGCGGCCATGACAACATCACCTTGGCTCTTGTCCGAGTCGTCGCGGAGTCGGCCGCCGCCACCGGCTGATTGATCGGCTGCTCGAGGCGACAACCGTCAGGCAGCCGTTGTCACTGCGTCAAGTACTCCGCAAGATCAGCAAACCCACCAATAATGTCAGTGGTGGTCGGTACGTTCTTCCTTATCTGATTGGGTTTCTCGGGGAAGGACGACACGTGTTGATCATGAACGTGCACAGAGGACGAGGGGTGGTGCCGGGCCGTTATGCGGGGGAGGCGATCCCGATTCATGATGGACCGACACCACAACAGATCATCGATGCGGAGCAGCGGGTGCATGCGGATGGGTTGGCAGGCCGGATCTGCGC
>Ga0307291_1000090_pt1 | contig 22718 bp, 18 predicted proteins | sample ER_DNA_148_FD_194474 | JGI IMG/M metagenome (GOLD analysis project Ga0307291, IMG submission 194474) | Bulk soil microbial communities from the East River watershed near Crested Butte, Colorado, United States - ER_DNA_148 | ecosystem: Environmental > Terrestrial > Soil > Floodplain | place: USA...
TGAGCACCTTATTTGGTGCTCACATTCTGACAACTCGGCTTCTCAGCGAGTCAGGCGGCGATGAGTCACTCGGTGCGGGCGAGCCGCCTCGAGCCCCAATCGGGCGATCTTGTTGGCCTCGTAGTCGGCGAAGTTACCTTCGTACCAGAACCACTTCGCCTCATCCTCGTCGTCGCCTTCCCAGGCCAAGATGTGGGTCGCGATTCGATCGAGGAACCAGCGGTCGTGTGAGATCACCACGGCACAGCCGGGAAACTCCAGCAGCGCATCCTCCAGCGACTGGAGTGTCTCGACATCAAGATCATTAGTTGGCTCGTCGAGCAGCAGCAGGTTGCCACCCATCTTCAGGGTCAATGCGAGGTTGAGACGGTTGCGCTCACCACCGGACAAGACACCGGCAGGCTTCTGCTGATCGGGCCCCTTGAACCCGAAGGAGGCCACGTACGCGCGTGAGGGCATTTCGAAGTTCGCGACCTTGATGTAGTCGAGTCCGTCGGAGACCAGTTCCCACACGTTCTTCCGAGGATCGAGCCCGGAGCGGGCTTGATCAACATAGGAGATCCGCACTGTTTCGCCGATGATGAGTTCGCCGGAGTCCGGCTGCTCTTCCCCGACGATCATCCGGAAAAGTGTCGATTTCCCGACACCGTTCGGGCCAACGACGCCGACAATGCCGGCGCGCGGCAGAGAGAAGCTCAGTCCGTCGAATAGCGGCCTGTCGGGGTAGCCCTTGACGAGTTTTCTGACATCCAAGACAGTGCTGCCGAGCCGCGGGCCGGCCGGGATGTTGATCTCCTCGAAATCGAGCTTGCGGCTACGCTCTGCCTCCGCGCGCAACTCTTCGTAACGGCTCAGCCGCGCTCGGTTCTTGGCCTGTCGCGCCTTCGGATTGGACCTCGCCCACTCCAGCTCACGCTCCAGGATCTTGGCGCGCTTGGCATCTCGACGACCTTCGATCTGGAGCCGACCCTTCTTGGTGTCGAGATAGGTCGAGTAGTTGCCCTCGTACGGGTGGGTCCGGCCGCGGTCGAGCTCCAGAATCCACTGCGCCACGTTGTCCAGGAAGTATCGGTCGTGCGTCACCGCCAAGACCGCTCCCGGGTAGGCCTTCAGGTGAGTTTCCAGCCACTGCACCGACTCGGCATCCAGATGGTTGGTCGGTTCGTCGAGCAACAGCAGGTCTGGCTGCTGCAGCAAGAGCTTGCACAGCGCGACACGACGGCGTTCTCCGCCCGAGAGGATGTCGACCATCGCATCTGGCGGTGGGCAGCGCAGCGCGTCCATCGCCTGCTCGAGCTGAGAGTCGATGTCCCAGGCGTTCCGGGCGTCGAGTTCGGTCTGAACCTCCCCCATCTCGGCCATCAGCACGTCGAAGTCCGCATCCGGCTCGCCCATGGCCGCGCCCAGCTCATCCATCCGGACCTGGAGAGCCTTGATGTCAGCGACGCCCTCTTCAACGTTTTCCAGGACGGTCTTGCCCTCGGTCAACGGCGGCTCCTGGAGCAAAATGCCGACTGTCGCGTCCTTGGCCAGCATCGCATCGCCGTTGTTCGGCTTCTCGATGCCCGCCATCAACTTGAGCAGCGTTGACTTGCCCGTGCCGTTCGGTCCGACCACGCCGATCTTGGCGCTGGGATAGAACGAAAGGGTCACGTTGTCCAGCACGACCTTGTCGCCGAGCTTCTTGCGGACGTTGTGCATTGAGTAGATGAACTCAGGCATCGAAATAGGGAACCTTCACTTGTACGCCGGACCTTGCAGGCGCCAACCCTAGACGGAACCCTGCGGCGGTTAAGTATGCCAGCTGAGTCGAAGGACGCTTTGACAAGCTCAGCGGCCGAAGGAGCGGTGACGCACCACCGGCGGCCACGCGCTTGACCGCGGCCTCGCTCGACAAGCGCGGCCGTGTGGCGGGCCAGCCTGACGTGGTGCGTCACCTGTGGGCTCGGATCCGCCTCGCGGGTCGGATCCGGCCCACCGCCTGAGTCCCCCAGTCCGCCCTGACGGGTCCAGCTGGGGCCGACCGTAGGCGGCACATGGTTCCAGCCGAACCGAAGCGAACTGCCTCAGGCGGCTTGTGCGGCGCGCTCCTCCGCGCTTAGACCCGCCGCGCCGATCTCGTCCGTAGGCGGTTCGACCGCTTCTTGAGATTCGGTGGCCGTGAGACGAGGTGGCCGACGAAATGCCGACGTGCCACGGTTCAGGTCGTGACCGACCAGATCAGCCTCGAGGACGAGCTTCTCGTGAGTTTGGCCGTCTTTCTCCCATACGTTGGTCCGCAGCCTGCCGACCACAAGAACGGGATCACCCTTGCGCACGCTCTGCGCCACATGCTGGGCCAAGGTGCGGAAGCAGGCCACCTCGATCCAGGTTGTGTTGCCGTCGCTCCACCCAGCTTTTGTCTTGATGCGAGGTGTGCAGGCCAACCTGAATGCCGACACCGTTCCGTTGCCTCGTGTCTCAACCTCCGTCCCGGCGTAACCCGTGACGTGTACCTGTGCCTCCATCGGCTCGTCCTTTCGCTTTTGGCAGTGCGCCTATGTCGTCAGGATCGGGACGCTGGCTCGAATCGTGCGGGCGATCCGAAATCTGTGGATGACGCTCGGACCTGCCCTTCGGGCTGTGGATGCCGCGATTCTCGACACCCGCGCGGCAAAGAGCTGAGTACAACTGCAGACGGCCAGCTAGCCCTGGGCCGCTACGAGCGCCAGATAACTGCGGAATGCGCTCGCAGAGAAAGAGAGAGAGAGAGAGAGAGAGAGCTAGCTGCGGGCGCGCTCCAGAGCTAGCCGTGCACTTTCATATTGATCCTGCTCGGTCTTGACAGGAGCAACCACCAGTTCACCGGTCACCCGCCCAATCGCGGCATGCAGCGATTGCCGAGCCTTCGTCGTACGCCGCCGCGCGCCGACTTCGACGCCGATCCTGGCCAGCCCGGCCAGTAACAAACCTGCGAGCACGCCGCCAACCGCTAACACCGTCGGGGCTGGCAATCCCCACCAGGTCACCTTCGGGAGGGGCGGTAGCTGCAGATAGGCCAGTAGGAACGACAGTCCTAGCCAGCCGAGGCCTACCACGACCGTGGCCACCAGCAGCCATTGCAACACGCGAATCAGCTGCCACCACCGGCGATGCTGAGCAAGATCAAGATCGGTCGTTGCGATCGCTCGGTCCACTCGGTCCGGCAACTCGCCTTCCGACGAGCGTGCCGCCCGCTTGATCTCTTCAGACCAGCCGCGAGTCAGACCTTCGGCAGCTCTATCGGCTAGAGCTCGTACCGCCGTATCCACTCGCGCCTGCTGGACACCTGAGGTCGCCGGCAAGGACGTACGACCGACCTGCGAGGGATCGATCTCTTTCCGCTTGCGACCAACGCCTAGCCGATCCAGATGCAGCCGGCGTAAGGGGTCTGGTTTGAACTTGGCAACCCAGGCCAGCACGGGCCAGCCGGTCGCCAGACCACCGCGCAGGCGCCATGCTTTGCCGACAGCCTCCGTGACGACGGGTACGCCTGCCGCGATGGCCACCTGCCTCGTCAGCTGATCAATACTTGATCGTCCCAGCGGCGTCATCTTGGTAGCGCCTGACGCAGTACTCAGCTTCTCGGCAGCGACCGAAACATCAGCGGCGAGCCGCCGCGCCGCAGCCTGTTTCTCTGCAACCTGCTTGGCAAGGGTCTCCCGCAGCGCCTCGATCCCCTCCCCGGTCACCGCTGAGACGGCCAGCACAGGCACTTTGGCCAGACCCTCACTATCCAGCAGCCGACGGAGATCACGTAGACACTGCTCTCGCTGAGCCGCGTTGAGCGTGTCGACCTGATTCAAGATGATCATCATCACATCTGCATGCTTGGCCAGCGGCTTCAGATAGCGATCATGAATAGCCGCGTCAGCGTACTTCTGCGGGTCCACTACCCAGATCAACATGTCAACCAGCTGCACCAAACGATCAACCTCCAGACGATGATCCAGCTCCGTTGAGTCATGATCAGGAAGATCGAGCAGCACCAGACCGTCCAGGGCCGCATCCATCTCAGGATCGCTCGCCAGCGCATGCCGGCGCGGGATCTGGAGCCAGTCCAGCAGATCTTCCGCCGACACCTCACCCCAACTCGTCGCCATGGCATGTGCCGTTGTCGGCCGCCGTACGCCGACTGTCGCCAGCGACGTTCCGGACAGGGCGTTGAAAGTGGACGATTTGCCCGACCCGGTGGCGCCCGCGAGCGCCACGACCGTGGCGCTGCCGGACATAGCAAGGCGCCGATCAGCTTGATCGACAACACGCTTTGCTTCGGCCAGCGCTGCCGGGTCAACCCGACCCTCGCACAGCTCGACCGCCTCGCCCAGCGCCCGGAGATGATCAACAAGATGTGCGCTAACGTCCTTGCGGTTGAGCAACCCGAGACCCCGGCCGGCCACTACCGCAGCTCCTCTCGCGGTTGCTCGACGAGTTCGGCATCGACGATGTCACTGTCATCAGCTGCCTCCACCGACGGGATTTGAGTCACCGTCGGCGCATCGATCGCCAGCCGCTCCTCACCGGCCGGTAATCCGGCCTGCTCCGTCTCGCTCACCGGCAGTCCACCCTCGCGCGCCAGCTCGACGGCTGCTGCCGCATCGCGCAAGCCTTCGGCCTGATCGGGGTCGATCCTGAGGGCATCCAAGACCTTGTGGTAGCGAAGCAACTCGGCCGATAGCAGCGCCTGAACCCGCCCATCAAGATCATCTTTCGCGGTCTCGGCGAGCCGACGAATGGCCTGATCACCGAAGACCGCCTCCAAGATCCGTTGGGCGAGCACCGCGGTGCCTCCGGCTACTCCGATCTCGGCTCCGACCAAGCCTCCGGTGTGCGCGAAGACGACAATCATCAATGCCACGCCCAAGCCGTTGACCCCAAGGGCGTAGAACCTCGCCCTGGAACGCTTGCTCATGCCCTCGTCAGCGACCAGGTCGAGGACGGCGCCTTGCCAATCCCGGATGGCACGGGCCGCCCGTTTGTCGAAGTCAGCCGAAGGTCGCGATAGATCGATCTCTGCTGATTCGATCAACGCACGGCCGGCGGAGTTCGCCTGCCAGGACGCCTCCGCGCGTTCGGCCGCAGCCGCCGATTCCTCCCGCAGCAGAGATTCCAGGCCTGATTCGACCGCAACCTTCAGGTTCCCGGCACCGGGAGGCTCGCCCTTCAGCGCGGCCATCAACCGATCTCGCAGCCAACTCACCTTCTGCTCGAGCGCTCGGAAGAACTCACCGGTGCCGACAAACTCATGCCACCGCGCCAGCACCTCCCCGCGCAGTAGCGTCCCGTCCGCCGTCTGGACCTGCACCGTACGCACCGCCTCGGCGTAGGAGTGGTCCGCCTCGGCACGCAGTTGCTCGATCACCTCGAGCTGCTCATCGACTGATCGCGCAAGTGCCGGCGCCTTCACGACCAGTGCAGTGATCGCGCCATCAAGAGTCTGATGTACGACCTTGGCGCGGCTGGCCTGATCGGCTGCCAGAGCCGCCAGCCAGCCCCTGATCGGCTGGATAGCGCTCGCTGGCAGTAGACCGTCGGCATCGACCGTCGTCTCGGGTACGGCAAACAGCGGCGAGTCGCCAAGACCGCGCTCGCTCATCAGTTGGCCGAGATGCGGCGGTACCTCGGTCATGGCGCGCGGCGGCACCCGATCCAGCACGACCGCGACGGCAGCACTTCGGTCCGCTGCAGCACGCAGAAATCCCCATGGCACCGCGTCGGCGTAGCGCGCCGCTGAGGTGACAAAGAGCCAGAGATCGGCTGCTGACAGCAGTTGGGTAGCAAGTTGCCGGTTTTCCACCACCACGGAATCGATGTCGGGCGCATCGAGCAGTGCCAAACCGGGCGGAATCGAGTCCTCGACAACGAGCTGCAGGGAACGCGAATCCGTCACTGCACCCGTCGAGCGAGCCAGCCCGGGAAGGATTCGATCATCGGTGAACCATCGGCCGTCGCTGCTGTGATAAACCAACACCGGCGCCCGAGTCGTGGGTCTGATCACACCGACAGCAGTGACTGGTCGGCCGACCAGGGAGTTCACCAGGGTTGACTTGCCGGCTCCAGTTGAGCCGCCGACCACAGCCAGCAGCGGGGCATCGATCGTCGCCAGCCGGGGCATGATGTAGTCATCGAGCTGCCGGGTGATTTCCCACAAGACCTTGCGCTGTTCGTCGGCACCCGGCAGCTGCAGTGGCAAGCTGACCGCTGCGACAGTACCGTGCAGAGTGGTGAGGGCAGACTCCAGCGGCGTGAGCTGCCTGCCGGTCATCTGTGGCTCCCTATTCTTCGGGCGGTTTCCAGCTGGGGTCGACCTCCGAGTACTGGGTAGCAGTCTGCCCCAACGGCATGGCGGCCGCGCCGGACGCGCCCGGAGGCATGGTGGCCGCGCCTGGCATGGTTGCCGCGCCTGGCATGGTGCCAGCGGCCAGCCCGAACGGCGGCGACAGAACCGGGGCCGGAAACGCCACCGGGGCCGGGTAGTTGCCACCTAGCCCAGCGGGACCGGGATAGCTGGGCGGTGCGTACGCGGCAAGGGAACCGACCCGGCGCCTGCGGAGAGACGGGTACGCGGCACGCCCCTCGGGCAAGACGATGGCTTCTGGGCGGATCGCTCGGATCTTGGCCAGCAGCTCCTTCTCCCGTAGCTGACCAGTGTCGTCAATCAGCCCTCGGGTCAGGGCATCCCGCAGATAGGCCAGCTCGGTAACCGCGCGCTGCAAGCGGATAGTGGCAAGGAATGTGTCGGGGCCCTTGAAGAGTGCATGCCATAGTGCCCGAAGGCGGGTCCGCAGCCGCGACAATGCTTTGGAATCGCTTTCTGGCAGCCAGCCGAGCCGCACGTAGTCGGTGAGACGTTCCCGGATCAACCGGCCCTCGCGGAACAGCTGGCGAACGATGAAGATGATCATGCCTACTACGAGGGGCAGCGCTACCGCGAGGTAGATGAAGAGCAAATTGCTGCCCTGCATCAGGCTCGCCGCCGTGTTGAACGCCATATGCAAGAAGACCGCGACGCAGTAGCCGGCGAGCGGTGCGACAACCCGAACGATCTTGCTCTTGGAGCGCAGCGCGATGGCCAGCCCGACGCCGGTCATCGCCGTGAAGAGCGGGTGACCGAAGAAAGTGACCAGGCCGCGCAACACGAAGATGTTTTGCAGTGCCTCCAGTGGCGGCACCTCGCCGAAGGTGCGTGCGGCGTACCGATAGACGCGGCCGTAGTACAAGACGTTTTCGGTGAACGCGAAGGCGGCTCCGGACAGGCCGGCCAGAACGATCCCGCTGAGTCGGCTGACCCATTGGTAGCGCATCAAGATCGCCAGCCAGAACAACACGGTGGCCTTGGATGCTTCCTCCACGAATGGCGCGACGTAAATGGCGGCGCGGGCCGCTGTGGCGGGGTCACCGTCGCCGATAATGCTGAGGTGTCCGGCCGCCCAGGTGTTGATCACCGCCGAGACGTAGGTCGCGACGCACGCGCCCCAGCCGAAGGTCATCAGCCAGACCCAGAAGCGTTGTGGCCGGAATCGGTCGGCCCACAAGAACAACAGGGACAGTGGGATCGCCGTGACTGCGGCGTACTTCAACGCGATCGGGATTGCCTCAGTGCCCAACCCAGGAAGGGTGCCACCGGGCACCTCGCGATCAGGCACGACCTTTTGGTAGAGCAACACGAGCATGGTGACGTACACCAAGATCATCACGACGGTCAGCCAGAAAAACTTGCTTTTCAGCAGCCTCTTCGGCAGTGGCTCGTTGAGATCAGGATCTCGCGGAATCCCGTTGCGTCGTAGCGCGCGAGCCAGTCCGTCTCGCGTCTTGCGTCCCGAGGGCGCCGCAGCGGTGACCGACATGGCACCAAGGATAGGTGGGGACCGTCGCGGCTGATTAACACCGACTAGTGCTTGGCGAACCAGGAGATGAATGGCTGCACCGGGATGAGGAACTCACTCGGTCGCTCTTCGTGGCCATCATGGGTGCAGTTCATCGTGGCAAACGTGGCGTTGGGGATGCGGCGACTCAGCTCCTCCACTCGGCTCTGCCGGAGATGGCTATCAGCGGCACCGAGCACCAATGTGTTGGCTTGGATTTTGGATGCGAGTTCCCACCAGTCCGGTGGTGGAGCGTTACGCCAGCGATTCACCGCGATCACCGCCCGCCAGTCATAGCTAGCGCTCGGGTCCCGTCGTTGCGGGATCGGCTGCGGCGGATTGGCCGGATCGGGCGGCGGCATCTCCTCCAGCACGAGCAGCCGAATGAGCTCGGGCCGGGTGGCCGCCAGCTCGTACGCGGTGAGTGCACCCATCGAATGCCCCATGACGATCGCCGCGAGAATGCCAAGCTGCTCCATGAACTTCACGACGTCATCACGCATCAGCTCGAAGGAATAGTCGCGCATCCATTGGCTGCCGCCATGGCCGCGGGCGTCGGGTGCCACCACCCTGAAGTTTTCGCCGAGCACGGGCGCGACGTTTTGCCAGCTCCGGCCAGAAACGGTGAGGCCGTGCAGGAGCAGGACGACCGCACCGTCCGGCCGGCCCCACTCCCGATAATTCACGGTTGGCCCGCCGGGCAGGCTCACGGTCGCCATTCCCGAAGGCTATCGGCTTCGTGCACGAGAAGTCAGGCGTCAAGATGCGAGCCGTGCGACCAGTGGCGCAAACGACAGCTGTTGGCCGTTCTGCGATGATCGGCGTTGGACCAGGCCGGGCGAGAGGTGACCACACAATGTCGACAGCAGAGTCGTCCAAGACCGCGATCAGCAGCGGTTCAGGGATCGTTCTCATGACGCTGGCGTCTGGGCAGTTCCTGATGACTCTGGACAGCTCGGTGATGAACGTCTCGATTGCTCAGGTGGCGAAGGACGTGGGCACTACGGTGACTGGGATCCAGACCGCGATCACGCTGTACACGCTCGTCATGGCGACTTTGATGATCACCGGCGGCAAGGTCGGTAGCATGATCGGCCGGCGCCGCGCGTTTGCGATCGGCTGCGTGATCTACGGATGCGGGTCGCTGACCACGGCGCTCGCGCCAAGTCTGCCGGTGCTGATCATCGGCTGGTCCTTCCTGGAAGGTGTTGGCGCGGCGCTGATCATGCCGGCCATCGTGGCGCTGGTCGCGTCGAACTTCCCGGCCGAGGAACGACCCCGTGCCTACGGCCTGGTCGCCTCGGCTGGGGCGATCGCCGTAGCGGCCGGCCCGTTGATCGGCGGCGCGGTTACCACCTACCTCACGTGGCGGTTGGTGTTCGCCGGTGAGGTGGTGATCGTTCTGATCATCCTGCTGCTGACCCGACGAATCCATGATGCGCAGCCGGAGCGAGGCCGGCATCTCGACGTCATCGGCGCGCTGCTATCCGCTGCCGGACTCGGTCTGGCCGTCTACGGTGTGCTGCGGTCGGGTGAGTGGGGCTGGGTCGTGGCGAAGCCGCAGGCGCCGGCGGTGTTGGGGTTGTCGCTGACTCTTTGCCTGGTGCTGGGCGGGTTGATCATCCTTCGAGTGTTCTTCTGGTGGGAACAACGGGTCCAGGCCGCGGGTCGCGAGCCGCTAGTCGCCGTGCCCATGTTGCGGAACGGTCAGCTGCTGGGTGGTCTCACCATGTTCTTCTTCCAATTTCTGCTACAGGCTGGTCTGTTCTTCACCATCCCGCTCTACCTGTCGGTAGCGCTGGGGCTGAGTGCCGTACAGACCGGTGTCCGTCTGCTGCCGTTGTCGATCACTCTGCTGCTCGCCGCCGTCGGTGTGCCCAGACTCTGGCCACAGGCCTCGCCGCGCCGAGTTGTGACCATCGGGCTCGCCGCCCTGCTGGCGGGCATCGTGTCGCTGATTCTGGCCCTGGAAGTAGGCGCCGGTCCTGAGATCGTCACTGTGCCGCTGCTGCTGGCCGGACTTGGAGTCGGCGCTCTCGCCTCACAGCTAGGAGCCGTGACCGTCTCCTCCGTGCCCGATGAGGTGAGCGGCGAGGTGGGCGGGTTACAGAACACCTCAACCAATCTCGGTGCCTCGCTCGGGACCGCGCTTGCCGGTTCGGTTCTGATCGCAACCTTGACGGCCAGTGTGATTGCCGGCATTCAGTCCAACCCTGCCGTGCCGCCGCAGGTGGCGTCGACGGCTACCGTTCAGCTCGCCCCCGGTGTCCCGTTCATTTCCGACGCGGACCTGGATCGCGCTCTCCTCGATGCGGGTGTGCCTGCCACGACCGCAGATGCGGTGGTCGAGGTGAACGCCAATGCACGGATCGAGGCGCTGCGGGTGAGTTTGGCGGTGCTGGCCGTCCTGGCCGCGATCGCGATCTTCATGACGCGCCTGGTGCCCACCACGCCAGCTGGCCGTCGCGATCACGACCCTGCCAAGGACTGACTCGACCTCGACTGACACCTCACCGACACAGCTGTCGAGTCACAGTTGATCAAGAAGTGAGGAGGGACTCACACTTCTCGCGCCGGCCGCCTTGACGCGGTCTCGTAGCAGCCGGTCCGCAGTTGCGACGGTGACCTCACGTCCGTCACCGATGTCGACCTCCGCGATGACGGCCTCGACGATCGCGTCATCCCCTGACCCTGGGGCGTGGACGGTCCGCAGGCGCTCATCCTGCCCGGCCGGTATGCCCTGCCTCGCCTTGCCCTCCAGAATCAGGACGATCTCGTCATAAGGCAGTACCGCTGCCAACAGTTGTTCCTGCAGCCGGCGGGCTGCCGCCGCGCGATCACGCCACCAGCCGTCGGGGCGACTACCCATGACGTTCGCACCGTCGACAATCAGGACCTGCACTCGGACAGCGTAGGTGAGTCCAGCCTTTCGCTCAGCTGATCAACGGGATGGTCAGATACGTCGATGCGGCGCACAATCAATGGATGCGGCTGATCGAGCGGGAAAGCCAGCTGGCCGCGTTGCATGAGTACGCGCGCGAGGCTAGCCACGGGCAGGGCCGACTGGTGCTCGTTTCGGGCGAGGCCGGTGTAGGTAAATCCGTGCTGCTGGAGGAGTTTGCTCAGGAGTTGGACGAGGCTCGCTGGCTCTGGTCAGGCTGTGATGGGTTGTTTACGCCAGCCGCGCTCGGTCCGCTACTCGATATCGCCAGCCGACTAGATGGCGAGTTGCTCCAACTCTGCCGCGCTGAGGCGAAAAGAGATCAGCTGTACGGCGCATTGCTACGACAACTCGGCAACTTGCAGAGTCTGACCGTTGTGGTCATCGAGGATGTCCACTGGGCTGATGAAGCAACGCTGGATCTACTGAGTTACCTCGGCCGTCGGATCCAACACCTACCAGTCCTGCTCTTGGTCACATATCGCGACGACGCCCTAGTGCCCAACAATCCGCTGCGGCTCACACTCGGAGCGTTGGCGAGCCAGCGAGCGACCCGGCGGCTTGGCCTGCCACCGCTATCGGCGGCCGGCGTCGCGACCCTGGCAGAAGGTACGACGATTGACGCTGCTGGATTGCACCGGCTGACGGCGGGCAATCCTTTCTTCGTCACCGAAGTGTTGCAGGCTGACAGCGCCGCCCTCCCGGTGTCAGTTCGCGATGCGGTCCTTGCCCGCACGAGGACGTTGAGCGCGTCGGCACGTGATGCCCTCGATACCGCTGCCCTGATCGGGGGCAGGATGCAGTCGGAGCTGCTGCTTTCCTTAATCGACAATCCGTTCTTCGTGGATGAGCTGATCAGTCACGGTCTGTTGATCAGGGACGGAGATGATCTTAGATTCCGCCATGAGATCGCCCGAGTCGCGATCGAAGCGGCCATCCCTCCATATCGAAAGGCGGCCATTCATACCAAGATCATGGACGCGCTGCTTGCGTCGGGCTGCGATGACGATGCGCGCTTGGCCTTCCATGCCGAAGGTGCTGGTAGAGCGGACTTAGTCCTCTGGTACGGGCCTCGCGCCGCACGTCGTGCCTCTGAACTGTGGTCTCACCGGGAGGCCGCAGCGCAGTACGATCGGGCGCTGCGCTCGGCTCCGGAGAACGACAGCCGCACTCGGGCGGAACTGTCGGACGCTCTGGCACAGGAATTGGCGCTGCTGGATCGCTGGGATGAGTCGGCGGAGACACGTATCGCCGCTGTGGAGCTGTGGCGTAGGGTCGGTGATCTTCGGCGTGAGTCGCAATCGATGCGGGAAGTCTCCAAAGCGATGTGGCGACTATGCCGTGGCCAGGAATGGTTGCAATCGGCCGAGGCCGCCTTGGCCCTAGCCGAGCCGCTGGGCCCGAGCCCAGAACTAGCACGGGCATACGAAGGTATCGGGCTGGCCCGAGAGGCGCGCGAGATAGCAGAGCAGTTCAAGCTCACTGACGTGCGGAGCGACGCTCTCGATACCGAGGCATGGCAGATCCGAGGCATGGGTGGTGACTGGACCTCGCCTATGCGGGTTGCACTTGAGGTTGCGTTGGCTGGCGGCCACGAAGAGCAGGCGGGCCGGGCGTTCGCCTCCGCGTACATGATCTATGGCGACGAGCTCCGATTTTCCGAAGCCGAGCGGTCATACGGCGAGGCGTTGGCCTATTGCGAGGAGCACGACATCGGCACATTTGCGGTGTGTTTGCAAGGCCAGCGCACGGCCATACTGGAGCACAGCGGACGCTGGGACGAATGCCTGTCGCTCGGTCATGCACTGCTCGAGCTTCACACGCTCTCTCCGTGGAACCGCCTGAGACCACTGTGTAGCGCTGCGAAGGTCATGGCTCGCCGAGGCCAACCGGGTTTTTGGCCATATCTGGACGAGGCAATGGAATCCGCGATACGACTCGGGGAACCTCACTGGCTTAGACCCGTCGGAATTGCCAGAACCGAGGCCTTCTGGCTCGAGGGTCGCTTGGACGCGGCCATCTCGGAACTGGATCGAGTCCGTACCTTCTCGTCTGATGCCGTTGCTGCGATGCCGGTTGCGGCCGCATCCGGTGTTACCGCCGTCGATCGCTGCTGGATGGCTCTCTGGATGGGGCGTCTGGGCAGGACAGCGCAAGCCGTTGATATTGAGCCGTTTGCCTCACAGCTGGCAGGTGACGGCGCGCGGGCTGCGATGCTCTGGGATCGGTTGGGCTGTCCTTACCAAGCCGCGTTGGCGTTGTTGGACACCAAAGAGGAGATTCATCTTCGAGAGTCGTTAACAAGGCTTGTTGATCTCGGTGCCGAGGCCGCGGCTCGGCTGGTACGCCGGACGATGCGGGACCTTGGCATCCGCTCCATTCCCGCAGGTGTGCGTACCGCCGCACGGGCACATCCGCGAGGCCTGACCGTACGCGAGCAAGAGATCCTCGACCTTCTTTCTCAAGGTCAGTCCAACGAGGAGATCTCAGCAAGATTGTTCATTTCGGTGCGGACAGTCGAGCACCACGTATCCGCGATTCTCGGCAAACTCGGAGCTACCACGCGTAAAGGCGCCGCCGAGGAGGCGCTCAAGCTGGGTCTTACCAAGTCGGACCGCGTGTCGGTATAGGTAGCGGATTTCGAGGGCCACGAAATCTAGGTAGTCGTCTCGCCAATATGGGAGATCAGCTCCCATCAAGAGCAAGTGAGGCGCTCCTACGGTCGATCTCAAACTTCCGACCGAAGGAGGAGCCATGCCGCTCTACATGGATGTTCACAGCCTCGATGGTGCAGTGACCTTCGATGACGTGGGCAAAGCTCACCAGGCTGACCTGCAGACCCAGGGAGGCTACGACGTCAGCTATCTGCGCTACTGGGTGGACGGGAACCACGGAAAAATCTTCTGCCTTGTCGAGGCTCCCAACGCCGATCTTGCGGCGACCGTTCATCGCGAGGCCCATGGTCTCGTCGCCGAAGAGATCTACGAAGTGCAGGAGGGGTCATGAAACTGCTCCGCACTCTCGCCGTTGCGAGCACCAGCGCTGTCCTGCTAATGGGCCAAGCGGTTGCCGCGTTCGCCTGCGGGGAACACGAAACCGCAGCGTTGACGGCCCCGGCTCGCTCAGCGACGGCGAAATACCACAGTCTCACGGTCGCCAAGAAGGGTGGCTATTCGATCTTGGCTGACTCCGCCGGGATCACCTGCATCGCCGAGCCGCATATGGGTGCCATGGGAGTGCACTATGTGAAGGGCGATCTGGTGAAGACCCCTGCGATCGATGCCGCGCATCCAGAAGCACTGGTCTATGCGCCCGACCGGCACGGGCACCTGCACCTAGCCGCACTGGAGTATGTCGTGATCAAGTCCGACTGGGAATCCAGCCAACCCCAGCCAGGCGTCGGTAGCTGGGTTACTCCGGCACCGCCGATGCTCTTCGGGCAGGCATTCCAGCTCACCGACGCACCCAACAGGTACGGTCTGCCACCGTTCTATTCGCTGCATGCCTGGATCTGGAAGGACAACCCAGCCGGCACCTTCGAGATGTGGAACCCCAACGTGCATTGCGACGAGGCTTAGGGGTGGATAGTCATCAAGCGCGATTCTTCGCACGAGGCCACGAATTTCCCGTTTCGGCCAATCCTGCCGTCTTTCGTGGCCTTGTGCGAATGAACGCTGCGAAGCAATGGCCAGTGGATCGACATCAGCCAGTCCGGATTGATCACGAAAGACATCGTCCCTGAGCCGTCTCGAAACTAGCGAGCTGACCTCGAAGCTGCTTTCGCGTCACGGTGATCGCCTGATTTCGTAAACAGATCGCGGAACCCCTCCGACAGCGCCGAGCTGAGCCTGGCAAACCGTGGCCTTCGTGGGCGTGAAGCGTAGGTCTCAGGGGGCTGGTTTTCGAACGGCGCCGCCTGCCCGGTCGCCTCCGACAGGTAGTTCATCGCGTCCGGAACCTTGTCGACAATCGTCTCGAGCTGATTGATGCAGACCGTACGCAACTTACCGTCCGAAAGCTGCTTCAGCCTCGCTTCGAGGGCGTCTGGGCTCGCCGTCACGCAGTAGTGGTTGGAGAAATGCACCGATGTTTCCGACTTGACTACTCGTGCCCGGTCGGTGGAAAGCAAGAGGTGATTGTGGGCAGAAATCGGCCAGAACTGTTTCCGGCTGCGGAATCGATACGCGGCATTGGCGAGGAAGGCGGGCTGGAACTCCTCAAATAGCTCTTCCATCGCCGGTCGCAGCATCGGATAGATGGCGTGGTTAGGCGAAAAGAAATGCTCCGATGTGTAACCCAACAACTCGGCGCCCAGCAGCTTGGTATTGCCGAAGAAGCTGATCTCCTCCTCAGGCTTCCCCTTCCAGTTCTGCCAGCGGCCGCGCAGAATGATCTTGCCCTCGTTCGAAAAGAAGTCGGTGGGCTCTGCAGGGCCGACCAACATCATGTCGTCGTTGAAATACAAGAATCGATCGGCTAGGCCATCGATGCGCCACAGCATGCTTTCGATGGCGTAGGAGTTGAAGGTGGGCAGCAACCGCTCATGGCCGCGGAAAATCTCGCGATGATCGACAATGCGGATATTCTCCTGCTCGGCCCTGCGGCGATCGATCGCGGCCGGAATCTGGTTGTCCGTCACGAGCCAGATCGTGCGGACCCATGGGGCGTAGTTGCGGATCGAGCGCAGGCAGAATCGGATCTCGTCATTGTCCGAGAAGCGCCGCTCAACGTTCGCCACCCGCTCGGGCCCACCATCGCCGCCCGGATCGGCGAGATAGCGTCTGCGCTTGGCGCGGTGCTTGGGATCTCCCCCATCGACCCAGGCCACAACCGCATCGACGGCGTTATCAATCACAGGCTGCATCGCGGTCACCTCGCCATTCGCGCGGTGTGACGAGTCGATGCTGGCGACGACAAAAACATGATCAACCTCTCTCCAGGGTGGAGAGCCCCCGAGGGTTCTAGTGGGTGGCGGCCAGGTTCAGCCTTGTTGTGATCTGGGCCACCAGCAAGGGACTGTAGCCGAGCCGGTGACCATGCGTCCATGCGACCTGCTCGTGAGACTGCATGGCTCAATGCGCCGGCCGGCCGCCCTCCGGTAGATTCTTGACGAAACTCTGATCGGGGGTCTGGCATGTTTGACGGTCAACGGGTGCTCGTCACGGGAGGAGCGGGCTTCATTGGATCGCACCTCTGCGACCGACTCTTGCAGGCCGGGCACGAGGTGCTGTGCGTCGATAACTTCTATTCCTCCACGAGGTCCAACGTTGAGCACCTGCTCAAGCACCCTCGATTCGAGTTGATCCGACACGATGTGACATTTCCGCTTTACGTCGAGGTCGACGAGATCTACCACCTCGCCTGTCCCGCGTCGCCAGTGCATTACCAGCGCGACCCAGTCCAGACCACGAAGACTGCCGTTCACGGCTCGATCAATATGCTCGGCCTGGCCAAACGGACTAAGGCACGGATCCTGCTGACCTCGACGTCGGAGGTGTACGGCGATCCAGAGGTCCACCCGCAGCGAGAGGATTATTGGGGTCACGTCAACCCGATCGGCGTGCGGGCCTGCTACGACGAGGGCAAGCGAGCCGCAGAGACGCTTTTCTTCGATTACTGGCGCCAGCATGAGCTCAGCATCAAAGTTGTCCGTCTGTTCAATACCTACGGCCCGCGAATGCATCCTCGAGACGGCCGGGTGGTGTCGAACTTCGTAATCTCCGCACTGCTAGGCGAGCCTCTCACCATTTATGGAGACGGCAGCCAGAGTCGGTCCTTCTGCTACGTCGATGACCTCATTGAGGGTCTGGTGCGGATGATGGGTACGCCGCACACTGTGACGGGTCCCGTCAACTTGGGCAACCCTGGCGAGTTCACCATCGCGGAGTTGGCGGATCTCGTTATCGAGCTGACTGGAACTAGCTCTTCCATCGAGCAACTGCCGCTGCCCGCCGACGACCCGGTCCGCCGGCGGCCAGACATCACATTGGCCAAGAAGGTCCTCGGCTGGCAGCCCACAGTTCAGCTGCGAGAGGGACTCCTGCGCACCATCGAGTACTTCCAAAGTTCAGACAGCGCATTCATGGCTCCCGCAATCGCAGCAACCGCCAGGGTCAATAGCTGATCCACTCCACGCCGGCGGCAGGCGGGCGAAGGTTTAGATGGCACGTCGTTGGGCGACGAGGGGGCAGAGAAACGGGTCCTTGCCTTTAAGTCCGACCGTGTTGAGGTAGCCGATGACGGTCCGGTAGGACTGCCAAAGGCTGGTTTGGGTGTAGGGAACTCCTTCGTCGGCGCAGTAGCTCGCCACCAACGATTTGATCTTGCGAAGATGAGGCCGCGCCATGGAGGGGAACAGGTGGTGTTCGACCTGGTAGTTGAGCCCGCCCATGAAGATCGAGATGAGCGGTCCTCCAGTGATGTTGCGGCTCATCAGCACCTGCCGGCGCAGGAAGTCCAGTTTGAGTTTCGGGGATACCAGCGGCATGCCGATGTGGTTCGGGGCGAACGAAGACCCCATATAGAGGCCGAACACGGCAAGTTGCACGGCCAAGAAGGCCAGCGCCTTCCCCGGCGGCAGGACCGCGAGCAGCAAAGCGGCCAACCCACCGAGGCGGACGGTCAGGAAGGCGATCTCGACCCAGCGGCGCTCGACCTTGCCCCGGCTGAGGACTCGTTTGAGTCCGTCGGTGTGCAGAGACAGCCCCTCGAGCAGGAGCAGCGGGAAGAAGTACCAGCCCTGGTGAGCGACCAGCCACCGCAGCAGCCGGTTGCGGTGCCGGGTGGCCATCGCCGGAGTCATCGCAATCGCCCGTAGGGCGATGTCTGGGTCGGCGCCCTCTTTGTTGGGGTTCGCGTGGTGGCGGGTGTGCTTACTTTGCCACCAGCCGTAGCTGATTCCCACCAGTAGGTTCGCGATGATCATGCTGACCCAGTCGTTCCAGCGGCCGGACTTGAACATCTGCCGATGTGCGGCGTCGTGGCCGAGGAAGGAGATCTGGGTCATGGCGACACCCAAGACGGCGGCGCTGGCCAGTTGCCACCACGAGTCGCCAATCCAGATGAAGGCCGCCACCCAAAGGGCCAGGAGAACGACAGCGCCAATCAACTTGGCCCAGTAGTAGCCGTAGCGGCGGCGCATCAATCCCATCTCATGCACAGTGCGAGTCAGGGCCGTAAACGAACTCGCGGGCTTGCCAGACCGCGACGCGCGGCTGCCACGAGTGGCGTCCGGGGACGCCGGTGTGCCGCGGGCAGGAACACCAGAAGCCGGTGCGGCATCTGATGGTTGAAGAAGTAGAGAAGTCAAAGGAGAGGGCCCATTCGAGGCGAATATCCGGGGTACTTGCCTGGCGGCAGCGAACTAATCGCTCGTGAGGCGCGGCGTGTTCAACAACGGCGTCTCCGGCCCAGGCCGACTGCAATATGCAGTGCCAATAGTTTACAACATAAACTTCCGGTGACCCAAGGGCTGTCGAGCCAAGGAGTCCAGGACCCATGTACACCGCCGTGACCGCTTGACAAATCGTCGACGCGGTCTTCCACCAAGCCCGCCGCCACCAACACCGGTCTCATTAGGTCTCACGCCAGCGGCAGCGTACAGTCAAAATTAGACGTGGCGTAACCGACGATTCCATCCGTACAGCTGCGATCCCCGCGGTCCGGGGTTTTACTGGGCCCGATTCAGGCAGAATTACTCAGCGGACGGGTCCGCTTCTACGGAGCATCACTGTGGATCTCACCACAGTTCTCTTTACCAACCTTCAGCTATTCAGCAACGGCATCAGCCTCGACGACGAGGCCCGCGACGATGCGCTCATCGAGTCGCTTGCCGCCTTCACCGCCGTGGTCGAAGTCGCCGTTCCCTCCTACCTCGGTCTACAGATGATGATTGGCCAGAACGGACATCCGGTGACGCTGACCCGGATCACACCCCATCGCACGATGGCGACCTCGGTGCGATTACCCCTCACTGCCCTTGGGCCCAGATTCGACCCGGGAAGTCGGGTCACTCTCTATGCCGCCAATGCCGGCGCCTTCGTCGACCTCGCGGCCGACCTCAGCTACGCCCTCCACTTACCCACCTCCACTGACCAATCCACCGACGTAGGCAGTTCAGACGCCGATGATCAGCGGCGCGGCCGGGTAGAGAGCGATCGCCGAATCACCCTTGATGCCGATATGCCGCCAAGCCCTCTGGCTTCTGGGGTGTACGAACTGTCCGGGATGTCCGAGTTGTCGACGATCAATCGGGCCATTGGTGTTCTGATCGGCCACGGCCATCATCCCGACCACGCCGCGGACACCCTCCGCCGCGGCGCCTTCCGCGAGGGCCTCGAACCCCACAGTTATGCCGCCCGGCTTCTGGAAAGGGGCCGAGCAGAGCGTGACACCAATCCACCAGGTCAGGTGGTGATGCCCTCCGGCAACGTGGACGACGCGGAACGCCGACCGTCAGCCCTGCGGTGGCGCCGGGTTTGGCGTCTCAGCACGCGCATTCCTCTTTACTCGTCCCGCCCCAGACGCCGTGGTCGACGCGGAGCAAAACAGCCCATTCCAGGCACAGGAAAGCGATAGGTCCTCGCTGAGCGCAATCGGTCTCTCGGGTCGCTGTCTGACCACGCGAGATTAAGGTGAACCGCGTGACCGCGATTCCGACAACGGAACGCGCCGGGACGTCCGTCCCCGCGTTGCCGCGGCTGGCGGCCGGTGTGCTGGTGATTGCAGGGCTCGTCGTCGTTGCGCTTGTGTTGGTCGCGGGCCGCTATGGATTTCTCGGGGATGAGTTCTACTTCGTCGTGACTGGCCGGCATCTTCAGCTCGCGGCGCCAGACAACCCGATGCTTGTCCCATACCTGGCGGCCGGTTGGTACGCGCTCATCGGCGGTCACCTCTGGGCGTTCCGGATCCTGCCGGCGCTGGCGGCCGGGCTTTACGTGGTGCTCGGCGGCTTAGTGGCTCGCGAGTTCGGAGCGCCAGCGCGGCATCACGTGGCGGCCGCGCTGGCCGTCGCGATGTCCGCCCTCACGCTGGCGGTCGGGCACTTGTTCGAGACGACGACGTTCGACATGGTGACGACGGCGGCGGCGTTGTGGCTGCTCGTCCGGGCGATGCGGGCCGAGCCGCAGCGCTGGGCACCATGGATCGGCGTGGGGGTGCTCGCCGGCATCGCGATGGAGATCAAGATCCTGGTTGCGCCGCTGCTGCTGAGCTGCCTACTGGGCGTGCTCGTCGTCGGGCCGCGCCGCCGGCTGGCGGGCCCGCGGCCGTGGGTCGCCGCGCTCATCGCCCTGGCGCTCGGTTCGCCGAACCTCATCTGGCAAGCGGCACACGGTTTCCCGATGGCTTCGGTTGCGGCGAACATCGCCTCGGGCGGCTCGACCTCTTCCACGTCGCGGGCCGCGCTATTGCCGACCATTCTGCTCGATGTCGGACCGGTAGTGAGCATCATCCTCGTCGTCGGCCTGGTTGCCCTGCTCCGGACTAAACAACGGCGAACGGTCGATGGCTGGATCGCTACCGGCTTTCTGATCTTCATCGCCTTCCTCCTCATCACCGGAGGAAAGGCCTATTATCCGGCGGGCTACTACCCGGCGATACTTGCGGCGGGCGCGGGGCCGATCTTGGACTGGGCACGCGCACGGTTGTGGCGTCAAGTGCTGGCGGTCGGCTTGTTGATCATCTCGTTGATCGTTACACCGTCGCTAACGATCTCGATCTTCCGGATCGGTTCGGCGCCGTACCAGATCGCCACCGCGGTCAACCCGGACCTGGCTAACGAGGTCGGCTGGCCTGCCTTCGTCGACACCGTCGGCCAGGTTGTGGAGGGCATCCCGCCAGCCGACCGGGCATCGACGATCGTCGTAACCGAGTCTTACCAAGAGGCGAGTGCCCTAGAGCTGCTTCATCCGGCCAACGGAGTCCGTATTCCGCCGGTCTACTCGGGCCACAACGGGTATTGGTACTGGGGCCCTCCTCCGGATGCCGCGACCAATGCCGTGGTCATTGGAGATTTCAGCTGTGATCAGATCTCCGGGCGGTATGCGCGGTGCGCGGTCGGCGCGGTGATCACCAGTCCGCGGGGGGTTGACAACGATCTGACGGGAGTCTCAATCCTCTGGTGCACCGGGCGGCTTCAGCCCTGGTCGGTGCTATGGCCACAAGTGAGACATTTCGCCTGATGGGCGGTTTGCGTTGGGCGCATCTGCACCATCAGCTCGCGATGATCGTTCGGATCGGCGGTGAAGACCTCAGGCCGTGCAGCATCGACCCAGTGGTAGGTCAATCTGCCAATCGCGTACGGCCCGCTTGGACGCGGGAAGCGAAACACCGGGCTCACGATCGGCGGGGCAGCAGAGATCAGCAGCGCTAGGGCGCCAAGCCCGATGGCCAAGCCGGCAGCTACCCGGTTGACCGGCCTGCCCGCTAGCGTGGTGTGTCGCAATAGCCAAAACCAGCACAAACAGCCGCGTCAGCGCGTAGGCCGGGACGATCTGCCAGCGCGGGCCTTCCACGATGATCTGTGCGATGGCGATTAGCACCACGATGAGCGCCACATAACCTGTCCAGCGGCCCCGCACCCAGTCGCGGCACGGCCAATAGGCCTAACGTCAGCAGATTGATGAGCACCATCGAGAGTTCAAGTGGTCGCACCTCGTCCCCTCTCCCATAGCGTCACTATCCAGTTTCCGATCATTAGGTACGTCTTGTCATCGCCTGACATGTAGCCGCTGTTGACGCGAGGGGCACTGCGACTTCGCGTTGTTTCATGGCACAGCGCGGTAGCTAGGACTACCGCAACGTGCCACTCACTACCGCGAAGTGATGGCTGACGCTGCGCCACGGCATTCGCGCATGATCTTTGGGCCGGCACGGCTGCAGGTTCTTCGATGTCAGCTACGGCACGATCCGCTCCCCCGGTTTCCGCGCTGGCAAGCAGTATCAGCGGTGGATCCGGTCCAGGTGCAGCATCTGCTTCAGCAGGAGGTCGAGCTCGTCGTCATCGAAGATCGACTTCCAGTCATCCTTAATGATCTTGCTGCGGCCGTAGTCCATGGCGATGAGGCAGGCGTCGGAGAACGGGTTGTCGCCGCGGAGTCCGTTGGCGAGGGCGACTTGGATGTGGCCGAACAGCATGGCGCGAGCCGCTGCCTCCGGTACGCCGACCGTGTCCACCGTCTCGCGGAGCGCATCGTTCAGCAGGTCGCCGATCATGCAGGCCACGACCTCGACCAAGGTGGGCTCGAGGTAGGCCAGCTGCTTGACCGTCACCCAATGCACGTTGATCACTGGCGCGTACATGAGCCGGATCACCTCCTCGGCGATCGTGATCTTCTCCTTGTTGCCGGACTCGAGGGCAGCGACGACGTCTTGTGCAGCGGCGATCCCGCCGAACGTGTCATTCAGCTCCGCCTCGGTCTTGCGCTGCAGGAACACCGAGGGATGGCACGGGTGAGCTACGGCGTACTCGACATCACCCCGCTGGTGCAGCAGATTGGCGTAGGCGGCGGCCGGGTCCAAGGTAAGCAATAGCGTGCCCGGCTTCAGCTGCGAGACGACCTCGGCTGAGACCGGGCCGAGCGCGACGTCGGGTACGGCAAGGATCACCACATGCGCATCGCCGACCGCGGTTGGTGTGTCGGTGACCCCACGTCCGGCGTCGCGGACGCGCTGCTGCCCGGCCGGCGAGTTCTCGCAGTAATACACAACGTGCGAGCTGCGCTGCAGATTGTCCGACACGCGCATGCCCATCTTGCCTCCGGCGCCGATCACGGCGATGGTCAGTTGGCCGTTGGGTTTTGTGCTGTCGGTCATGCTTGCTTGCTCCTTAGGTAGTCAAGATTGTGGAGAGTCCACTGGTCTTCGATGTTGACGGTAGTGAGGCTGTCCCCCTG
>Ga0307291_1000098_pt1 | contig 21810 bp, 23 predicted proteins | sample ER_DNA_148_FD_194474 | JGI IMG/M metagenome (GOLD analysis project Ga0307291, IMG submission 194474) | Bulk soil microbial communities from the East River watershed near Crested Butte, Colorado, United States - ER_DNA_148 | ecosystem: Environmental > Terrestrial > Soil > Floodplain | place: USA...
TTCTCCGGGCTGGGCGCCGGCTCTGGCCCCGGCGCCCCCCCGGTCCGGGCGGCCCCCCCCCCACGCCTCCTTCCCAAGCTTGAAGTGATAGGAACCCGTGCTGATGAGCGCTGGTACGGGATATGACTCGCCGGGGATAGCTGGGAGCGGCGCGATCGCCACCGGTTTGGCTGCTGTTGCCACGACCACGGCCGACACGATCTTGCTTGCTCGCAGCGAGGCTTCGGCCTGGCGCGCTGAGGAGAAAGTTGTCGCTGCCTGCGCGAAGATCGACGGGGCCGAGGCATCGCGGCTGCGCGTCACCACCGATCCGAAGGATCTTGCCGACTGCGACATCGTGGTCGAGGCGGTCGTCGAGGAAGTCGGGCCGAAGAGCGAGGTGCTGAGCGCCGTCGCCGCCGCCTGCCCCGACGCCGATCTCGCCACCACGACCTCCTCGCTGAGCATCGCCGAGATCGCCGCCGCCGCCGAGATCGGCGGCCGCCTCTTCGGCCTCCACGTCTTCAACCCGGTGCCGAGGATGAAGCTGGTCGAGGTCTGCTTTCCCGACAGCGGGGATGGCACCCGTGAGCGGGCCCTGGCCTGGTGCGCGGCACTGGGCAAGACCGCCGTCGAGGTCCCGGATCAGGCCGGCTTCGTGGTCAACCGACTGCTCTTCCCATATCTCTTCGACGCGGTGCGAATGATCGAGCGCACCGGCATGGAGGCAGGCGAGGTCGACGCCTGCATGAAGCTCGGCGCCGGCCACCCGATGGGTCCGCTGGCGCTGCTCGACTTCGTCGGCCTCGATGTCGCCGAGGCGATCGGCGACGCCCTCTTCGCCGACTCCTCCGACCCGGCTCACAAGCCGCCCGGCCTGATGGTCGAGATGGTCGGAGAAGAGAAGCTGGGCCGCAAGTCCGGCGCCGGCTTCTATAGCTACGACTAGCGCTTACCGGCGATGTCCCAGATCACGTCGGCTGGCGAGCAGCCCTGACGCCGGGCAGTTGCCTCGATCTCTTCCCAGGGGAGCTCTGCCTCCGGCAGATCGTCCCAACGGGCGAGGTCCAGGGCCTCGACGGCTCCCTTGAGCGCCGGACCGAGATGTTCCTCGGATCGCAGCAGCGCTCTCAGGACCTCGAGCTGCTTGTCGCTCAAACGCACAACCCACATGCGGTACCTCCAGGAGTTGGCAAAGCGCGGGTTGCTCAGGAAACCTAGGCGGCGGACCGGACGGAATCCTCGCCATCGTCGCCGCTCGAGCCGCTGATCCGCACCGCCTCGACCCGGTTCTCCCGCACCGACTCGACGCGGATCGTGTAGCCGTTCGCGGTAATCGAGTCGCCGCGCTTCGGCAGCCGGCCGAGCTCGCCGAAGACGTAGCCGCCGATCGAGTTGTAGGCATCGCTGTCGACCGGCAGCTCGATCCCCCGGTCGGCGAGATCGCCGAGCGAGACGTGGCCGCGCACGAACCACTCGCCGCCGGCGAGCTGGCGCATCGCAGCCGCGCGCGGATCGGTCTCGTCCTCGATCTCCCCCACCACCTCCTCGAGAATGTCCTCGACGGTGACGATGCCGACGGTGCGGCCGTACTCATCGACCACCACGGAGAGCGAGGTGCGCTGGACCTGCAGGTCGTGGAGGAGGTCGTCGAGCGGCCGGGTCTCCGGCACGATCACGGCATCGCGCACGACCGGCTCGATCTCGGCCCGCGGTCCGTCGCTCATGTAGAGCCGGGCGAGGCTGTTGTTGTGAACGATTCCCTTGACCCGATCGGGGTTGTCTTCCTCGATCACGACCAGCCGCGTGTGGCCTGAGGTGACGCAGCGCCGCAGCGCCGTCTCGACCGTTTCGGAGGCGTCGACGGTGACCACCGCGGGGATCGGCGTCATCACCTCGCGCGCCTGCTGCTCGTGCAGGTGAAAGACGCCGCCGAGCATGCCGGCCTCCCCGGGGTCGAGGGTTCCTCCCACGCGCGAGCTGTCGATGATCTGCTTGAGGTCCTCGGCCGTGTGCTTCTCTTCGATGTTGGTCGGGTCGACGCCGAAGAGGCGCACGATCGCGTTGGAGATCGCGCTCAGTCCCATGGTCACGGGCGCGGTGGCGACGCGGAACCAGTTGAGCGGGCGGGAGACCCGGCGCGCGGTCCGCTCGGCGTTCTTGATCGCGAGCATCTTCGGCACCTGCTCGCCGACGCTGATGTGAATCGCCGTCACCAGGGCGAAGGCGATGCCGACCGAGAGGGCGACGGCGGCGCCGTGTGAGAAGCCGCCAAAGGCGGGCTCCAGCAGCTTGGCCAGCGAGGGCTCGCCGAGGAAGCCGATCCCGATCGATGCCATGGTGATCCCGATCTGGCAGGCGGAGAGGGATTCGTCGATCTCGTCGAGCTGGCGGACGACGGTCAGTGCGCCGCTTTCGCCTTCCTCGGCCAGCTGTTCGATCTTGCCGCGGCGACTGCGCACGAGCGCGAACTCGGCCGCGACGAAGAAGCCGTTGATGGCCACCAACACCAGCAGCAGGACGAGCAGCAGGACGCTCATCGGATCAAGAGGCCCCTATATGGCCCGGTACTTCGGGGGAGGTCGTCTTCGGCCATTCGGCAAGGGTGAATATAGCCTTCCTACCCGCTGGATGGGCGTCAATGACATATTGAGCGCTCATGCGAATCGCCAGCCTCGTCCCCTCCGCGACGGAGATGCTCTTCGCTCTCGGCCTCGGCGACAGCGTGGTCGCGGTCACCCACGAGTGCGACTTTCCGCCGCGGGTCCGCTCGCTCCCACAGCTGACCCGAACCGTGCTTGCCGGCAACCTGAACGCGCGCGGCATCGACAGCGCCGTGAAGGCGACCGTCGGCGAGGGGCGGGCGCTCTATGAGCTGGACGAGAGCAAGCTGACCGAGCTCGAGCCCGACCTGATTGTCACCCAGGCGATCTGCGACGTCTGCGCGGTCTCCTACGACGACGTGCTCGAGGTGGCGGCGCGACTTCCGGGCCGGCCCCAGGTGCTGCAACAGGATCCGAGCACGCTTGGCGAGATGCTCGAGGACGTGATCCGCCTCGGCGAAGCCACCGGCCTGGAGGCGGAGGCCCACCAGATGCGAGCTGAGCTCGAGGGTCGGCTGGCGTCCGTCCGCGCCGCCGTCTCCGGCACACCGTCGCCGCGCGTGGTCGCCCTCGAGTGGCTCGATCCGCCATTCGTCGGTGGGCACTGGATTCCCGAGATGATCTCGATCGCCGGCGGTGAGGACGTCGCGGGACCGCCTGGCCTAAGGTCGCCCGAGGTTCTCTGGAACGCGCTTTCGGGCCTGCGCCCCGACGTCGTGATCGCAATGCCCTGCGGCTGGTACGTCGACGAATCCCGCGCCCAGGCGATCGAGCACTGGGAGCAGATCGCGAACCTTGGCGCCGGCCGCGTTTACGCGGTCGACGCCGCCTCTACCTTCTCCCGTCCTGGGCCGCGTCTCGTCGACGGCGTCGAGCTGCTCGGCCACGTCCTTCATCCCGACCTGATCGACCCGCCGGGCAACATCGAGTTCGTCGAGGTGCGGGCTCCGCGCTGACCCGGTTAGGCGACCGCTATGGCGGAAGCGATGGAGAAGACGCCGATCGCCGCCATCGCCAGCAGCTCCATGGGCAGGCGCCGCGGGCCGAGCATGCCGCGCTCGCCGGCGAGGACGAAGAGGGCGCAGAGGACGCCGCCGGCGAGGCCGCCGAGGTGGCCGCCAATGCTGATTTCGGGATTGCCGAAGGTGATCGCGAGGTTGAGCAGGAGGACGATGCCGATCGAAGAGGCGACGCCCTCCATGCCGCGACTGCGAGCGATGACGAAGGTCGCCCCGAAGATGCCGAAGACAGCACCCGAGGCGCCGATCGTGAGCGAGTCGGGACTCAGCAGCAGCGCCCCGAAGGACCCGGCGAGAAGCGAGGCGAAGTAGAGCGCGATGAAGCGTGGGGTGCCGATTCCCGGCTCGAGCAGACGGCCGAGGAAGTAGAGCGCGAACATGTTGAAGCCGATGTGGATGATGCTGGCATGGAGAAATCCGCTGGTCAGAAGGCGGTACCACTCTCCTTCGGCGACGTATGGTCCGAACAGACCGAAATCGAGAAGAACCGAACTGCTGCCGGGGCTCAAACCGCCACCGCCGCCGGCAACCTCAACGAGGTACGCGGCAACATTGAGCGCGATCAGGGCGTAGGTCGCCGGGGCGTCGTACCGGCTCGGCCCCACTGCTCCCCTGGTCACCCGCGTCCGCTGCCGCGAGCACTCGGGGCAGCGCATGCCGACCGGAGTCGGTGTCATGCAGTCGGGGCAGATCGGCCGCCCGCAGTTGGAGCAGGAGACGGCCGTCTGTCGGTTGGGATGCCGGTAGCAGGTTTGCGCCATTGGGAACGGGGGAGCCTACAATCGAGGCAGTCCTTTCCCGAGCGAGGAGGAGAGAATGGAAGGCGCAAGCCCCGCAAGGCTCTACGCGACTGTGGTGGGCGGAGTGCTGGTGATCGCCGGCATCCTCGGCTTCTTCTACAGCGCTTCGTTCGGAAGCCCCGGCGAGGTCGACGACGTGCTGGGGATCCTCTCGGTCAACGCCTGGCACAACATCTTCCACATCGTCAGCGGCGCGATCGGCCTGCTCGTCGCCGGCTATGCGGCACGGCAGTACGCCCTCTGGCTCGGCGTGCTCTACATAGTGCTGACGATCTGGGGATTCATCATCGGCAGCGGCGATTCCATCCTCGGCTTCATCCCGATCAACACCGAGGACAACATCCTGCACCTGATCCTGGGGCTGCTCGGCATCGGTGCCTTTGCCGCCACGCCACGCGAAGAAGAACGGAGGCCGGCCGCGGCTACCTGAGCCCGACCCGCCCCGCGACCGAGCGCAGCCGGCCGCCCGTCTGCTGACGACCGCGGCGGCGGGCCTCGAGCAGGAGAAGCGCGCCGGTGGCGATGCCGCCGGCGCCCACCGCGACGACCGGGCGCACCCAGTTGCGCGGGTCGCGCAGGGCGCGCAGCTCGCTATCGGAGAGCTCCTCGGCCCAGTCGGACAGCTCCTCGGCAGCCGCCTGGGTCACCGCGGCGAGCGTGTCCTCGAAGCGCCCCAAGAGCCGCTCGGGGGGCTCGATCGGCCGCAGGGCATCGCCGAGCAGGTGCTCGACGTCCCAGCTGCTGGCGGTCAGCCTTTCGCTCGCCTCACTCATCGCTCATCGCCTCCTCGAGCTGCTTGATCGCGCGATGGATCAGGACCTTCGTGGCGCCGTCGCTGCGCCCCAGGGCGCGTGCGATCTCGCGGTTGTCCATGCCGAGCGCGAAGCGCATGATCAGCGCATCGCGGCGATCGTCCGGCAGGTGGTCGAGCTTGTCGATCACCTGGCGCAGCTCCTCGCGCCCCTCGGCGATCGCCTCCGTGCCGTGCCTGGCGGGGATCGGGTCGGCGCTCTCCAGCGGGGTCTGCGGCCGCCGTGAGCGATCGCGGTAGAAGTTGAGCGCCAGGTTGTGGGCGATGCGGATCAGCCAGGGTCGCAGCGGTCGGCCGTCGGACTCGCGCCGCGCCCGGTCGAAGTGGCGGTATGCCTGGAGAAACGCCTGCTCGGTCAGGTCCTCGGCGTCGTGCTGGTTGCCGACCCGGTAGTAGGCGTAGGAGTAGACGTCCTTGAGGTGGTCTCGGTAGAGCGCTTCGAAGGCCCGGTCGAGCTCCGCCTTGGCGGCGGGCTCGAGGCTCGCCGGCTCGCCGTTCTCCTTGGGGCCGCTCACGCAGGAAGCCTAGTTGCATCAGGCGGCCTTCCTGGAGCGCTCGCCGAGGCGCAGGCCGGCGACCCAGCCCTCGGCGTCGATCTCGCCGCGGATCAGCGCCGCCAGCCCTTCCAGGGCCTCGGCCTCGCTGCCGGCGGCGGAGAGCGCCGCGGCCAGGAGCGGCACCGCGTCGAGCCCCTCCGAGGCCTGGCCGATGATCGCCGGGATCTCGGCCGCCGGCGTGCCTCTGCCGAGCAGCTCGCCGGCGCGGCGGTTGCGGCCCGCCGGGGCGAGGACCGTCGCGGTCAGGTCACCGACTCCGGCGAGGCCGGCGAAGGTCTCCAGCTCGGCGCCACGGGCCATCGCGTAGCCGATGCACTCGCGCCAGACCTGGGCGGTGGCGATGCCGGCGGCGTTGAGGCCGAAGGGCTCGGTCGCCGCGGCGGCGAGGGCGGCGGCGTTCTTCGCCGCGCCCGCCATCTCGACGCCGACGACGTCGCGGGTGCGCTCGCAGACGAGGTCGGCCCGGTCGAAGACCTCGCCGAGCTGGTCGCGCAGGTCGGCGTCGGCCGAGCCGAGCACGAGGGCGGCCGAGCCGGACACCGCCTCGCGGGCGTGGGCCGGCCCGCCGAGCGAGGCGACGGCGCGGGCGCGGATCCTTTCGCCGACGTACTCGGCGGGCAGCTGGCCGCGCGGCGCGATCAATCCCTTGGTCAGCAGCAGCACGGAGGAGCGGTCGCTGATTCGGTCGGCGATCGCACCCACCGCCTGGGGCAGGGAGCCGGAGGGAATCGCCAGGCAGACCAGATCGAGGCCAGCCAGCTCGATCTCCGAGGCAGGACAGACCAGCACCGAGTCGGGCAGAGCAACCCCCTCCAGATAGCGGCGGTTTTCACCCGCCTCGACCATCTCGCCCGCCTGCTCGGCGGTGCGGGCGCCCAGCTGCACCTCGAGGCCACCGCGGGCGAGGAGAACGGCGACCGCCGTGCCCCAGCTGCCGGCGCCGATCACGGCGGCCCGCCGCATCGGCGGCAGGCCTCCCATGTCTTCCCACTGCAGGAGGACGTTCGGCCAGATCCGGGCGGTCACCGATTCGGCCAGCGGCGGCGAGGGCTCCTCGACCCGTGGAAAGGTCATCGCCTTGCCCAGCCGCACCCGGACCTGACGTGGGCGGATGCGCCAGCCGCGCCGCACGTGCTCGCTGCCGAAGACGGCGGTCGGCACGACGCGGGCGCCGGTCTGCAGCGCCAGCCGGCCCACCCCCCGCTTTGCGGTCGCCAGCGTGCCGCGCCGGATCCGCGTGCCCTCGGGGAAGATGCAGACGGTGCCGCCGCGTTCGACCGCGAGGCGCGCCGTGTCCATCGCCAGCTGGTCCGATTCGCCACGGCGGATCGGGAAGGCGCCGAGCCGGGAGAGCAGCCAGCCCTGCCAGCGGCGCTCGAACAGCTCGACCTTGGCCACGTAGTTCATCGGCCGTCGCCAGGGCAGCGCGGCGCCGATCACGAAGGGGTCGAGGAAGCTGCGGTGGTTGGCGGCGACGATCAGGCCGCCGCTGACCTGACCGTACTCACGACCCGTGCGGCCGAGGCGGAAGTAGAGGAGGAAGAACGGCGTCATGAACAGCCTGGCCAGCAGGTACAGCGGCCAGTTGACGCTGTGGGCGCGCGTGTAGTCGTGATAGCGGGCGAGCCGCTCTGCACTCATGCAGAGCGCTACACGGGCGAGGGACCGGGGTTACCGGCGGGCGGGTCCTGTCGCGGCGGCCCTCCCCCATGTGCTCGGACTCGCTCCGCGAGCCCTCCGCTATGGGGGACCCCCGCCGCCGCGCCACCCGCCCGAGGTGACTACCAGGCGGACTCGATGAGTTGCTCTAGATCCGCGCGGGTCGGCGGTTCCGGCGTGAAGGCGAGCTCCGGGCGCATCAGCATCGACTCGATAGCTCCGTCGAGCTTGCTTCGGTGGGCGCCGAGCTGGCCAAGGCCGGAGGGGTTGCCGCCGAGCTGGAGGATGCGGGGTTCGATCTCCGACAGGTCGGTGCCGATCGCCTCCGCCAGCTTGGCGAGTTGGTCGGGAGCGCGGGGGGCCATGAACGCCATGGCGCGGGGCAGGATCGCGGCGTTGGTCTCGGCGTGGGGAGTGCCGCAGATGCGGACGAGCGTCTGGCAGATCACGTGGTGCAAGCCGAAGGCCGCCGAGTCGATCGCGTAAGCGCAGAGCAGCGAGCCCTGGGCCAGGGCGGCGCGGTCGCGCTCGGCGGGCTCCTGATCGAGCGAGCCGGCGAGCAGCTCGGCGCCGCGCAGCGCGGTCATTTGCGAGACCGGGTTGGCGAAGGGGGTGTAGAGGGAGTCGGCGCCGTGGGCGAGGCTGTTCATCGCGCTGGCCCGCAGCGCCGGCTCGGCCTGGCTCGTCATGGCCCTCGGATCGGCGATCGCAAGCTCGGGTCGCACCATCGCCCCGACCCGCGCCTCGGCGCCCGCCGGCAGGCGATGTATGCCGGTCATCTCCGCCCCGGAGAGGGTCGTCGGGATCGCCGCGACGCGGGCGCCGCTGACGGCGGCAACGGCCTTGGCCGCATCGATCACCCGACCGCCGCCGAGGGCGACGAGATTGCGCGCGCGCACCCGGTCGAGCAGCATTGCGGCCGCCTCCGGCACCTGGCCGGCGGGAACGGCGTGCACCGCCTTGGCCGCCGCCTCGAGCTCGGGGGCGCCGGGCAGCGCCCGCGGCGTCGTCAACAGCTCGAAATCAGCGAAGCCGTGCTGGTCGAGGAGCCGCGGCGACTGGGCGATGCCCTCGGCACGGAACACGACGACCCGCCCGGCGTCCCGCCAGACGAAGCCGCCGTTCACCCGCGCTCGTGCTCGGCGGCGCGGGGATTGACGACCGGCCGCAGGTTCGGTTCGACCTCGTCTCGCAGGTGCTCGTAGTCCGGCGGCAGCGAGAGCTTCTCTCCGAGCTGCTCGAGCGGCTCGTCGACCGTGAAGCCGGGCCCCAGGGTGGCGATCTCGAAGAGGACGCCGCTCGGCTCGCGGAAGTAGATCGAGCGGAAGTAGAAGCGGTCGATGACCGGCGTCGGCTGCGCCCCCGCCGCGACCGCCCTCTCACGCCAGGTTTCGTGGTCCTCCATGGTCGAGGCCCGGGCGACGTGGTGGACGCTGCCTGCCCCCTGCCGCGAGCGCAGCTCGGGCGGATCGTCGTAGAGGTAGAGGCCGCCGCGCTTCTCGCCACGCGCCTCCCAGCCCTGCTCGACCGGCTCGAACTCGAGCGCCTCGAGCAGACCGCTGCTGGCCTCCGGCTCCGAGCTGTAGGCGCAGACGGCGTGGAAACCCTGCAGAGCCAGCTGCGCCGGCACATCCGGGTGCTCGGCGCTGAGCGGCTGGTCGGGCACCTCGACCACCGCCAGCTCATGGCCTAGGCCCTCGGGGTCGGAGAACCGCAGGCTCGCTCCCGCCCGCTCCGATTCGACACCATGCGCGCCGAGCCGCTCGGCCCAGAAGTCGAGCGCCTCATGAGAAGCGACCCGCCAGACGACGCGGTGCACGTCGCCAGCTCCGGCACGGCCCGGCGGCACCCCCGGGAACTCGAAGAAAGTGAGGTCTGAGCCGGCACTTCCCTTCTCGTCGGCGAAGAAGAGGTGGTAGACGGTGGGGTCGTCCTGGTTGACCGTTTTCTTCACCAGGCGCAGACCGAGCACCCCGGCGTAGAAGTCGACGTTCTTCTGGGCGTCGGCGGTGATCGCCGTGATGTGGTGGATGCCCTCCAGGTTCACCGTTGTCACGTATAGCATCAGGAGCGATGAGCCGCGCACGTCGACGCACGGTCAGGGCCCTAGTGGTGGTCGGCTCGGTGCTCGCTTTCCTCAGCGCCTTCGCGATCTGGACCGAGCGCCAGGCGCTCAACACGGGCGACTGGGTCGACACCAGCGGAAGGCTGATCCAGAACGAAGAGGTCCGCTCGGCCGTCGGCGAATACCTCATCGACCAGCTCTACGCCAACGTCGACATCGAACAGGAACTCGAAGACATCCTGCCGGGCGAAACCAAGCAGCTCGCCGGTCCGGTGTCGGGCGGGCTGCGCCAGGTCGCCGGCGGCGGCGCCGAACAGGTGCTGCAGAGCACGACGGCGGAAGAACTCTGGAAGGACGCCAACCGCACGGCCCACGAACAGCTGCTCGCCGTGCTCGAAAACAAGAAAGAAGCGGTCTCGACCGAAGAAGGGAACGTCACGCTGAACCTCGGCAGCATGGTCACGAACCTGGCCGACCAGGTCGGCATCGGCAGCCAGCTGGCCGAAAAGCTCCCGCCCGACGCCGGCCAGGTGACGATCCTGCGCTCCGACCAGCTGAAGACCGCCCAGGACATCGCGGTTGGCATCAAGGGACTGGCGCTGGTGCTCTCGCTGCTGACCCTGCTCGCCTTCGGGCTGGCGATCTACCTCTCGCGCGACGAGCGGTGGGTGACCATCCTCCTCTGCGGGATCGGACTGGTCGCCGCCGGTTTTGCCGTGATCGTCTTCCGCTCGGTGGCCGGCGGGATCGTCGTCGACCAGCTCGTCAGCGACGAAAGCGTCAGGCCCGCGGCGGAAGCGACCTGGTCGATCGGAACCTCGCTGATGATCAGCATCGCCACCACCGTGATCGTCTTCGGCGCCCTGCTCGGCATCGCCGGCTGGCTCGGCTCGCCGACCGGCTCCGCCCGCTCCACCCGTCGCTTCATGTCGCCGTTCCTTCGCGACTACATCCCGTACGTCTACGCCGGTTGGGCGGTCCTCGTCTGCATCTACTTCCTCTCGGCCTCGGTACAGAACCTCCGCACCTTCCTGACCACCTTGATCCTCGCCGGCTTCGTCGCCTTCGGAATCCGCGAGCTGCGCCGCCAGTCCGAGGAGGAGTTCCCAGACGCGCAGGTCGCCGATTACTTCGGCGGGGCCAAGGACCGCGTGGTCGACGCCGTCAAGAGCGCCAACCTCGGCGAGCGGGCGTCGAAGCTCCGCCTGCCGGAGCTGCGGGCGCCGAGCGAGAGCGGCGACGCGGAGCCTTCCGCAGCACCGGCACCGGCCGACCACGAGGACAGCCGGCTGCGGCGCCTCGAGCGCCTCGGCGAGCTGCATGAAAAGGGCGTTCTGACCGACGAGGAGCTGGCCGCCGAGAAGGCTCGGATCCTTGGCGACGGGGCCTGAGACGGAGGCCCGCCTCCGGAATCGAACCGGAAACCTCCTAATTACAAGTTAGGTGCTCTGCCGATTGAGCTAGGCGGGCGTGCATCTCGAATATAGAGGGCATGAGTGATGGCGTGGGAACGAACACAGTCACTTTCAGATATCTGAATCCTGACGAGGGAGGCATGCTCACCGAGGCGATCAGAGCCGCCTACGGAGAGAGCTACGACGTGCGGTGGGTCTACGACGAGGCCGAGGTCGAATCGCGGCTCGCGGCCGGCACCTACGTGTCCTGGATCGCCGCGTCCGCCGACGGCGAGCTGCTCTGCCACGAGGGGATGAGCCTGGGGGCGGCCGGAGACGCAGTCGGCCACTCGGGGCAGGCGGTGACGATGCCGGTGGCGCGCGGCCAGCACCTGTTCACGCGAACCAAGCGGCACCTGATGGACTGGGCGCAGGCGCGCGGCCTGGCGGGCATGTACAGCGAGGCGACGGCCGCCCATCCCTACAGCCAGCGTGCGAACCTCGAGCTCGGCGGCCACGAGACCGGCTTCCTGCTCGGCTGGATCCCAGCCAGCGTCGACAACGACGCGGCCGCCGTCCGTCGCCGTCGGCGCCAGTCGGCGGCCCTCTTCTACGCCAAGCTGAACGACGGCCACGAGCGAGAAGTCTACGCACCGCGGCGCCACCGCGAGATCATCGGCCGAACCCTGGAGCTGTGCGAGCTGCGCGGAAGGCTCGCCGATCCACCGGCCGCCGTCACGCTTCCCGAGCGCACCGGCCTGCACGTCGAGATCGATCAGGACCACAACCTCGCCCTGGTCACCGCCCACGAGCCCGGTGCGGACCTGGAGGAAGCGGTGGCCGCCGAGCGCCACCACCTCTTTCACCGCAGCGGCCTGGACGCCGTCTACCTCGACCTGCCGCTGCAGAACCCGGCGACGGCCCTGCTGGCCGAGCAGCTCGAGCGCCTTGGAGTCTCCTACGCGGGCATCTTCCCCAACGCCCGCGCCGACGGCGACGTGCTCCGAATGCAATCCCTCCACCGAGCCCGCATCGCCGCCGACGACATCTCCGTCGGCTCAGACCACGGCCGCGAGCTGCTCGGCTACGTTCTCTCCGACCTGCATGAGTGACTCCCAGCCGATAGCCGTCTATGGAGCGACCGGTTTCACCGGCCGGCTGATCTCCCGGGAGCTGACGCGGCGCGGGGCCGACTTCCTCGTCACGGGCCGTGGCCGGAGCAAGCTCGAAGCGCTCTCGGAGGAGCTCGGCGGCGTGCCGTTCAGGGCCGTTTCGCTCGACGATGCGGCGGGCCTGCGGGAGATGCTGGGGACCTGCTCCGTCGTGGTCGGCTGTGCCGGACCGTTCTCGCTGCACGGCGAGCCGATCGTGGCTGCCGCCGTGGATTCCGGCACGCACTACCTCGACACCACCGGGGAGCAGGGATTCATGCGGATGGTCTTCGATCGGTACGGCGACCGGGCCGCGGACGCGGGGGTGGCGCTGGTTCCCGGCATGGGGTTCGACTACGCCCCCGGCGACCTGGTCGCGGCCTTGACCGCCGAGGGGATGGGACCGCTCGAGGAGATCGTCGTCGCCTACTGCGTGCGCGGATTCACGCCGACGCACGGGACCGCCCTCTCCGGGCTCGAGATCATGCGCGGCGGCGACGTGGTCTGGGCCGACGGCGACTGGCGACCGGCGCCGCGGAGCGCCGACGGGGGCCGCTGGCGCTTCCCGGAGCCGATCGGGGAGCGACGGATGCTGCGCTATGCCGCCGGCGAGCAGATCACCGTGCCGCGGCACGTCGAGACGGCACGGGTGCGGACCCTGCTCGACGGGATGGTGGTGTCGCCTCGACTGATGCCGCTGGCGGTCATCTCCTCTCCGCTTCTCTCAGCGGCGATGCGAACGCCACTGCGCCGCGCGCTCGGCTCGCTGATTCGACGGCTGCCGGCGGCACCCGGCGAGGAGGGCCGCAAGGCCGCCCGCTTCACGATCAGCTGCGAGGCGCGTGGCGGCGCCGGGGTGCGCCGCGGCACCGTCCGCGGCAGCGACGTCTACGGGCTGACCGCCGTCAGCCTCGCGCACGCGGCGCTTCTCTGCGCCGACCCCGGCTACGACCGCAGCGGCGCGCTGGCGCCCGCGCAGGCCTTCGAGCCCGCCTCCTTCCTCGCCGCCCTGGCCGATCTCGGCGTCACCGTCGAGATCGAGGCCCTGCCGCCGGATCACCGCTAGGCAGGCACCTCGCGTGAGTCGAGGTGGGAGGCCACCTTGCGCTTGACGCGCTGGAGGGCGTTGTCGACGGTCTTCGTGTCGCACTCGAGGCGCTCGGCCGTCGCCTCGTAGGAGTGACCGTCCAGATAGAGGGAGAGGACCCTGCTCTCGAGATCGGAGAGCACCCCGGAGCTGCCCGACAGGCAGGAGACGAGGCTTGCCAGCTCCTCGCCGGCTATCACCTGGTTGACCGGGTCGGCGACGCTCGGGCCGGGGAGGATCTCGTCGAGCGTCGTGTCCGATTCTCCGGCCGCCGCCGGAGTCTGGCTGAAGGAGACGTACTGGTTGAGCGGCGTGTGCTTGTTTCGGGTCGCCGTCTTCACGGCGGTGATGATCTGACGCGTGATGCAGAGCTCGGCGAAGCTGCGAAAGCTCGACTCGCGGTCGCTGCGGTAGTCGCGAATCGCCTTGTAGAGGCCGAGCAGGCCTTCCTGGATCAGGTCGTCGCTCTCGCCGCCGAGCAGGAAGTAGGACGAGGCCTTGAGGCGGACGAAGCCGCGGTAGCGCCGCACGATCGAGTCGTAGGCGTCGGTCCGTCCCTCCTTGGCCAGTGCGACAAGGTAGTGATCATCAAGCTCAGGTTGAGGGTTAAGGCTTGGCCGGGTCGAGCCGTTGAAGTGCCCGGTAGGGAGCCGCAGTTCCTGCGTTGGCGAGGATAGAGCCACAGATCCTTCTCCTTTGAGATGAAGGGTCGTGGCGCCGGTACCTCCCCTGGTGGCGCCCTTATTGACCGGATGAATCTCAGACTGAAGCTGAGCTTCACCCTTGTTGGCGCGGTAGTCTTACCGCCCGGCGGAGTTCTGTCAACCCCAAATTGCGACTTTTTGCAATCGCCGTTGCAGGTGCTACGCGAAGAGGGAGACTTAGCTACGAATCCGAGCGTTGGCGGACTGCCTCGAACAGCAGCGCAGCTGCCGCCGCCGAGACGTTGAGCGAGTCGAGCTTGCCCTGTCGGGGCAGGGCGATCAGGCCGTCGCAGCTCGAGGCGACTCGGGGTCTGACGCCCTTCCCCTCCCCGCCCAGCACCAGAACCGTCGGACCGCTGAGGTCGGTGACCCAGGGGGCGTCGCTTGCGGCGGCATCCGCGCCCCAGATCCAGAAGCCGGCGTCCTTGGCCTCGCCGAGCCAGTCGGCGAGGTTACGTACCTTGGCGATGTCGAGATGCTCGACGGCACCGGCAGAGGCCTTGCAGGCGACCGCCGTCACCTCGGCCGAGCGGCGCTCGGGGATCACGACGCCGACGGCGCCAGCGAACTCCGCCGAGCGGCAGACGGCGCCGAGGTTGCGCGGGTCCTGAACCTGGTCGAGCGCGACGATCAGCGGGGCCTCACGCCGCAGCAAGACGTCGGGGGCGACGTATGGGTAGGGCTCGACCTCGGCGACCACGCCTTGGTGATCAGGCGAGCCGCACAGACGCTCGAGCTCCTCGGCGGAGGTCTCCGGCACCCGCCAAACCCGCTTCACGCGTCGCTTCCCGCGCTCCGCCTCGGCGACCGGGCGTTTTCCGTAGATCAGGTCCATGGGGGGCCGGCTGATGCCTCTCAGGCAGGGGCTCGAGGAACAAGGCGAGCGCCATCGGCCGAGTCGCGAACTTCCCAACCCATCTGGCTCAGCTGGTCGCGAATCTCATCGGCCCTGGCAAAGTCCTTGGCCGCCCGCGCCTCCTCCCGCTTAGCGAGAAGCGCCGCCGCCTCCGCACCGGCGCCCTCCTCCCCACTCGCCAGCGAATCGAGCCCAACAAGCTCCAGCATCTCGCGCACCGCCTCCGGCGCCCCGGAGACCTCACCCCGGTTGGCTTCCGCAACCAGCTCGAACACCTCGGCCATCGCCCGCGGCGTGTTGAAGTCATCGGCCAGAGCCGCGCGAAACGCCTCGACGCGAGAGCGGGGAGGTCCCCCGACGGGAACTTGTGAGCCGGCGAGATCGGAGCCCGCGGCCGGCGATTCGACGCGGGTTCCAGGCGGGGGACCTCCCCGCTCTCCCCCGCCATGGGTTCCAACCCAAGGACCCCCCGGCTCTCCGCCACCATGCTCCCGAAAGAAGTTCCGCAACCGCTCCACCCGGGCGACCGCCTGCTCCATCTGCTCGGCCCCGAAGGCGAGCGGCTGCCTGTAGTGCCCGGAGATCAGGTAGTCGACGACCGCCTCGCGGCCATAGCGGTCGAGCGCCTCGGAGAGCTGGAAGATGTTGCCCTCCGACTTCGACATCTTCTCGGCATCGGTCTCGACCATGCCGTTGTGCATCCAGAGGCGCGCGAAGGGCCGGCCCGCGGCCTCGGACTGGGCGATCTCGTTCTCGTGATGGGGAAAGACGAGGTCGGACCCACCGCCGTGGATCGCGAAGGAGGGGCCGAGCTCGGCCTCGGCCATCGCCGAGCACTCGATGTGCCAGCCGGGCCGGCCGGGTCCCCACGGGGAGTCCCAGCTGGTGTCCTCGTCCTCCTTGCGAGCCTTCCACAGGGCGAAGTCGAGTGCGGCCTCCTTCAGCGACGCCGAGCCCGCCTCCTCGCCCTGGTCCATGTCCTCGGTCCGCCGGTTCGAGAGCCTGCCGTAGGCGTCGAAGCTGCGGACGCGGAAGTAGACGTCGCCACCGGACTCGTAGGCGTGGCCGGACGCGACCAGGTCGGCGATCAGCGAGACGATCGCCCCGATCGTCTCGGTGGCCAGCGGCTCGGCGTCAGGCCGCCCGAGTCCGAGACGTTCGGTGTCCTCCCGATAGCCGCGGGTCATCCGTTCCGCATACTGTGCCGACGGCTCTCCCGCCGCGCTCGCCGCGTCATAGATCTTGTCGTTGACGTCGGTGACGTTGATCACCAGCTTTGCTTTGTAGCCCTCCGAGCGCAGGAACCGGGACAGCAGGGAGAAGATGACGAAGGGCCTGGCGTTGCCGATGTGGATGCGGCTGTAGACGGTCGGGCCGCAGGCGTAGATCCCGATCTCCTCCACGGAGCCCAGCGAGCGCAGCTCGCCGCTCAACGTGTCCCTGATCCGCACCTCTCGCATGAGGCCGGATGCTAGAGGGGACTAGAAGGTCCGGTATCCCGCGCCCGAGGGCGATGCCTCGTTGCGGGACCAGGCCGGAGCCGTTTGGCCTGCCGCGACCAGCACCTCGCGCCGCGCCTTCTTGGCGCTCGCCTTGATCTCCTCTTCGGCTGCCCGGCGCAGGCGCTCCTCGCGCTGCTCGGCCTGGCCGCGGATCCTCTCGGACTCCGCCTGGAGCTGCTCCTCCGCCCGGATCCGGGCCTTCTCGGCGGCCTCGCCTTCGACCTTCTCGATCAGCTTCTGAACCCGCTCCTCGGCCTCGCGGCGCACGTCCTCGGTGCCCCGCATGACACGCTCCTCGATCTCCGACTCGAGCCGGACGGCGATCCGGTGGGCCTCCTCCGCCCGGGCCTCGGCCTCGGCGGCGCGCTGCTCGGCGGCGGCGATCTGCCGGTCGGCATCGGACCGCGCCTTCTCGAGCACTTCTCCGGTCCGCTTCGAAGCTTCCGCTTCGGTCCGCTTGACCGCCTGGGCGACGTCCTGGTCGGCCTGCGCCCGGTAGGCCGTCAGCTGGGTGACGAACTGCTCGCGGTCCGCCTCCGCCCGCCGCCGCGCCCGCTCGCATGCCTTCTCGGCCCGGTCGCGTGCCTCCTCGGCGCCCGCCACGCGGGCCTCCGCGGCACGGCGCCGTTCGCGCTCAGCGGCAATTCGCCCGCGGCCTTCCTCGCCGAGCTTCGCGAGCGTCGCCTTCGCCCGCCGCCCGATCGCGTCCTGCCGTGCCTCGGCCTCGGCGACGCGCTCCTCGCTCCGGCGCACCCACTCGAGGGCCTGCCTGGCGACCCCGTGGAGCTCCTCGGTCGCGGCTGCCACTGAGTCCAGCTTGACGGCGGGATCGACCATTGCGCCGCAAACTACTACGGCGCTCGGAAGCCACGCCACCCCTGGCAAGGCCGAATCCCCGCAATTAGCGGCTGCGACTAAGCGGACTTCTCGGCCTCGCGCGCGTGCAGCTCGCGCTTGAGGACCTTGCCGGTCGCGTTGCGCGGCAGCTCCGCCACGAACTCGATCTCGCGCGGCGCCTTGTAGCCGGCGAGGTGTGCCTTCACATGCGCCTTCAGGTCTTCGCCGGAGACCGCGGCTTCCTGCGAGACGACGACGAAGGCCTTTAGCCGTTGCCCGAACTCCTCGTCGTCGACCCCGATCACGGCCACCTCTACCACCGCGTCGTGGTCGGCGAGGAGATCCTCGACCTCGCGCGGGAAGACGTTCTCGCCGCCGGAGACGATCATCTCGTCGTCGCGCCCGTCGATGAAGAGCCGGCCGGCGGCGTCGATGTGGCCGACGTCGCCGCTGCTCAGCAGCCCGTCGATCACGTCCTTGCCGCCACCGCCGGTGTAGCCCTCGAAGGACATCTCGTTGCCGACGAAGATCCGGCCCACCTCGCCACGAGGAACCTCTTGACCGTTCTCGTCGTAGAGCCGCAGGACCGTGCCGCGCGGCGGGCGCCCGGCCGTGCCGGGAGCCGCCCGCAGTTCCTGCGGCGTCGCCACAGTCGCGTAGGCGACCTCGGTCGAGCCGTAGAGGTTGTAGATGTTGTCTCCGAAGCGGTCCATCCAGGCGATCGCCAGCTCGCCCGGCAGCGCCGAGCCCGAGAGCGAGGTGATGCGCAGCGAGGAGAGGTCATAGGAGCGAAGCGTCTCGTCCGGCAGTTGGAGGATGCGCTGCAGCATCACCGGCACGACCGCCAGCACCTGGGCGCGATGCTCCTGGACCGCACGCAGCGTCTCCTCCGGGTCGAAGCGCCGCCGCAGGACGATGGTCGACGCGGTCGGCAGGCTCATCACGAAGTGGAAGAAGCCCCAGGAGTGGAAGAGCGGCGCCGCGATCATCATCGTCTCGCGGCTGCGGTAGGGAATCCGGTCGATCAGGGCGGCGATCGCCATCAGCCCATCCGGGCTCGAGCGCTGCGCCCCCTTCGGCGTTCCGGTCGTGCCCGAGGTGAGGATGACGAAGCGGGGCTTGTCCGGCGGGGGCTTCAGGTCCGAGTCCTCGGCGGAGGCGATCAGCGACTCGAGCGTCGGCACGCCCGTCTCCCCCTCGGCCCAGCCGACCACGCGCTGCACGCCGTCGCCGACCCCGTCGAGCAGCTCGGTGAACTCCTCGTCGTAGACGAGCACCTTCGGCCCCTCGCGGCGGGTCACCTCGGCCAGCTGGGGCCCGGCGAACATCGTGTTGAGGTAGAGCGCGGCGGCGCCGAGCTTGGCCGCGGCCAGCGTCACCTCGATGAAGCCGCGATGGTTGCGGCACATGATTCCGATGCCGTCGCCGGGGCGGATTCCCATCCGCTCGAAGGCATGGGCGAGCGCGTTCGAGCGCCGGTGAAGCTGCTCGAAGGTAAGGGAGCCCCGTTCGTCGATCAGCGCCGTCTCGTGGGGATAGTGGATCGCCGCCGTCGTGATGCCGAGGGCCGGCGAGGCGCCCCAGCGCAGAAAGGCGGACACGACCTTCGCGGACTTGTCGGGGCGGTGCAGGGCGAGGACGCCGGCCTCCCGCAGCACCCTGGCCTCGAACGCTTTGTCCGAGGTCGCCTGGCGCACCGCCTTCGTGATCGATTCGAGCCTGCCCATCCGGTTCGGAAGCCTATTCGCTCTCCAGCGAAGCGACCGCCATGCAGGCGATTCCCTCACCGCGCCCGATCCAGCCCATGCCCTCGTTGGTCGTCGCCTTGACGCTGACCCGAGCCGAGGTGGCCGCGGCGATGATGCGCTCCATCTCGGCGCGGTGGGGGCCCAGCCTCGGTGTCTCGCAGACCACGGTCGCGTCGATGTTGACGATCCGGCCGCCGATCATGCCGACGACCGTGCGCAGCAGGTCGATCGAGTCGGCGCCGCGCCAGCGCTCCTCGTCGTCGGGAAAGAGGGTGCCGATGTCTCCCTGCCCCGCAGCACCGAGCAGAGCGTCGATCACGGCGTGGGTGAGGACGTCGGCGTCGGAATGGCCGGTGAGGCCTCGATCGTGCTCTATCTCGACTCCGCCGAGGACGAGCGCACGGCCCTCGGCGAAGCGATGGCTGTCGTAGCCGATGCCGACGCTCATGGGATCAGGGATTCTCGCTTACCCGTGCGGGCAGCGGCTCCAAGCGGCGGCGGCGGCGGTCGAAGGCGCAGATCTCCGCCACGCCCAGGTCGGCGAGGAGCTCGAGTGCACGGTCGTAGCCGAAGCCGACCTGCTCGGGCAGGTGGGCGTCCGATGAGAGCGCCAAAGGAGCGCCCGCTTCGACGCACATCTCGGCGAAGGCCCGCGACGGGTAGAGCTCGCCGACCGGCTTGCGCAGGCCCGCCGTCGAGAGCTCGACCGCGATGCCGCTTGCGGCGATCGCCTCCACCGCGGGCTCGTAGTAATAGCGCGGATCGCGGGCGGGCATCGGCCGGGCCCGCCCCCAGACCTTGACCAGGTCGGGATGGGCGAGGATGTCGAAGAGGCCGGAGCGGGCGCACTCGGCGAGAGTCTCGAAGTAGCGGCGCCATACCTCGTCAGCGTCGCCCCTCCCCTCCCAGACGTCCCAGCCCTCGTGGTCGACCGCCGCCTCGCCGACGAAGTGGACCGAGCCGACGACATAGTCGAGTTCGCGAGCTTCCAGCAGGCTCGCCGTGCGATCCTCGGCGCCGGGGACGAAGTCGCACTCCACCCCGAGGCGAAGGCCGGCGCTCCGCACGAACTCGCAGTAGGCGTCGAGGTCGTCGCGCGCCTGCTCCTCCCAGAAGGGATGGCGCCAGAGCGCGAGTGCCTGCGTGAACCGGTAGACGTGCTCGGAGACGCCCAGCTCGTCGATGCCCGCCGCGGCGGCGGCCTCGCGGTAGCGCCCGACGTTCTCATCGGTGAAGTAGCGCTCCGGCGTCGTCCCCGGCTCATCCGGGCGCAGGTGCAGGTGGTAGTCGGTCAGCATCGGCGCACCACGTTACCCTCGCCCGGCCATGATCCACCTGCGGATCGCCGTTCCCGGCCCGAAGTCCGAGCGCGTCGTCGACCTGCTCGAAGCGAGCCCATCGGTCTCCAGCCTGGCCCTGATCGAGGGCGTTTCGCGCAAGCCGCGCGGCGACCTCGTCCTCTGCGACGTCGCCCGCGAGGACGCCAGCGTGGTGATCGACGACCTGCGCGAGCTCGGCATCCCCGTCGACGGGTCGATCTCGATCGAAGAGATCGACTCGCAGCTCTCGACCGCCGCCGAAGAGGCGGAGCGGGCGGCGGCGGGCTCGCCGGGGGACTCGGTGGTCTGGGAGGAGGTCGAGGCACGCACCTCGGAGAGCATCGAGCTCAACGCCAACTTCCTCGCCTTCATGGTGATCGCCTGCCTGATCGCCTCGGTGGGGATCCTGCTCGGCCAGCCGATCCTGATCGTCGGCGCGATGGTGGTCGGGCCGGAGTTCGGCCCGCTCGCCGGCCTCTGCGTGGCGCTGGTGCAGCGCCGTCCCGATCTCGGCCTGCGTTCGCTCGGCGCGCTGGCGGTGGGCTTTCCCGTGGGCGTCAGCGGCGCCTTCCTCTTCGGCCTCTTCGCCAAGTGGACGGACCTGGTCGGCTCGGGCTTCGCCGTCGGCGAGCGTCCTCTGACCGCCTTCATCTCCGAACCCAGCACCTTCTCCTTCATCGTCGCCTTCTTCGCCGGCGCCGCCGGCGTGCTCTCGCTGACCTCGGCCAAGTCCGGGGCGTTGATCGGCGTGCTCATCTCGGTCACGACGATCCCCGCCGCGGCGGCGATCGGCGTCGCCGCCGCCTTCGGCGACTGGTCGGACTGGCGCGGCGCGATCGCGCAGCTGGCGATCAACCTGAGCGCGATCGTGATCGCCGGCGTCGGCACGCTGCTCGTGCAGAACCGCGTCTACGAGCGCCGCCGCCGCGAGCATCGCGGCGACGACTCCCGGATCGCGGCCGGCCTGCCCACCGGGCGCGACAGGCGGCGCTGATGACCCGCCAGCTCGGGGCGATGCTCGCCGCCTTCCTGGTCGGCATCGCCATCGCCGAGAGCCTCGGCGCGGTCAGCCTCGGGGTCGCCCTCGGCGTCGGTCAGATCTTCTTCGCGGCCGCCCTCGTCTGGGCCCTGCTGAGCTGAGCGCGGCTACTCGGCGGAGCGTTCAGCCAGCAGCACCTGAGCGAGCTTCAGGTCGAGCGGCGTGGTCACCTTGAGGTTGTCCGGCAGCGAAGGGTGGATCACCACCCTCCCCCCCGCGGCCTCGATCAGCATCGCCTCGTCGGTCGCCCCCGCCAGCTGAGCGGGATCGGCCCCAAGGGCACGGCGCAGCGCCTCTACCCGAAACACCTGCGGCGTCTGCGCCGCCCAGAGCCGGCCGCGGTCGACGGTCCTCTCGATCTCGATCGAAGCATCTGGGGGGCCAGAGGCCCCCGAATCCTTCAATCGATCGGCCGGGGGGGCGGTGTGCTTGATCGTGTCGGTGACCGGGGTGGCGGCTATGGCGCCGTCTGCGTCGGGGTCGGCGCTGAGGGTCGCGATCACGCTCTCGATCAGCTCGGGCGTGACCAGCGGCCGCGCCGCGTCGTGGATCGCGACCAACTCGGTTTCCACGACCTGAAGCGCGTTCGACACCGACTCGGCCCGCGTCGCCCCGCCGGCGACAAAGGTCGTCGAGTCGCTGTCCGGACCTACCATGCTGACGTCCGGGTAGCGGCACGA